>Ga0209756_1002168_pt1 | contig 17237 bp, 12 predicted proteins | sample ETNvirenome_6_85_FD_184071 | JGI IMG/M metagenome (GOLD analysis project Ga0209756, IMG submission 184071) | Marine viral communities from the Pacific Ocean - ETNP_6_85 (SPAdes) (version 3) | ecosystem: Environmental > Aquatic > Marine > Oceanic | place: Pacific Ocean | collected 2013-06-19
AACAATTCAAATCCAATTATGTCTTTAGAGACCCTGGGATTTCTATGTTTAAACGAAGAATCTTTATAATAACTTCTTGCCGTATAAAAATTTAAAATTCCATTCTCATCATAACTAGGAATGACTATCATCCCAGAATACAAACCCTCGGTACAAAACCCAATGTCATACTTCAATAAATCTAAAGCATTTAATTCCCTTGACAAAAGATATTTAATAGCATTTTTATATTCGGGATCATTTTTGTTTGCTTCCCAAAATCTCGTGAAGCTATTTGGCAAGGAAAGAATTTCATAATCTTGATTCTTATTTTCTCTAAAATCTCCCGACTTTACAATCTTTGATATGGATTTTTTTATCTTATCATTAACATTTAATTTATTTATTAAGGCATAGATTGTTCTTCCTTTTGCATCGCAAACCCAACAATGCCATTTATGAGAAACTAAATTAATCTGAAGTTTTTTCTTGGCGTGATGACAAAATGGACAATTGAATGCTACATTATCTCCGCTAAATAAATTTCCACTACCTAAAGCAGCTTCTAATATTCTTTGAAGTTTAAGATTATCCATAGATCATATGTAATATACGAAAAAAAATCGAGAAATAAAAATTAAAGTACTTTTATTGACTTTATAAAGCTTTCGTCAATTTTTACAGAAATGAATTTTCGATTTCCAATGGAATCATTATAAAACTCTTTTTTTCCTTCTGAATCATGAGATGTTAGAACATCAAATTTATGCTGGAGATTTTCTTCTAGATAATTAACCTGACCTTTGGTTTCCCCAAAATATATTATATGAAATGAAAAATTTTCTTTTCCGTATTTTTCAATATCACTAATTAGACTCTTAGAACTACCAACATATTGTTTCCAATCGGATTCTTTCCTTGTAACCTTTCTTCGAGTACTACCCTTTTTCTTTATTCTTCTAATAGAATAAAAATATTTTCTTCCAATATATTTTTTATCGTTTATTTTATTAAATATAATATAAACAAAACCATGTATATTTTCGGGAGGTTCATTTAAGATACTTCCCTTATAAAACCAATGACTTTCCATTTTATGTGTCAAATCTTAATACAAATTCCAAATCATGATATTGAGACTTTTGAATTGGTTGACTGGGTTTACCAACTACTAATAAATCTCCAGTCTCACTATATAATCCTACTGTTGTAATGTATGGTGAAAAATCAGATGAAGAAGCAAAGCCAGCTAATATTCCAGAACCAGTTGGATAATTTGTACTACTGGCCACCATAGCTGTAGGATTTTGGGTTACCAAAAAATCTTTTTCGCTGATAATACAACTATATTCATGCTCTACTATATCGTGGGTTCCCTGAAATGAAAGTTGAAAATCCTGAAAGACTGTTTGAAATGCAGAACTAGTATTAGTAACTACTATCATTCCATCCGAATAAAAAACATCTCCTACGTTTTTTGAAGCACTTACAAGATATCCAGTTCCATCATCTTTTATGGTTCCAGCTATTCCCGTGGATGTTAAAGAAATACTTTTTGGATTTATGCCATCACCGCAAATCTGTTGGGGTATAGATAAAACCGAAGCTACAGTATCTAATTTAGTAACGCTGTGTGAAACATAAGTTCCAAAAGGTTGTCCCATATTTGTAAAATTATATCTATTTGGTCTATAATATAAAACATCCAGAGATTGCCAAGTCATAGCATTATGAATTCCATGGGATATTCCATCATATTCATAACCCCATGGGATCCCGGTATTGATCGACATGTTTATAGATGCTTGGCTCCCCGTTGAAATCGGAGCATCAAAAATCTCTAATTGGGGAGTTATGGTGGGGGGTAAACTTTGAGGAGTCGGTGTCACCACGGGCCACGTCTGTGTTAATGAATAGGAAGAACTTATAGCAGTATATTTTTTTATCCCATAACTACCCGTGGTCTCATCAGTTACATTCCAATTTTTATGAGCAGTATGAGGAGTTATATTTACGTTTTCTTTAAATATTTCCTTAAAAACTATTGACATGAGAATACTTTAGGATTTTTAATAATCTAACTTGACATTAATAAAAATTTCTTTGGTAAAATTTTTCAAAAGAGGCTTACTCAATTTTCCAACTGCAAGTAATTCATTATTACTATTATATAATCCAATTGTAGTTACATAAACTTGAGGATCCCCAATCATCGATTGCCATCTAAAAATACCATCTGTTGCAGATCCAGAAGTGAAAGTGGGATTAGAAGTAAAATTATAATCCCCATTATAAATTCTGACAAAATAATAAGTACTTTTTAAATGTTCTTCACTCTTTCCCGTAAAATATTTACTAGCACTAACGTGCTCAAAAAGTTTTGCGCCATTTAATGCATCAGTTTCGCTAGTCCTTACAGTACCCAATGAAGCAGAAGCATCTAATTCTGTTGGGCCCAATATAACAACTCCCATATCTGGGTACATAACTCCAAACTCAGGAGTTAATGATACATTTCCTCCCGCTAGGGTTCCACTAACTATTTTATATGTTTCCAAACCATTCACTTGTGTTGGAGTAGTAACAATATCTGCTTTTAATTTTAATGGATTTTGGGTTCCGCTAATGTGAAGTTCAAAACCAGCAGGATTCAATCTCTGTTTATATCTATTTCTTGCAACATTAAGAACATATATGTCAGGACTTTCTGCACCATTAATTGTAAACTTATCTGTATTGGGTTCTAATAATAAATTTCTCCATTGAGAATAGACTGCCCTTGTTGGAGTTAATCCAGCAGTAGCTCCGGCTTCTTTAGTTGAACCACTTCCCGCATAATGACCATAAGCAAGATCAAATTGAATCTGAGCATTTGTGTTGGATGGATCATAATCGTATACGTGATAATAAGATTCTGTTGTAGCTCCTTGAGTAGAAGATGTAAAGAATCCCAAACCAGAAGTTCCATTTAATGTTCCACCATTACTCCATAACGTGCTAGTAATTCTTTGAGCCATTGTATCAGTAGTAATATCTGTGCTCGGATTAAACTGCGTAAATGTTGCCATTCTATATTTCCTTATTAATTAAATTTTTCACATTGTTTTTTGTTAATTTAAATCGTTGGGACATTTACTGTAGCTTTATTTATTGTAATTGTAACTATTATCATCCCACCCGTTTCATTTCCAGTTATTAATAATTGTGTCGTTTTATTTTCATTATATTGGGGAACAGGTAAAATATTAAATTGGGTTCCAGTTGCAGTAATCGTTTTACCTGCAATATCTGTTGAAATACCAATTCCTTGCAGATAACTAGTTCCACCTCCCGCATTTGCACCACCACCTTCTATTTTTAAAATAGCTCCACTATCGATAATAGCAGTATATCCCAAATTTTGATTACCACCAATTGGATTAAAAGTAACGGGTTTTAAAGTCAAAGGGTTTAATAGATTCGAGTCAATTGTAAAAGAAGTAACCCCGCCAGCTAATGAAATAGATGGAAGTCTTTGTGAATTCTTTGGCAATGATATTAATTTATGTCTCATTGTTTCTGTTTCATTTGGATTGGCTTCCGTAATTGACATATCTTCAATTGCTCGACCATAATAAGAAGTTCCGTTTGTATTAGCAGGATCCCACATTTCATAATCTACCTCATCATCTGATAGAGCATATTTGATTATCTGAAATTGTCCTCTTCCCTCTGCAAGTTTTTCTCGTCCCAATTTTGTTATAACTGCATCTACAGTAATTTGATCACGATTAAGATATTTACCCATAATTTCTCCTTAAAATCATTTCTTCTAATATAAATATATTTTTATTTAAATTTATTTCAACTAAATCTTATTTTTTCCATTTTTAAGCTTTTTATTGTATAAAGTAATTAGTCATTCGTATAATTACCTCGGAACCCGTTTCATTATCATAAATAAACAGTTCTGTATGTAATTTAAAAGTTCCACTAGTTAAAGTATTCAATTGAGCTTGAGTCATTGTAGTAGGTAACCTATTAATAACAAACCAATTTCCACTAGCAATAGCTGTTGTTTTTCCATTCAATTTTCCCATTTTTGGAATCCTATAAATTGAATTATTATAAGTATCAAAAGTAAAATCAACCATTCCAGGACTAACAGGTCCATCAGAACCCCTAATAGAAAAAAGACTGGCATCTCTAATGATAGCTGTATAACCAAGCTTGGAATCAGTTGTAGTATTAGTTGATGGATCTATTCGTCTTGGATCAATACATAATTCTATATCGGTAGTTTGGTTTTGAATGTTTGCACTCGATAGTAAATGAGACATAACATTATATCCTATCCCTGTGATAGTAGAGTTTAATTTATTTGCAAACCGGTTTCTTAATCCCATAACTGGAATACTAGCTCGGGGATGACCAGTAGTTCCATATTGAGGATCTGTTAGTAAATTATCTAGGTTTAATAGTTTATTTCGCAATTGTCTCATTCCAGAAGTACTTGGTTCTAAGATTGGCATATCTTGTAATGCATGACCTCTACGATCTATTGAGTTCGTATAATCCTGGCCTGGATCCCATAACCTATAATCAACACCATCATCAGACAAAGCCCATTGACTTACACTGAAATTTCCCTTACCCATTAATTCCCTACCCCGTTTAGTTAAGACAGCATCTACAGTTATGTCTTCGGCATCCATATATCCCATTTATTTATCTCCCAAAAAATTTAATATCATTATTAAGCCTTTCCCAACTGACAATTATGGACTAACTCCATACCCATATAAATTAAGACTAACTGTAAATTTTCCTGATGTTGCAATTGCTTCAATAGATACCGTTACAGTTTCAGTTACGCCGCCATACAAAGAAGCTGGATAAATCCTAAATTCAGTTCCTATTCCCCAAGTCTCAAAGTTTTTACTTTGCATATTATATTCGGTATAATAGATTGGATCAAACGGATCATTCCAGACCCCACCTTTTGGGGTACCAAACTGTACGGGCACTAAGTTTCCCCCTCTAGCATTTGAGCCATAAGTTTCCAGAAGGAAGGGAACCGAGATAACATTAGGACTGAAAACAGTTATTTTATATCCTTGTTTATAATTAACATCTTCAAGTTGTGGAGGACTTGTTTTCGGAATAAGAACTATTGGATTATCAATCCAATAAGTACTGGCAATTATATTTGGTATATCGATTATTTGAGAATAATTTCCACCCAGCAACGATATAGTAGGAACCGATCCAACATTTTTAGCCAAAGAAATGAGTTTATGTCTCATAGTTGCATCTTGATTGGGATTAGCTTCTATTAGTGACATATCTTCAATTGCTTGGCCATAATATATTGAGCCATTTGTATTGTTGGGATCCCACAACTCATAATCTATTTCGTCATCAGCAACAGCAAAACGAGATATTTTAACTCCCTTAGGAAGTAATTCTCTACCCTTTTCTGTTACTACTGCATCTATTGTTACTAATTTACTATCAATATATCCCATAATCCACTATAAATATCTATTTGTTAATAATTATTAATCCCACCCAATTTAACCATCAAAGTAAACCCTACCTTGATCTCCTGACCCGCGGGTTCCTAGAGTTCCGGCTTGATTTGGATTCAACGGATATCTCTTAGTAAAAACAGAAGAAGCCGGAGAACCAGGTTTATTTGGATTTAATTTATCATTTCCAGCATAATTAAAAGGAACAGTAATATCAGGAGAAGCTGCTGCTGTTTTATCCAATCCGGGAGTTCTTACATAATAAACATTATTTGTTGTTGTAAATACTTCTATTACTGCTCTACCATCGGGCACATTCGAAGAGGATTGATAGGTTAAAGAAAAATCATTACTGCTGGATCCAATAGCATATATTCCAGACTGTGAACCTGCAGTGGTATAAAATTCACTAAATAGTGTACACCCATTATAAAATAAATTATTTATGGATGTTGGTAAATAGTCCTGAACTCTAGCATAAGCAAATGATGTAGATTCATATGTGCCCAAAGAAGCACTTATATCTGCATCTTTGACACTTATTTCACTACTTGTAAAATAACCATTCTGAATTTGTTTCAATTCCGACAAAGGAGATCCGGACACATTAACTGCAATAGGATCCCTAAGCCAATATGGATTATCGTCTGAAGAGAAGCTTCCAATAATAAAATCTTTACCTATTTCTGCATCCCCTATTCCCTGTGCCGGAATTCCCTGATTTTTCCAACTATATAAAGAACCCTCATATTGGGGATATCGCCCCGTTACCTTACTCGAAAAAATACTAGCACTTATTCCAGTTTGTAAATTATTATAATATGGAAGATCAACTTTAGACATTGAAATTATAGTATTTGAGCTATTATAATTACTAATATTAAAATCCATTTGTGGCGTAGAAGAAACTGGAGAATTAGATGTAAAACTTCCCGCCATATTGACTCCAAGTTTCTTGGGTCTTTCCAACATGTTTGAGCGAATAGTTACTCCAATAAAAGATCTAGCTCTAGCAGGTAATAATTTTTCCATTTGTAAAAATAAAGCCTTATCAAAATATTTTAACAGTCTGAAAAATGCATACATATTATAGCTATCATTAAACTTCTTTTTATAAATGTGTTGTAAATTTGTTAGACCCGAATATTGAGTCTTGAATTGATCTCTAGGATCTCCAACAAAATCACCAAAGGATAATCCTCCGAATTGATAAGCTATATCCTGATCAATATTATTTATTGGATCAAACGATATTGAAACTTTATCAGAATCTATCGGAAAAAGCTCATAAGAACTAGTTTGGAAAGTCATATCTGGACTCAAACTTTGAGTAAATAATTCATTATCTTCTATTCTAATCTTTTGATTTATTGGCCTAGTACCCACTATATCTGGGACTCTAGTACAATAAGTTTCCTCAAAATCCAAATATCCTGTTCCAGCAGTAAAGCCAACTGCAGAAGCACTAGTAGATCCACCTAAAGATCCAGTAGAATATTGAACTATACCTTGATCAGGATGACTTGATGATATAGCTGTATAAGTGGCCCGGTCTGGTGTACGAAGATCGCTTCCAAGAGTATATCTTCTGACCAATAAATCAAAAGAAGAAGTATAAGTATTACCAATATAAGACAATGGAGATAGAGTATGAGCATCTAATATGTCATCATTTAATTGTTCCATATATTGTCTATATTCTTGCATTGATCCAGAAAACATTTTACTTGGTAATGAAGAATCTCGCAAATTCATTGGAGCTCCACCAATTCTTAAGTATGCACTACCAGATAATGCCCAAGCTCTATTATATGTCCTATAAGTAGTGCCTGCACTCATTTGTGGACTTGTAGAAGCATCTATAATAGCACTTCCACTATGAGTTATCAGACAATTGGGCGTCATACATTCTGGAGAATTAGCAGTTTTTTTAACTTTCAAGACCCATTTTTGTGTTTTAATGGGCAGCTGTACATTTGACGGTGCTGGTTCACTAGTTGCAAGACTTATATTCCACCAATCCCCATCATATAATGGCAAATAAGCAGTTGAAGCAGAAGCATATCCATTACTGCCACTTAATGCAAAAGTTAATCTTCCATAATTAGACAGATTCGATATATTTGAAGAACTATATTCAGAAAATACTCCCCATTGAACTCCAGCATCAGTTCCTGATTTTGAACCAGTACTGACCAATAGAGCATAATCCGAATCCCCCTTCAATCTCACTCTCAATTCTTGAGTTCTAGGCATGCCCTGTTTATCGGGTGGTATTATTAGTTGATTAACGGGATTCCAATCACACTCTATATATCCCGATCCATCAAAATTTAATGCATAATTAAATCTATCGTTTTGAAAATAACTATTAGCACTCTGTGTTAATTCAGATCCACCATATTCTTTAATATTTAAAATGGTTGGGGATATGCCATAACAATTCATTAGAGCCTGAATTCCCCTCTTAGTTCCTTTTGTTTTATAGAGATATGGCAGATTTGTCAATACTCTATTCCAAATCTCTTTTGTAATATCTCCTCTTGGAACAGAAGGAGGATATCCCAAAGAAGCCAAAGTTGCTGCATTTGATGCAGTAATTACAGATTGGCCAATACTATTGGGATCCAAAGAAGAACTAACATAACTACCACTGGGATTAGTTCCCAAAGCATAAGTCCACAAATCATCCAAATTAAATCCACTTACTGCATCCCAGCCAAAAGACTTAAGAGAATCAAATATTAAATCTTTTGAAAGCCCACGATATAATCTCTCGTCTCGATTATACAGCTTGCCCATGTGGTTAACATAATTATATAATATATCATAATGCTGTCCCATCATATCTACATAAGAAACATAATCCTCATTCTCATCTTTTTCTCTTATATGAGCGGGTATAGTATTTCTCAAAATATGAGGATTGTTTAAATCATACAAGGAAGCCGAATATAATTGACCAGTATGATCTGAAACATTTCCAAACCATTCTGTAGCCTCAGAAGAACCAACTGAAGATAGAATAAATGGTTTTATAGAATTGGTCTTGGGCCAAGTAGTGGGGGTAAATTCACCATAAGAACTAGTAGCATATGAAGCACTATCAAAATATAAATAATGTTCATAAGGATCAAAGCTTCCAACCAATTGATCCCTTCTTCCCTGCCACTTCTTTCTATTAGTTATAAATTCTGCAGAAGCTGTGACACTTGCATATGGTTGATATGCAGTTGAAGAACTATATTTAGTTGTCAAATTGGTTATTTGGGTATCATATTGTTCTATCAACTTTAATTTATACCTAAAATTTCTAAGTCTTTCCTCTGCTGAACTAAAGTGAATAAATTCATTATAATTCCTAAAATCAATTCCCAGATTAACGCCTTGCAAGCTACCACTAAAATATTTATTTATAACATCTCTTTTTGTATCGCCCTTGGCTCCCAAAAGAGTGTCATAAGATTCATAATCTGTCGTACCAGAAAAATGATCTCTATTAAAATTAATAAAGAAATTTGGACCCAATAATTGATTCCCAATTTCTACTTCTGGAGTAAATAAAGAAGTTATAGATAATGGAAAAGAAACAGATTGAATTATTGGTTGAGATATCCAACAGGGTTTTCCCACCTTAATATCTCTACTAAGCGGTTCAGAAAATTTTAATATTATTGAATGAGGCGAATCAGGAACATTCCATCTATCTTGAAGATATGAAACAATGGGAATTGTTTTATTGTCTCCAAAATTTAAAACATATAATTCTTTAGAAAGGTCTCTTGTTTCCGGATGTTGCGCTACAAAATTTAAAAAACATGCATGTAAATATTGATCTGACAGTCCAGAAATATCCCCAGTTGGAGTTTTGATCCTAGCTTCTAATCTAGAAGGAGAAATTTTAGTTATAATTGGATTTGTATTTAAAAAACCACCAACAAAATTTCTGAAAAAGTTCATCTTTATATTTACATTTCCAAAAATACCAGACAAATTTGATAAATTATCAACTAGGTTGAATTCAATATATTCAGGAACAGTATCTGGATAGACATAAGAAGCATCATAACTACTATTTAAAAGATTATTATCATTATCATATAAATGGATTTCAAACCTATCATAGGATCTAATTCCAAAATTTGTATTGAATGCTACTTCTTTTTTTAATATGCTAACTTGATCGTCATTGAGTATATTAATTCTACTGGATAATATATTTTTATATGTTCCAGCCATTTAACTATACATCCCCATTTCAAATTTGCGTGGGGTCGATCCTCCACCCCAATGTAGATAATCCTTTGAGCCACCGATACCAGGATCAAACCCAAACGTAGGTACAAGACCAGTACAGCCAAAATCAAACCCAATATATCCATCGGAACCCACATACAAGGCCGTCACCGTTATAGTCATATATTTAGGTTGTCCTATAGTACCCGTGTTCGGCTTGAATGGCTGCCCTGCGCCGGTTTTCCACTGGCCAGGGAGACTAGACCAAGTCCTGCCTGTTCCTATTGGGGTTCCTTTGGGAACCTTCAATATCAGTTTAACCGTCTCAGCTTGCTGCATTGGATTTGTTTTATAATCAATTGCAAGCTCAAACATAAAGCCTTTAATGTTGGGATCTGCAATTAATTCCTCAGATGAGGGTGGTCTTAGAAGAATACTTTTGTGCGTCAGCTTCACCCAAGATTGCAATGGCCATGTCTTGTGGGGCGAATTTTTATAAAATACTTCTGTAGAAGGAATCTGTGGATGCTCATAAAAGTTCGGATCTCCGTAGATTAAGGAAATATTGGCCAATTGAGGATCTGGAGGTTGTAGATGTGGGCCAAAACCTTCATAACTCCAAACTCGATTTTTCCAAAACTTTTTAAAACCCGTAAGATCATTAGTAAAAGTAGTATTTTTAGGAGTCCCAGGTGCACCGGAAGCTTTATGCATTGGCACTGATTTATCATAACGAGGGATCCAAGGACCTTCTGGCGGACTCCATTGAATGCCTGGCATGGGATTAGCATTCGAATAATAACCATACCATTCGCCTGAATTATAGGATATCCCAGAATTAACATTCATGCTAGCCTCTATCTGAGGATAGGGGTCACTTATCTTATATAAAAATCCAGTCATTGGCGCAAGTGGATCTGTTCCCCCAGTTCCATTATTATTAAAACAAGCTATTGCCCATGGATAATTTGGGTAAAAATAATTTGCCCCGTCTTTTGCTACTATTTCTTGTCCCTCCGTTTTCCCGGGACCATTACCTAATGATGCATCCCAAGTATAATATGATCCCCAAGGCTCATCTAGTGGAACGGTATTCTGCAGAGGATCCACACTTTGCAATGCATAAATTGGAGTGCCGTGATAATAATTTGCCTTATCGGCCACAGTAGATCCCCTTCCAATATCCAGGGGATTAGTTCCACCTGTCCCTACAGATTGCATTCCTCCCCACACCAAATAAGAAAGAGTTGTTGAAACAGAACCAATGCTATTTTTTACTACTAAAGTAACTGTAATAGAAGTAGTAGAAAATGAATCATTCTTGCTAGTAGTATCGGCTCCCTTGGCACCATGAGGGCGGCCTTGTCCCCATATCTGATACCACTTCTTTGTTGATACTGTCTTACCGTCCACAATCCATTCATATTCTAAATCAGTTTCTACTTCAACATCATCTCCATAGTCATGAGCTTCATCAGATCCTGGTACAGTTTTATAACTATAAACATCTGCGACAAAAAGAGGTCTATCCTCTGCCATAACGATATACTTGCCAATTCCGCCACCACCGACTCCTCCAAAGGGATCCATAAATCCTTGTTTATCTGCATCAGTAATATATCCTATAACATTAAAACATAATATCCCTGGTGGTTTTGGGTACCATTTATTGGAAGTAATGGGGCCCCAACCATCTATAATAGTTTGGGGTGGAGCTGATGGAAGTCTAGGGTCACCAAAAATACCATCATAATATTTATCTATATCAACTACATTAGCTTGATCTTTGGCTTTTGGTGGATCAGAAATTACTTCTGGGCCAGATGGCCATCCACCAGGGCCGGCCTTACCAGACCAAACTTGTCGAAAAACCGGGGGCGCTTTTGGCCATCCAGTGGCCTTTTCAGGTATTAATTCATGAATTTCTATGTCCATGAGCTCATTGAAATATTCTTCATTAAATATTGTGAGCTTCTTTGGGACTCTAATCATCCCAAAATTCGTATTTGGATCTCCAACAAGATCTCCACCAATCTCTTCCCATCCACCTTCGGATGAAACTTTTAGGGTTCCGTCATTCAATATCTTATATTCTGCTTCATCAATTGGATCATAAAGAATTGGATTTGTTGACCATTCGGCCACCCAAGCTGGGGATTGGGGGAGAAACCATGTTGTATTTGGCGTAGTGTAATTCTGTATCAGATTAGCAGCACACCTCTGCTGGAAGTTTGGATTTATTGCAACAGTCTTACCATAACCTGCCATACCACTTAATTTAGAAATAGCACTTTGGCAATCAAAACATACCGTATTCCAATTTATAGTTTCATCAACGGCCGTGACACCTATGATAGGTGCTGTTGAATTGTAATGGAATAGTCCTACCTGTTCTCCTTGCCAAGTATATTCCTTTGCCATTTATTTACCTCGTAACCTTAAAAATATAATCATCATCAAAAAACCTCTTAACTGTATTTCCTTCTGTATCAACCCTAAAGACAAATTTATAATATCTCTCTGGCTGTAACCCATCCATCCACAATTTAAAATAATTTCCAGTACCATCACAACTGAGCTTAGTATAGCTTGAATCAAATGGGATAATAGTCTCTCCAGTTGAAGCATCCTTTATAGAATAATAAGAAGAAGTGGGAAGATATTTTATAGTCAAAGCAGATGATTGTGTTGCAAAAGTCTTGACTGGATATCTCTCCCTTCCAACAATCCTAAATTTAGATCTCGATCCAGAAGGATATGAATTTACATTATTTTTCATATATAATATAATGTCTTCGTCTGTCAATTCAGATAAGGATCCCGTTGCAAAAGAACTATCGTCCCAAGCAACCTGTAGTTTGGGCAAATATATTGTATTAGTATCTCTCGAAAAGAACTTAAGACTTCCATATGCAGTAGAATTATTCTCCTCGGATCTAGGATGTTTAATTATAAATCCTTGATTGGGAATACTACCACTAATCCATTTCATAACCAGATCTGTTACGTCCATTCTAACATCGGCCGTTTGGGAACTAAAAGCTTGACTAGCCTCATATCCAGATCCAGTATACCAAGTTGCACCTCCGGGTTCAGAGATAAAAGATCCAGTTGAAGCTGCAGCAAATGAAGAAGTCAACCATTGAGTTCCAATCAATTTACTATCTCTATATTTCCAACTAGCTCCCACATCTGATTTTGGATTATTAGCTAATCTTCCCACTCCAGTATCCCAAGATTGAGAAACGGAAAAAGCCTTTAAATTATATGATACATTTAAATCTTTAACTTCAGTGGCATATAAATTTAAATAGAATTTTGGACTAGTTATGGTTCCATCAGCTACAGAAGCCGATATACTAGTAATATCAAATTTAATAAGTGCCCTTGTATTGAAAATGCTACCACTAGATACCAATGAACCAGCAGAGCCAGATGGATCTCCCAGTTTAGTTATTTCTAAAATAGCATCTAAGCCAGTATTTAAACTGCTTGAAGCTTCATATAGAGTAGTATCGTCACTTGGAAAAATACTATAAATCATTTTTAAGTCCTTAAGATGTTATTGGTTCAACCTTACCCTGTATATCAGTATCGGGATATTTTATTTCAAAAATTGCAGGATCCAAAGACGGATAAATGACTCCATTTCTTGTTGCCAGTTCAATATCATATGTGTTTCCCGAATATCCATCTGAGGTTTTCCACTTATTAACTATTCGCGGATTACCCAATACAGATTGAACTCCAGCGGTAGTTGCTAATAATGTTACCAAATCTTTTAATATTATTGGTTGATTTATTTGCCAATTATCTATATTAAAATGATCTCTAAGTCTATTAACGCAAGACAAAAGAACTTCCCTTGCATTAAAATTTGGAAGTGGAACTATATCAAAAAATACTGCAATATTTATTATAAAAGCATTCTTAATATTAATAGCATCTGTTAATAGTCTATATTGAGAAAGATATGTTTGGAGATTCTGTTTTGTTGCACTATTAACCTTTGTCAATCGTTTAGAATTATCATATCCCAAAATATATAAATCTAAGGAAAGACAATTATCAACTTCAATTAATTCATCGATTCCTCCATATCCTGTATTGGTTGGATGGGCAGTAATGCAGGGATCTTCTGCCATGGGAAAACCTTCATTTTCAATTTGTTCTGTGATCCAATCCTGAGTTCCGGGCATTGGGCCTTGGGATCCCATATCCTCCCAGGTCGTCCAAGCTGCTTCTTGTTGATAATCCTCCAAAGCATTCCAACCATATAGTGGATCTGGAGTGCATGGTCCATCTTCCTTACCAAGGTCGGGGTCGAATAATACAGTATAGTCAAGAGCTCCTGATCCATTAGTTAAGCTCGAACCTCCACCCATACCAGAAGTCATTTGAACATCCCTTCCAATCCAAGCCTTTGCTATACTTCCCAATCTAGGTGGCATTGAATAGGTTCTTATTAAATAGTCCTGCTTTGTTACTGCTCTATTTTGAGTTCTAAAATATGCCAAAGAATTATTTTTAACATCTTCAACTGTATCTGAAGATCTTCCTCCTCCGGCAGGAGAAGGATTTGTTGCAGCTAAAGAATTTTTTACCGTATCAACTGTAGAACCAACCAAATTTGTAGTATCTATATTTACTACCGAGGTGAAAATATCCGAAATAGCTCCGCTACCTACATTATCCTCGATGCCCCTGCCAACCAAATATTTTACAGTAAAAGTTGTGTCCTTGGGAGCCTGACCATATGTTTTTGTAAAAATAAAATTGGAAGGATCAAAAGCTCGATCGAGATTATTTATACTACCGGGTAATCCCGATCCAATATTATCTGGGTTTGGTATAATTTCTTCATCGGGATTACTACTAATTCCAGAACCAAATTGTAATTCTAATTTGTTTTCCGAATTTACTCTTGTGATAAATCTTCTTGGAACTTTTTTTAAACACAAAAGGAATGGGGTTTCTGCAGATTGGCCAGACATTCCAGGATCGTTTGTATTTGAATTAACAATCTCATTAAAAGTAGTTTCTTGAGCCAAATAGTTTACTTCAGTCCATTCATTTCCCTCAGAATCAATTACAGATAAAATACCAATAACATTTTCATCCGATAATAAAATCTTAAAATTTTTCTGTATCCCTGTAACTGGAAAATCAAATTCCTTTATTTCGCCAGAGCTAGCTCGAACACTCTTCTTTAATAAATAATACTCCGGAGTTCCATTGGAATCTACACTATAAATAGATGCCTCTCTAGGACTAAAATTAGAAATGGCTTGAAAATCTACAGGTTCAATAGTTCTAAATTCCGAGCCATTATCAGCTCTTACTCCCATATCTTCATTAAGCCTTAATCCATATCTATAGTCTGGAGCAATAGTATCATCGCTTCCCGTGGGGGGAACTATCTGAAATATATCCAAGGTAACATTAGCCGAAACGGATATCTTTGGCTTATATCCCAAAGCTTGGGAAATTGAATAAACATTAGCTTTTTCCGAAGCATATTGAATCAAATTTTCCTTGAATAAATAATCAGCATAAAAAGATAATACGTCTCCTACATATGAAGACATTTCAATAAACATTGTTCCTGGATCTGCTTCATTAAAATCATTATAAGCATCCGGAAAATATTGTTTTGCAAAATCTATTAAATTTGCTTTAAAATCTCCAAAAGTTTTATTTAGATAAGTTATTTCTTTGGAATCTTTTTGTACATTTAAATTTTTATAAGACATTTTAAATTGTTCCTATCCTCCTATTTCGGATGATATTCCTGTTGTTAAATCGAATTCTAAAGTAATTGATGAACCAAAATTTGATGGTGAAACGGTATAATCAATCTTGACTCTAACTGTATTATCCTGACCAGATACATTTATAGTTTCTAAATTTACATATGGAGTCCATTTTGAAACCGAACTCTTAATTTCTTCCTTTATATTATCTCTCAAAGATTCCGTATTTGGTTCAAATAAGACCTTATATAAATTAGTCCCAAAATCAGGTTGAAAAAATCTTTCGCCCTTTATTGTTAATAAAAGATTCTTCAAATTAGTTCTAGCTTGATCGGTTGTTGTATATGTTGACTTAAATTTCCCGCCAATAATATTAATAGGCAAAGACAAACCAACTGCAACATCTGGTTCAGAATCTAAGGGTTCATATTGAAATATTTCTCTAGCCATAATTAATCATAATATAAATATTAACTTCTAAAATTTTAAAGCCACATAACAAGAGGACCACCCGAACTGGGAACAGCTGTTCCCGTTGTAAAATATAAAGCAATTGCATTAAAATGAGATTTCATAACTTCAATTGCAGGAGCTCCTGCCATTCCCAATACTATCCCTGGTTCAAGCAGCACAGGTATTGTGGGGGGTGTTCCAACAAAACTAGGTAACATTCCCTGAATTAAAAATCCCGAATATGCAGGAAGACCAATTTTTAATGCCGGTAAAAAACCACTAGGTATTTGCAATCCTCCATATATAATATTATATAGAGCATCTCTTCCTTGTTGTTCCATCCCGGGATTTACTAAGGGAGTCATAGTCTTTGTAAAATTACTAATAAATTCCGTCCACATCATTGCAGAATCTATATAAGTAGAATGACTTAGCGGTTTTGATAGAGCTTCCGATATAGCACCATAATTAAACATAAGATTATCCCTTCAAAAGAGCAAGATCTGCCTTTAGTTGCAAAACTTGACCTGCATTTGATGCCGGGCCAGTTGGGCCCATCCCTGTCGTAAATGTAGATTGTCCTGAAGTAAGAGCCTTTAATTGATCTAAAAGCCCCTCGATTAGCTCCATCAATTTATTAACATCTACATTTGACCATTCATTGGTTGCAAGATAAACCTTTTCTCCCATCAAATAAGAAGTTCCTTTACCAGAAATTATAATATCTCCAATTCCATCTTTGGTATAAAAAACCAATTTATCCGAAGCAATTACCACTTGACTATTATTAGAATATTGCTCCAAACTCGTAAGGGTTTTAGGTGTAGGAGACTGCAAATAAATAGGCAAAGACTGATCACTTGTTAAATATATGGAAGAAGGATCTTCATCTAAATTTTCTAAATCCCCACCGCCATTAGATATTATTGTTATAGGAGATCCCGAAGATCCACCCACAGACCAATCATTCAACTGTCCTGGTGATTCAGCCGGTAAATTAGTACTTCCGAACCTTATTTTATTTCCAAATCTACCCTGGAACATAGTATCGCCCTCAAACAACTTCATGTTTGGTATTTCTTCTCCTTCTTTCGGAGGAGAATAAGTCTCACCATAATAAGCTCCCTTCCTATCATAAGTAATTCCCCCAACTATATTATTATTAGTATTATTAAATGCATTTATATCTGAAAAATAATACCATTGTTCCGAATTTATAGAGCTTGGAGCTATAGGTAATTTAATACATAAAACCGTTTCGTTTATAAGTGGTATTTTGGATATGTTACTTGATAACGAAAGAGCA
>Ga0209756_1002171_pt1 | contig 17231 bp, 32 predicted proteins | sample ETNvirenome_6_85_FD_184071 | JGI IMG/M metagenome (GOLD analysis project Ga0209756, IMG submission 184071) | Marine viral communities from the Pacific Ocean - ETNP_6_85 (SPAdes) (version 3) | ecosystem: Environmental > Aquatic > Marine > Oceanic | place: Pacific Ocean | collected 2013-06-19
AATCTACAACAACTGGTGACGCATCGCTAGGAAGTTCAACTGGATTCCAAAGGTCAGATGCTAGACTAGTCGTGGTATATGTTTCTGATGAGCCCGACTTTTCTGATTATGCATATGGAGGTGGAGGATCAACAACTATGACACCTTCTGACTATTCAGCATCGCTTTTATCACTGAAGTCTTCATCATCTCTAGTAATTGCGCATGCTATTTCTGGTGACTATCCATCTGGATGCAGCACAAACGGTGGAGCACAATTTGGAGAAGGTTACTACGAAGTGGTAAACGATTTAGGTGGTACATTTATGTCTATTTGCGCTTCTGACTGGAGTGTAACGATGGACACACTCGCAAGAGATTCTCTTGCACAAATGGCTTTCGCGTTATCAGATATACCAATTGAAGACACAATAGAAGTTACTATTGACGGTGTTGTTTCAACAGACTGGAACTATGAGCAATCTTCAAATACAGTCATCTTTACAGTTTCTCCTCCTGATGGAAGTGCAATAGATATCAACTACGGTATTTTGAGTTGTCTTCCGTAGGCTGCCCTTTATATTTAAAGACTGCATAGTATACTATATAAGCACTTAAAGCAAGGCTGCAAGATAGAGTAGTTACAGTATCTATAGCATTGATAATTTTCTTACCTATCTTTTTTCTCACCTGATAGAATCCAGAAGAATTTCATATTGTTGTGTAGAATTATTCCAATATCTTATCTTATCTTTTATTTTATTCCGCTTATTTTGGAATCTAATAGTTTCATTATCAAGCATTCTTTGTGCTGAATCTATTTTCTTTTTAGTTTTACCATTGGCAATTCTATCCATGAGCTCAGAAACTCTTTCCTGGCTTTTATTAGATTCTTCTACAAGGCTAGACATATAACTAGAAATGTGACGATTGCTTTTATTTTTAACATCTCCGTGAAGTATTCGACATTTTTTCATTGCATTTTCTTTTCGCATTCTAGACTTCTCTCTAGATCCGGGTGCGGGAAAATGAAAATCATCAATGGTTAAGCTTTCAAATAGTAAAACAGCAAAGTTTTCAAAAGATTTATCAGATAGAACATAAAGGAAGTCAAGGCTTCCTTTTTTCTTTAATGTTGTATAATCACATTGCAAAGGCCAGGATCTCTTGCCGCTTGATGTGAGTTTGCATTCAACCTCTTTCCCTATACACTCAATTACTATATCAGGCTCTCCAGTTTTCCCAGAGCATTTTACATCATACCCTTCCTCGGCTATTACATCTGCAAAGAATACCTCTTGTGCTTGCGAAAGAAGCATATTTCTTCTTCCGGTATTTTCTCTTAGGCTTAGATTAAAGCTAGAGAATAATAAATCCAGTTCATTTTCAAATTTAGCAAGTCGCCTTAGAGTGGGAACTACGTTTTCTTTTTTTAAATACATTTTAAAACCTCAACTAAATTATAACCCATTTTACCGATTTATACAAGTTAAAGATTTTCTAGAATGTCCCTGGTAATAGGCGTTATCCAAACTACATCTTCTAAAGGCTGAGGTCCTGTAATCCACCCGCCTACCTCTATTGCAGTTAAGATACCAACAACTCTTCCTCTAGAATCTACAACTAGAGATCCAGAAGCTCCTCCAAAAGCATAAGAATGAATGTTTATATACTGATCTAGAATTTGAGAAATTGATCCTTCAAAACACGCTAAATCAGGACGATTTGGATATCCGCAATATGCTGTCTTATCCCCTACAGAAAAAGAACCTCTTCTAAATCTTATAGGGTAAGGAGATCTTCCTTCTATTTTTTCTACATTTAAAATTGCAACATCACTATTTTCACTAACATATGCAACAGATGTTTCAACTGTTGTATCTTCAAAAACAACTCTTGCATCAATAGTCTCACCCATTAACCCCTGTATTACATGAGCCGCCGTGATCACATAATACTTTCCATCATTTTTAAAAAACGTTCCGGTTCCCAATCCAAATTGTGTTCTAACTTGAACTGTAGAATCTGATAGTGTTTCAAAATTTCTTCTAGATGTATTGTGAACCTCACTACTTTGAATATCACTTGCTATAGATTTTTCGGTTTCTGGTGATGCTATTACTATTTTTGAAGGCAAGATACAAGCAATGAGCAATGTTAAAAAATATTTTTTCATGTTACAATTATTCCTCTCTGATGTATTTATATATTAGAGAGATTTATACTGTGAATATAATTTATCATCCAACTGTTCTTAGAGAAAAAGAGAAAGCGCTTTGTGAAAAAGAGAAAGACCTTGATTTTAAATCTTATTTAATCTCAATAGAGAGAGAAATAATAAAAGAAGAAAAAAAGAAAATCTTTCAGTCAAAAAAACTAAAAGTTTTTACAATATTAATATCTTTTTTACTCGGAGTCTTTGCTGGAATCTGTTTCTAGTTCCATCCAACTTCAAGTATTTCTTCCTTGGATATGGAAAGAATCTGATTATCTATCTCTACTATAAACTTATTCTTATCTAGCGGATCTTCGTCAAAAAGTATACACTCTATACCCCTTCTGACTCTTACCATTTGCTTATTTCCACCATTATAAAACCATCCAAATCCTGATCCGCTTAAGATATAAGTGGGTTGAGAAATAGATGTATCATCTGATATTAGATCGAGAAGTGAGTCTAGCCCGTCCAATTTCTTCTCCGGTGAGTGCTTTATTATAACTATACAATAGCTAAAATCTTACAATGAAAACAAGTAAAAAGCAACTGATAGTGAAACTGCCAGGGCTGATAGTGAGAGAAATAGTTCAAGATTTTGTCGACAAAAAACCTTACAAAGAAACTCTTTTGTAAGTTTTAAAAGTTTAACTTTTCTACCTGAGTCGAGATCTCTCTTGTTAATTTTTTCTTCAATCTTTGATATTCTTTCTAAAATTTCTTTTTCAGCTGGTGTCATTGATAATTCTTCACTCATTAATCGTCAAGCCTCATTAAATCATTAGATGTATAAATAATAATATCACTAGTATCATGTCGAACAACTAGCTTTCTTATTTGAGAAGCTGCGCCGCCTACCATCCAGGTTTTAGTATTTTCCATCTTTACCTCTATGATTGTTCCAGTTGCACCCATATTCATTATGGGAAAAACTCTATCGCCTACTTTAAGCATATTACTTTCTCCTTGCCCTATATCCAGGCATTCTAGTTAATTTTCCATCACTTTCAACTTTTGCAATGTCAAAAAATACGGGTATACCGCTCTCTTTTTCATACTTTCTTAAAAATCGCATCATCTCATCTGTATTTGCAGAAGAATCATCAAAGAAACTTACTGTTTCAATTGACGGGTTAGATTCTAAAATTTTCTTCACTTCATCTACCTTTTTTTCCGGTGCTGAGCTTCCTACACCTACAACTTTTATATTACCGTGATCTATCCCGATAGTTTCAAAATAATTTCTAATTCCTGATTCTGACTCCTGATTTCGAGCAGTAAGGATTAATATTATTCTTTCATGTCCTGCATTAACAAAATTTCTAAGAATTTCAGTAACGTGAATGTTCTCAGTTGCTGTCCCTGGGTTTACATCGTCAAACTCGCTGAAATCATAATAGTATCCAGCCATAACCTCTGAGTCTGAAAAACTATGATGCGTATATTCTTCTGAGGATAGCTCACCTGATTTTTTTCCCTCTGGGCTCATTATATAAACTTTTTCACCCGTAAATGCAACAGTATGATCGAAGTCTAAGACCCTAAGAGACTTTGGCAATTGAGATTTATCTTCTGGGCCTTCTATAAATAAATTCCATGTCTCAAGTATTTTCTTAAATGAGTTCATAACATTAATAAGTATTCTCCGGAGAGAACATCCTCATCTTTTCTTCTTTTTTCATTTTCTTTATTGAAAATTCTTTCTTTAAAGCTGCAGATCTTGAATCAACCTCAAAGTATCCAACCAAAGAAACCGGCCTTCTAGACCTTGTGTATCTAGCAGATTTTTTTGTCTTATTGTGCTCGTTCAGGCGTCTAGTGATATCTGTAGTAATTCCACAATAGTATGTCTTATCAGAGCACTCGAGAAGGTAGACATACCATTTTTTATCATCTTTGACTTTCATTGATATATTCTATTTTATCATTTAATAATATAGTGAAAAATAAGAAATTTACAACTATAAAAGATTTAAAACCCATCCCTTTACAAGCTCTTCGCTCCATCCAGTTACACCATGAGCTAGCTTCATTTCTCTATCTATTACTACAACTGTTGGCCATCCTGAAACAGGATAGCCATTTTGTGCAGTTTGATCTATTAATGATCTATCTCCTGCCAGGACTGGCTCGCCCGCGCCATAGTCAATCCACCTTTGCAGATCTGATTGATCTGGAGGATTTCCCATTTCATCTTCTATGAGAAGAGTAATCCATACCACATTTTCACTGCCCATCTCTTCGACAATCTCTTCTCCAGTAGGGGCTATATTAACACATACACCGCACCACATTGCAGAAAGATCAAGAATTATAACCTTTCCATAGAAATCGTAAAGCTCAACATCTTCTCCGTTGTGATCGGAAAGTTTGAAGTTACACGGATGGCTACCAATTTCTTGATTGCATGATGTCCATGTTTCCCATGCTCTTTCATCAACCGCTGCGTTTCCTGTTGATTCTACTTCCAGCTCTGCTGGGCAACCTACCAGAAAAGATGAAAGTGCGAAAATAGAAAATATTTTTAATATCATAATTTATCCTTGTATTACCTTTCTTATAATTTTTCGAATCTTTTTTTCTGTAATAAAATTATTATCACCTGGAATTCCAGATATCATACACCCGGGATAAATTCCATTTTTCTCAAACCAGCCCTGATTCACCTCTAGTGCACAGATTGCTGGCTTTGAGGATCTTGTATTTCCATGATCATGAGGATACATATTTTCAATATTTATTATCTCGCCTGACTCAGAAATAAAAGCAATTGAAAGCGGAATATGTGTATTTTTCATCCAGAAAGAAAGCTCACCGCTTTCATCAAACATAAATAGCATTCCCTTGCTAGCCTGAAGAGACTGTCGACCCATAAGCCCGATAGCTCTAAGATCTTCGGTATCTGCAATTTCTACCTCTAGCGGTATCTCTTTTATAGAGAGCATGGCATTTCTCATTTGAAGATTCCTTTAGTATAACTATTAGCCTGAGCTATAGAAAGACTTGAATACAAACAATTATTATAGAGAGTAATGTGCATACAATAGTTTTAAAGGTAAAAAAAGATTCACCTAGAAAATGCCATGTTAGAACTGGGAAAATAAGGTATGAAACTCCAAATGCTAAAAATCTTACAGACCATAGAGACTCACTAAAGACAGCGTAGCCAACCCTAGTTGCATAAAATGCACACAGTGTAATAGGAATTGACAGTAAAATAGCAATGGTCAGCGGGTGATAATTTATATCAGCACCAACGAGCTGTAAGTTAGCACTAAACCAAACCATTATATGAAGAAGCGCAAAGAGAAATACTGTAAAAAATAATTGACTCCACATCATATTACACAATTAGTTCATTAGACACTTAAGAAAGTCTTTTGGAAAAAGATTGATATTTCTATTGAGAAATCTTTCAAAATCAGAATCTAAAATATATGTTGATGCATGGTCTTCAGAACTACGTACACTTCTACCAGCAGACTGTACAATTGTCTTTGCTGTCTGCAAGCTATACCATCCGGGAAACTTGTTCATTCTTTTCTTTACAAGTTTATCTCCCAGATAGGGATAGGGTACTTTGCATAAGATCTGAAATCTACTACAATCATCTTTTAGGTCAACACCCTCAGTCATTGATGGAGAAAGAAGAACAGTAGGTCTTTTAGAATTGATATGCTTTTCAAGCATCTCATCGCGATTTGAAGAATCATGAACTATAAAACGTGTTGACTTAACGTTTTGCTTTATGTACTTTGCTATCTTAAAAGTTTTACAATGAATAATACCCTTTTCATGCTTGTGATGATTCATTACTTCTGTTACAGCCTGTGCCAATTTAGGTAAGGTTCTTTCAATATTTTTTGCACTCATGCTTCCGACTGGTGAAAAAATAACAGGCCTATTTTCAGACTTAAACGGAGATGGAATACTAATAAACTCACAATCAGAACTTGAGATTCCAAGTGTTTTACAGAACGTTTCTTTATCTATAATTGTTGCACTCATTATTAGAATTTTCTCTCCTCGATTAAACAGGGTATCTTTTGCATACGGCGAAACATCAATAGGTTTAAAAGTTGCCTTAAGAGAACCGCGTATACCTGTTCGAGAAATTTCAAATACCCAGTTTTCACTATTGTATATTTTTACAAAATTGTCAAGTTTGGAAACATGACTTTTTAGAAGATCAAACTGTCTAGTAATCTTTTGAAACTGCGAGAGTTTCTCTCTAAACTTCTCGCCGCCATATCTGGCAATCATTTTTTCTATATGAGAAATTTTTCTATTTGCTGTTGGAAGATATGACTCTGTTATCCATTTAAATACTCTGTACTGTGTTGGCTTAGTAGGAAAACTTAGACCAAGCAAGTTTTTAGCAAAGTGCTGAGACACACCTATCTCGACAAAGCGAGAAAGTTCTGCCTCTATATTATGACCCTCATCAATAACCAGTAATTGTCTGGGCGTGATTTTTCCACTATAGTTTGTCTCAGTCATAAAGTAAGGAAAATTTGTTACACTCTCGCTAGTATCTAAAAATCTTTGCTTTTCTTTCTTGTAAGTACAATTAAATGCGCATGACTTAAAAAACTTTGTTCCTTTTTCTTCAGTTCTCAGAAGTTGCTGACTTTCAGAGCATGTATTTTTCTTATGAAAAGAGCACTTATAGTTTGTAGAAGATTTAATTGAAGCCATAGATCTAAAATCATTCACATACTGATCTTGTAAAATCTTTTGAGTTGTCAAAAAATAAGATCCTGGACCAACTTCTTCATTCCTCTTTAGCGTTTCAGCGACAATTCGTGCTACTGTTACACCAATTGCACTCTTTCCTACTCCAGTTCCTGCTTCAATAATACAAAATTTCTTATCTTGATCAATAAGAGTACTAATTGCAAAATCTATTGCTTCTCTTTGAGAATCTCTGATTTCATCATAAGGGAATTTATCCAAATAGACAGGTTCAATATTGCTCATTTAAATCTTTTCCCCCCCGGAGTAAACATGTGTATTACTTTCTACAATTCCTGCAGATGTTTGATTAATCATTTCTGCAGATATTTGAAAGCTTTGAATATCAACACAGCCGCTATAGCTTAAGCCACTTCTGATACCTGCTTCGAGAGATCCTAAGATTTCCCCTGCGTGACCCTTATAGGGAACCATTGCTGCCACACCTTCTTGACTTGCAACTCTACCTCTCCAGTTCATTTGAGCACGCTTGCTTGCCATTCCTCTATATTCTTTATATAAATTACCACCTCTAGAGATTTTTCCCCCTGGAGATTCTTCTGTTCCAGATAAAAGTGATCCTAACATTACAAAATCAGCTCCTGCTGCAATTGCTTTTACAATGTCTCCGCTATTTTTAATTCCACCGTCAGCAATAATTGGATATGTCCCAGCATAGTCAGACTTAGAGCAATCTAGAATAGACTGGAAAGTAGGAACTCCATGGCCTGTTTGAATTCTTGTTGAACATATTGATCCCCCACCAATTCCGACCCGAACAGAATCTGCTCCCCATAATACCAAGTCCTCATATCCTTCTCTGGTTGCAACATTACCGGCCATTATGTGGACTTTGGATTGAAATATACCCCTTAGACTAGAGAGAGCATTTCTCATTAGTTTATGGTGGCCGTGTGCAATATCAATACATAAAATCCTGACTCCCGATTCGTAGAGCGCAGTAGCCCGATCAATATAATCTCCAGAGACTCCAATTGCTGCAGAGACAATACTATCTTTTGACTGTGCCGATAAACACATATTCACCTGTTCTTCAATAGTGTTATATCTGTGAATAACACCAAGACCTCCATGCTTATTCATAGAAATAGCCATATTTGTTTCAGTAACTGTATCCATCGGGCTAGAGATAATCGGTAAAGAAAACTTACCATAGCGAAACGACAAAGTCGAGCTTAGGTCAATTTCCTTTCGCGAGACTATCTCAGACATCTTTGGGACTAAGAGCACATCATCAAATGATAGACACTTTTTTATTTTCATTTATTCATTTCCTTATATTGGTTTTTCACCTTTTTAGACATTGTTGTTAAAAATCCTGGACAAATAGTAAGAGCTTCTGGCATAATATTTTTTCTAATTAGTGATCTAGAAAATCTATTGCCTAGATTAGTAGGATCAATAACATATGGAACAGAGTTTCTTTTACACCAGTTTTCTAAATCTGATTTCTTTGTTGAAAGAAATGGCCTTACAACATTTTGATTCTTGTATGGCATCACATGTGGATTACCCCTAAGTGATGTAAAAATCCACCACTCAGCAACATCATTTAGATTGTGTGCAGTAATTACTTCACGATTTTTTTTGTGAAAGACATCATATCTTTGATCACGCCACCATTTTTCAATAGACTCTCCTTTCGAGGGAGAGTCATAAATTTCTACGACCTCTAGATCAATTTTATTATCTTGACAAAACGATTCTACAAGACGCCTAGCATCACTAGAGTGCGAGGTTCCGTGATCAAAATGTAGAATCGAAAAGCTTCTTCTACCCTTTTGAATAAAATTAACAACAGCCATTGAATCTGGCCCTCCGCTACATGCAATAATCGGATTTATAGGAAGTCTTCCTAGTAGTTTAATCATTTTTCACCATTTTAATTTTAAACTATTTTTTTTAAATTTACACGCAGAAAGTCACTAAATGGATCAGGATAAATTAAAATAGTAAAAATGTATAGATTATCATTTTATATCATCAAAAGCAACCAGAGCAGACCAGAGTAATCTAAGAGCAGCTTAAATAATAGCTATTTAGTATGTTTGTCAGCAACTGCAGCAGAAGCCCATGCATCAGGCTTAATCTTATATGAAACACCAAATCCCTTTACCCATCCTGTTACAGAATCTACAAGTGTTCTTGTTTTAGATCTCTCAGTATTTCCAATATCTATGTGAATCTCAACATCTATTCCCGGCACCGCAGTCCTAAGTTTTAAGAAAACTTCAAGAGCATGAGATACTTCTTCATTAATTCTTGTTCTAAGTGACTCTCTAGAATGATTGAATACTCTTCTTGTTCTAGAGAAATAGTATCTGCTAGTCTTCTTGCTTCCGCCATGAAGGCAAATAGCTGTAGCAAATGTACATAATTCTCCGTGAATCTGACTATCAGATCCAATATAAATCTTTCCGCCAGCTAAGTTGTGGTCCACAATATCTTTATAAATTTCACAAAAATCAACATGGGCACCGCTTCCAGTATGCCAAATTCTTGATTTTTGTAATTTCATCTACATGTGCTCAGTTAGATTATATGATATCATACATGCCCCAAGAGAGAAAATACAAATTAATGTGCCTTCAAAAGATCCGCAAAAAGCACATATCATCCCAGACATAACGTTTACACCGGACATAGACATCCAGAACATTTTACTTTTAAGCAGTTTCATCTTAGCCTCTTTGCGAACGTTACCCTATATTATTACATATTCGCAAATGAGAACAAACACTAAATTTATCATATTAAGTTTCAGAATTAATTTGAACTAGGTCTTCTTCCCAAATCAAATCAGTAGATCCGTCAGAAAACATAATCTCTAGCAAGTTAGAATCATTATCTAGATCAAATTTTTCCCTAGCGTTCTCTATGCTAATTACTATTCCAGTTTGCAAAGGTGAATTACTATAGTTGACTTCCAGCCCAGCATAAATTAAAGCAGTATTTGTAATAATAACTGCTTCACCTATAGTAAATTTTGCTCTAGTCAATAGAAATATTTCTTTCGAGCTCATCTAAGATTTGATCAAACTCTGATTCATCAACTCTTTTTTTAGCTTTCATTGCCATCCACGCAGCTCGGAATGCTTTGACATCTAGTCTATCCGTATAAGAAGACATTAAGTCTTTCTTATCTGACTGTAAAAGTTTTATTTCGTTTTCTATTGTCGTTAGTTTTTCGACCAGTTCTCTAATTGTTTCTTTGGTTGCCATCAACCTACTCCTGCAAAACCATTGCTTCCAGTTATGACTGGAAATTGACTAATTCCGGTTAGTGCTGCTACGAGAGAGAACTTAGCTTGATCAGTACCGTTATTAGATCTAAAAAACATTTCTTTGCATCTAACATCAAATACTGTGGGAGGTGCGTCTGCATCAGTTGCATTGCAAGGCGGAACAAGAAAATAATTACTTATATATCCAGCCGGTCTATTACTCCCGCCCGAGTCAGGATCTTTTTCACCAGCCTTGTATGATCCTGATTTTGTAAAGGAAACTCTAAGTCCGGCTGAGCCTATATTTTTAATAGATACATTTTTTGTTACAGAGGGAAATTGAATACGGGTAACAGACTCTGCTACGCCTACTCTTGATCCAGCACTGCTAGTAACGTATGGAATTCCTGAAACCTGGTATGCTGGAACAAAATTTGGACCTTGCCCTGGAAATCTACTTGATGACATTAACCAACTCCTGTAAATCCGTTGCTACCGGTAATTATAGGAAACTGATCAATTCCTGTTAGTGCAGCATACAGGCTAAAAGGTGCAGTACTTGAAGAATTTGATCTAAAAAACATTTCTTTGCATCTAACATCAAATACTGTGGGAGGTGCGTCTGCATCACCGCCTCCTGTATTACATGGCGGAATTACAAAATAATGACTTAAATATCCCGCACCGGGAGTTCCATCCTCATTTGCCTCACTTGCCTTATAAGACCCTGATTTAGTAAATGCAACCCTGAGCTCCTCATTTCCTGTATTTTTAATCATAATACTCTTGGTAACTGTGGGAAATCTTATTCTTAAAACGGGTTTTGCAGTTGCTTCTGGCGCTATTGAACTTGTAACAAAGGGAATGCCAGATACTTGGTAGGCTGGAACAAAATTTGGACCCTGCCCTGGAAATCTACTTGATGACATAATCTTTCTCCGCTATTAATATATAACTATTCATCTTCACCTGTATATGCTACCCATTCAATAATATTTCCATCGGGGTCTGTTCCATAATAATAAGATGAATTATCCCTATGCTTCTTGACATCTTCCTTTTTACAAGGGAACTTTAAAGAAGATTCTACTTTGAAGGCAACATGAGGCGGATGACTTCCCTCTAAGACCAATGCTATTTTAGTATCATTGCAATTTACCATTGCCCAAGTTTTATCTGCATACTCTACAGTGCAGCCTAGTATATTACAATACCACTGTACTGATCTTTGAATATCAGTAGATTTAACAGCTATGTGGTCAAATTTCATATTATTTTCCTAGCCTAATGATTCTAATTCTTCAACAACATCTTGTATAATATAGCATGATGTTCCTGAAAATGTTTTTTCTAGCTCTTTTTCGCCTACTTTCCACTTGGCATCGATAATTTCTGCTCTTTTTACAAATTTTCCTGAATAATTTATAACTGTCCTTTCTCCCATCCCGTCAACAATCTCAAGATCTTTGATAAGAAGTGCTTCTATACTTTGAAAAAATTCCAACTCTAAATCCTTTGTAATCGAAATGCCGTCTCTATAAAAAGTTATATTCACGTATATTCATCTTCATCAGGCTTAGGAACAATAACTTTCTTTACAGGCTCTGACATAGTTTCGCCTAAAACATATTTATCAGAATCAATCAGAAAAGATTTTGCATTTTCAAATATTTCATAGAAGTCAAGAAATTCTTCAACATGCAAAGTTATAGAAACTCTTTCAAGTTGAATTGTCAAAGAGTGATTTTGTGTATCTAGATAGCAACAATCGTTTATTTCAACTATGCCATCATATTGATTCACTACGTACTCTTCTTAGTGTACTGCTTTTTCTTGGTAGGAAGCGGTTTTGACTTCTTTTCTAGCTTGGGTTTGGTTTCTTTTTTTAAATCAGGAGTCTTGGCACTCTTTCTTTTATTAAGAAATTCAGTATCAGATCTCTTAGGGTAAACGACACTCAAATCATCTAGCAAACCGCAAAGCTCCTCATATGTACTGACTCCGTAATTTTTGCAAAAGCTTTCTAGATTTATCTTTTTTCTTCCTAAGAAGCAGGAAAGTTCTGTTCTAATTTTCATACTTATCTCCGTTTGTTTTATTAAGTGAGCTCATGCTCTCTTTTAATATAAATATGCATGCATCTGCTTCTTTTTCACTAATATTTTCAACAAGAGCTTTATGTAATCCTTCGAGAAGGGATGTTTTATCGAGAGGCAACTTTGTCTCAAGATATTTTGACATACACTTTTCTAGCTCTTCTTTTACATAAGAAAGCCTAGACTCATCCCATTCACAAGCTTCTAGAAGTTCTGTCTCAATATTTAAGTTATTTAAAACCTTAAATAGATATAAAAATGGGGTCATCATTGATAATTTCAATTAGTCCTGACTGGAATCTTGGATCAGAAGCAATTTTAGAGATTTGACTTTCTGTCGGGCTTAAGCCTGACATTTTACAAGCATCTTTAGCAACCTTTCGCATAGCTCGTAGAAAAACATTTCTTGCTGTTGAATGATTCATTTCATCACCATTCTCTGACATGTGTTCTGCAATTTCACGATATCCCATTCCTCCTTCAATTTGAACTGTGGCATATCCATTCTTTGATTTGTGACCTTTTGGCATTGGCATAATTTTCTCCTTTTAATTAAATTTCAAAATCTTCTGGGTTGTTAACTTCACTTAGGCCGAATCTAAGTCTAAGAACCTGCTCTTCTCTCTGACTAAGCCTTGAAAGTGAAGCTATAATTACTTTTCTAACTCTTTGATTATCTAAAACATTATCAATAGGTATATAATTTTGATCTTCAATCATATCTCCAATTGTCCTAGATGAGTCAGCATCTCCAATTGGGGTATCAATAGAAAGAATATTATTTAACTTCAAAGAGTCTAAGCTTAATTTTACCATTGACTCTGTTACACCCAAGATTTCTGCTATTTCAGACTCTAGCGGTAGTGTTTTAAACTCTTCTTCATATTCCTTTATTAGATTTTTTACTTTATAAGCTAATGATATAGCATGCGAAGGAACCCTTACAGTATTCTTATGGGACGCAACATATCTACTTACAGACTGTTTAATCCACCAAGAAGCATAAGTTGAGAATTTAAAACCTCGTCTCCAGTCAAATCTTTCAACTGCTTTCATTAATCCAATATTTGATTCTTGAATAAGATCTTCCATTGCACATCCGCTTCGATAATATTTTTTTGCTATGCTAATAGCTAGCCTAAGATTAGATTCAATCATCTTTTCTCGTGCTCTCATATCTCCAGCCTCTATTTTCTTACAAAGGTCAACCTCTTCTTCTCTAGTGAGAAGTTTAGATTTTCCCACATCTTTCATATATGTGTCAAGTAACGCTGCCATTTTTATCTCCTATGTTTATATTATAATTTTTAATGTTTAATGTTGCACGTTTTGCCTTTTTTAATTTAGACACCGCGTAAAAAAAGGAAACTACCTTTTTAAGTTTTTTACGTATTCTTCGTGACATTTCTCACGCTTCTTTCGCCACATAACTTCTCTTTGCAAATAACAAATTTCAGTCTCAAGATATAACCCAAGATTACGCGTAGAACGCTCCCTGGAATTTCTCCAGTTTTTATTAATAGCAAACAGTCGCTTTGTTAGACTGGCTATAGACTTGTTTAAATCATAGTCTGATGAATAGGGAATATTTTCCTGTTGGATTACAGAAACTTGCATCGCTTTCTCCTTTTTTAGCTGTGCACTATTATTATAAACTTAAGTTTTAAAGTTTACACGCACTAGACAACTATTGGCTTGCCTTTATAGGAAATTTCTTTTCCACCTAGAGCAACTACTTTTACCACTTTAATACCCGGTAGTGTCTTGATTAGCTTTGCAATATTTAATATATTTTTATATGTATCAGAAGAATTTGGCAAAAACTTGACATATACTTCAACTATTGCACCGGATTCTTTTCTATTGACAGGCGATCGTTGTCCAACTACTGATACTGTAGGCAAAACTCGAATTCTTGTTAGAGTATCCGGTACATGCGCAGATTTATCAATACTAAGAAGGCAAGTAACATCCATGAGAGATTTATCAAGCCTTGTCTCTTCGTACTCTTTTAAGACAACTGACTTTAACATTCTAGTAAATTCTCTTACATCTAAGATATCTGACATCGCAAACAGCCCCTGACTAATAAGTATTTCGCTGTGTCTGTTTATTATTCAATTTTATCAACCATTGTGCAGCCTGCTGACAAAAGAGTGCATGCAGCAGACACTGCATTTTCAACTGCAGTCCTAGTAACTTTCGAAGGATCTATAATTCCCTCATTAATCATGTCACAATATTCCCCAGATGCAACATTAAATCCAAAAGTTGAAGAATCTTGTTCAAGTATCTTTGAAATAATAAGATCACTAGACTCACCTGCATTTTGAAGTATTTGTCTAATAGGGGAAAAACACGCGCTAAGCATAACTGATGCACCAGGTCTAAGAGACTGTGAGTAACTGTCAATATTTACGTCCCTAGAAGCATTCAATAGACACACACCTCCGCCTGCAACGATGCCTTCGTCAATCGCAGCTTGAGTTGCACTAAGAGAGTCATCTACACGATCTTTTCTCTCAATAAGTTCACCCTCAGTAGCACCTCCTACTCTCACAACACCTACACCTCCAGCAAGTCTTGCCAGCCTTACTTTTAAAACTGTAACCTCATCTTGAGAAAGACCGTGATCTTCGAGTGCATCTTCAAGTGATTTTACTTTTTCGTCCACGAGTGCCTTATCGGCAGGACAATCAACAAATGTTGTAGAATCTCTTGTTACTGAAACTCTTGCACATGTCCCGAGATCATCTAATTCTACACTCTCAAGAGAGTCGTCGCCAGGATTAAAAACTTCTGTATTTAAAACTACAGCAAGATCATCCATCATTCCCACTCTTGCATTTCCAAACCCGGGTGACTTAATGGCACATGCTTTTAAATTTCCTCTTGTAGAGTTTAAGACAAGACCCTGCATTGCATCACCTTCAATATCACTAGCAATTATTAAAATAGGCGTTCCTGACTTTAAAGAATCTTCTAGGATATGAGAAATCTTATGAATGCTAGATATTTTTTGAGAACACAATAGAATTCTTGGCTTTTCCATTTCTACTGCCATTTTTTCTGTATTGTTAACAAAATAGGGTGAAAGATATCCTCGATTAATCTGCATTCCCTCTACTATAATAAGATCACTTTTAAATCCCTTCGCTGGCTCTACGGTAATAACGCCATTTGTCCCTAGCGATTCAATTGCTCCAGCAATAAGGTCTCCTATTTCACTTTCACCATTTGCAGATATAGTTGCAATATTTCTAATTTCTTCAGAATTTGAAATTGGCTTAGATATTGTAGAGATATTTTCTAATACTTTTTGTGAAGAACCCTTGATTCCCGCAACGATGTCTCTAGCAGAATATCCAGCAGCAATCATCTTTAAACCCTCTGCGAATAAAGATCTTGCTACCACTGTAGCTGTAGTTGTTCCATCACCAGCGATATCTGCTGTTCTTGATGCTGCTTCTTTAACTATATCAATTCCTAAATTTTTAAAAGAATCAGATATTTTAACAGCTTTTGCAACAGTCACACCGTCTTTTGTAACAACAGGATGGGATCCTTGCGACTCAATTACAACATTCATTCCAAGCGGACCCATTGTTACTGAAACTGCATCAGCAAGAATGTCAACGCCTTCTAGCAAGCTTTTTCTTGCATCTTCTCTAAATGCTATATTTTTTGCACCATCAATCATTTTTATTGCTATCCTTTTAAAACTCTTTTATTCGTGCTTGACTCAGTTAGTGGGGGTGTTATAATTCTTCTTACACTAGTTGTAACATTCTCAGCAACATATAGATCACCTGTTTTAAAAACAATCTCCTCAGAAGTTATTAAGCCACTACTTCTCCACTCGCTAATCATTGTGCCTGATATCTCGCTTCTATCATTACTCATTGAGAATTGTCTCCTATTTTATTAACTTCATTTAAATTAATTCTTGCTGTTTTTCCATCGCCTAGCTCTACTGTTGCAAATCCATCTTCATCATCATTACTATCTTCTGCTTTTAAATCTTGCTCAGCAGTGCTTTCACTAGTTATAAATTCTGAAAAAATACTGCTAGCATCTTCTGCGGATTTTAATATAGAGTCTATTTTTCTAGATGCACGAGCAATCATTTCGTCTCGAGCTAGCTCGAGACTAGTAAAAATCTCCGTATCGAGTTTTTCAAGAGAAACCTCCTGCATATCATTTGTCGGCAATCTTACTATGTAATCGACAGATTGACTAGTCAATGACCGCTTTTGTATCTCTTCACATACAAGTGCAGGATAAACTTTTAACTCTTTTTTAGTAAGCAAGTAAATAACTTGCCCTACGTTAAAATTCATAATCTCTCCATAGAAAGATTATACAGCATGAATTCAGAAAATAAAAAAGCCGGATTAAAAAATCCGGCTTTTAATAATAGTTTAATTTAAATCCTATCTGAATCCTGGTCCAAGCATTCCCAATGTTACACCTTTCTTAAGATTGCTAGATCTACGCGAAGCTTTTCTTTTTGTTCCGCTAGTCGACTCTTTCTTGATTCCCTTCATAATGGATCCGATTTCTGCACGAATGATCTTACGAAGTTCATTTTCCTGAAGCCTTTCCTTGCGCATGAGAGCAATCTCTCTAGAAATCATCTTTTCATTGACTTCAATAGTTTCGCCCATAAAATCAGATCTCCCTTTTCTGGTATCCGACTGATCTCCTCTTCTCATTCCGTGACCTGAATAATCTGTGTCTTCTTCGAGTTCAGGACCTGCTTCGTCACCTGCGCGCTCACCTCTATCGCGTGTGCCCTTGTCAGTTTTTGACTTATCACCAGCTTTCCATGTGTAGTCTTTTTCACCTGGGCGGGTATCTGACTTATCACCGTGGCTTTCTCCCCTTTCAGCAAGTTGCCCTTTGCCAAACCGATGTTCGCCTTCACCTGAAAGTGATGCATCGTCATGCATGCTTCTGTTT
>Ga0209756_1002177_pt1 | contig 17209 bp, 16 predicted proteins | sample ETNvirenome_6_85_FD_184071 | JGI IMG/M metagenome (GOLD analysis project Ga0209756, IMG submission 184071) | Marine viral communities from the Pacific Ocean - ETNP_6_85 (SPAdes) (version 3) | ecosystem: Environmental > Aquatic > Marine > Oceanic | place: Pacific Ocean | collected 2013-06-19
ATTTATAAAAAAGCACTGTCCTCCGATGAAATTCAACAAAACTTTAGATCTGTTAAGAAAAGATTTGGTCTCTAAATAATCATAAGTCGCACGTGCTTATGGAAATCTTATCTTCTCCTAAACATTATTTGTTTCATTTACATACAACAAGTTCAGCAGAAGCAAGAAGGATATGGAGGACGAAGATAAAGGAGAGGTGGGATAATGAATGTGCTTATTGTGGGTCAGAAGAAAACCTAACAATTGATCATGTAATTCCACGTGCTAAAGGTGGAATGAATACATCTAAAAATATGGTATGTTGTTGCGAATCTTGCAATCATGACAAGGCACATACATTTTGGGAGGAATGGTATTTTGCTCAAGATTTTTTCAATACCAAACAATATAATAAGATTCAGAAAATGCTTCTTGAATATTTTATAAATAAATGAAGGCAGTATATACTGTCTTCTTCTGGTACATACCGAATATTATAGATGCCAACACCAATAAGGATTAAAAGATCTGCGGTTGAAGGGAAGAGACCTACCCATTCAGATTTGCAGATAGGAGAATTAGCTCTTAATACACATGATGCCGAACTTTTAACGGTAAGAAATAGAGCAGGTATTGGTAGTGATATTGTTCGGATAGGCGCTGGAGTAACAGTAACAAATATAATATATGTAACGAAAGATGGAAATGATGAGAATACGGGGTTAAAGCAAGGAGATGCAAAGGCAACAGTAGGAGCAGCACTCACAATATCTTCTGCAGGATCTTGTATTAAAATAAGTGCTGGATTATATACAGAAAACAATCCATTAGTTGTTCCAAAACAAGTATCAATTGTTGGTGATAGTATAAGAGAAGTATCAATACAACCACAGAATCAATCTTCAGATTTATTTCATGTTGCCAATGGAGATTATTTTGGAAGCATGTCCTTTATTGGAACAATGACTGCTGGAAATGCTGTCTTTGCATTCAATCCGGATAAGATAGAGTATATTGATCAGTCACCATACGTTAGGGATTGTACTAATTTTATTAAAAATAGTATTGGATTAAAGATAGATGGTGATGATGCTGTTGGTCCTTTCAAGGCAATGGTTCTTGATTCCTTTACGCAATATAATGAGAATGGTATTGGAGCATCGATTACTAATGAGGGTTATGCCCAGTTAGTTTCTATGTTTACTATTTGTAATGATACGGCAATTTATTGTGGTACTGGTGGTGCATGTGATCTAACAAACTCTAACTCTTCTTTTGGTAATTATGGTTTGGTTTCTGATGGAGTTGGGCCAGAAAAATATGTAGGAATCGTAACAACTGCTCAAGTCGCTAATAAAGATAAATTTGCTATTGATTTAAATACACCTTCTTTATCTGTAACAGATGCAGTTTATACAGGATCAACAGGTATCGTAACTGTAACTACAAATACTGCTCATGGATTCCAAGTTGGAATGGGGATAACCTTTGCCAAGTTAGGATTCACTTGTTCATATGGTGATTATACACATACTTTTGCAGGAACACAATTTGTAAATGCGGTTAAAGTAGTTGGTGCTGGTGCACTTACACCTACAACTGCTACTTATAATCCTAATACTGGTGATTTAGTTTTAACGGTTGGATCTGGACATGGACTTACAGCAGCAACGACGCATACAGTAACATCTGCTACTTATACACCTACATCTGGAGTATTAGATCTTACACTTAATAGTCATGGATTTACTGGATCTACTAATCATCAAGCAATAAGTGGTACGGTATATGATGCTACTTCTGGAATTTGTACTATTCAAGTTAATAGTCATGGATTTTCTGTTGGAGAAAGAATTAAATTAGATGATGGTGCACTGACATTTACATGTGCTAAAGATGTACATGCTACGAATCATACATATCCAAGATCAACAGATCCTACTAGTGGTAAGTGGTTAGCAATTAGATCTACTACTACTAATACATTTGAAGTTGATGTAGGAGCATCTTCTTATACAGGTATTCATACATTTGTATCAGGAACAGCTACTGGTGTTAAGAAAGCAAATGATTATGTGAAAATTGTTGGAGACTCTCTGACATTTACATGTGCTAAGGATAGTAATGCTACGAATCATTCGTATCCAAGAATAAGTGATCCATCTTATAACACTTGGTTAGCAATTGGATCAACCACTGCTAATACATTTGCAGTTGATGTTGGAGTTTCACCTGATACATCTACTCATGTTTTTGTATCAGCATCTTCAAATGGAATTTTAAAATCAACAAGTAATATTGGAATTGCGACAGATTCTTTAGCATTCACTTGTTCAAAGGATAGTCATGCTACTCAGCATACTTATCCTCGTAGTACTGATCCAGCACATGATGTAACATTAGGAGTTAAATCTGTAGATTCTACAACAGCTACAGTTAATGTTGGAGTATCAACTAATGATATATTTCCAAGTATTACAAATCCTGCATATAAAAATGTCTTTGAAGTTGTAGAAGTTCCTTCTACAAAATCATTCTCTGCATATGTCGGGATTAATACTCGTCCACATAATTATGTTGCAGGTGGAAAGGTAGAAATAGATATTCAAAGACCTTATGATGGACAGGTTATTTATTTTGATAATTTATATGAAACTGTAGGTAAGATTAAAGTTGGTTCTGCTGGTACTGGATATAGTAAGACTCCTACTATTACTATTGATAATCCATCCACTAGTGGTGACTGGGGAGTTAAAGCAGCAGCTGTAGCTACAATTGATACATTGGATGGTAGTATAGAAAATATTGATTTAGTTTCTAGTGGAAGAGGTTATACTTCAACACCAACAGTTACATTTTCTACTCCGGATTCTGGAATTAATACGGCAACAGCCACAGTGACAATGGTTCCGACATATTATGTTGTTGCAAGTTCAACACCAATTTCTGGAGGGATCTCTACTGTTACACTTACTGATAATGTACCTTATGCAGTGGGTGTTGGAACAACAGTTCCATTCGTTAAACAGAGTAAGATCCTAGCATCTAGTCATTCATTTGAATATGTTGGTTCTGGTGTAACAATTGGAGGTGCTCTACCACAAAAGGGCGGCACTTTAGTTCAAGATAATGAAGTTGATGATCGTAATGGTGGATTAACTATATTCACAAGTACTGATCAGTCTGGTAATTTCAGGATTGGTGATGGTGTCATCATTAATCAACAAACAGGACGCATTTCTGGAGACTTTTATTCCAAGAGTTTGTTCTCGACTATGACACCATTCATTCTAGCATTAGGAGGAGATTAAAAGAATGGCACTAGCACTTAATGTATTCCAAACAGTAACACAGGTTGTCCCAACAACTGCAGTTGGAATTTATACAGCACCTGTTGGATATACTGGTGTTGTTTTACTAGCACAAGCAGCAAATGTTGGGAGCTCAGCTCATACAGTTTCATTTTCACATGAAAGGTCAACAGCAGGTGTTGCTGTGACTACGGAGATTGTTAAAGATTTCCCAATTAATAATAATGATACATCAAATTTACTTCCAGGTAAACTTGTTATGGAGACAGGTGATATTCTTGTAATATCTGCAAGTAATGCAACTGATGTCAAATTTATAGGAAGTATATTAGAGACACTTAACTAAAATGGCAAATTACGTTAGCACTAGAGTTAAAGAACTTAATATTGGTATATCTTCGTATAGTGCCAGTAAAACTTCATTGGATGTTATTGGTGGTGCTGTTATCTCTGGAGTTACTACATTAGCATCTGCTGGTGGTATTACAACTACTGGTGGTGATTTTTATATTGGTGGAGATTTATATGTTAGTGATGATATAGTACTTGATGAAGTTACTGCACGTAATATTAATGCTACTGGTATTGTCACCGTCGGCACAACTTTAGATGTTGATGGAATATTAGATGTAGATGGTGATACACAAGTAGATGATTTAAATGTTGCTGGTGTCGCTACATTCTCTGCTCTTGTAGATGTTAATAATCGACTTGATGTAGTAGGTGGATCTAATTTAGATCAATTAAATGTAACTGGTGTTTCTACTTTTGCTGGAATCGTAACAACTTCTTCTGATTTATATATTGGTGGTGATTTATATGTTTCTGATGACATAACAATTGATGAGTTAAATGCTAGAAATCTGAATATAACTGGAATTTCTACTTTTGTTGGTGTAGGATCATTTCTTAGTGATCTTTATGTTACTGGTAATATATCTTGCGCAGGAACTATTACGTCTGAAGATGTTGTTAATATTGATTCACTTGGTATTGTTACTGCAAGGCAAGGATTTAGGGCTGTTCAAGGTGGAATTTATATAACTGCTGGTGTTTCTACATTTGGTGGAGATGCAACTGTTGCTGGCACTTTAACCGCAGGATTAATTGATGGAGGATCTTACTAATGGCAAAACCAGCAAGTAGACAGGAGTTACTTGATTATTCTTTAAGAAGATTAGGATATCCTGTAGTAGAAGTTAATGTTGATGATGATCAGATAGAAGATTTGATCGATGATTCGCTTCAGTATTTTCAAGAGCGTCATTTTGATGGTGTTGAGAGAATGTATTTGAAATATAAATTGACCGAAGATGATATTAATAGGGGAAAGGCAACAAATATTGCCGATAGTACAAATACATTAGGAATTGTAACAACATCTGGTATTTCAACTACTGTAAGTGGTATGTCTACCATGACAAATTATTTTTATGAAACATCTAATTTCATACAAATTCCCGATTCTGTAATTGGAATAGAGAAAATCTTTAAGTTTGATAGTAGTACAATATCTAGTGGAATGTTTAGTATAAAATATCAATTATTTTTGAATGATTTGTATCAATTCAATTCTATTGATTTACTTCAATATTCTATGGTTAAAACTTATTTGGAAGATATTGATTTTTTATTAACAACAGATAAACAAATTAGATTTAATAAAAGGCAAGGTAGGTTATATCTTGATATGGATTGGGGTGCAGAAACTAAAGACACGTATTTGGTTATTGATTGTTATAGGATTTTAGATCCGAATACATTTACGGGTGTTTATAATGATAGTTTCCTTAAAAAATATGTAACTGCTCTTATAAAGAAACAGTGGGGGCAAAATTTACTTAAATTTAGAGGAACTAAACTTCCTGGTGGGATAGAACTTAATGGAAGAGAATTATATGAGGATGCAGAAAGAGAATTGGAAGATATTAAACAAAGAATGACTCTGGAATATGAATTACCACCATATGATTGTATTGGATAATTATGACATTAAATTCATACTTTCTACAAGGATCACCTAGAGAACAATTTCTTGTTCAAGATTTAATTAATGAACAGATAAAGATTTATGGTGTAGAGGTGTATTATCTACCCAGAAAAATATTTAAGACTGATAATATCATAAAGGAAATTCAATCATCAAAATTCGATGATAGTTTTTTACTAGAAATGTATATTAATAATTATGATGGATATGCTCCTGATTATGATGTAATGACTAAATTTGGATTGAAATTGCAAAATGAAGTAAATCTTACTGTTTCTAGAGAAAGATTTGAAGATTTCATTTCTCCATTTTTGGAGGGTATTTCTTCGGGTATTAGAGAGGGTCTACTTACAGGATATGACTTTGGTGATTTAATTAGTAGACCAAAAGAAGGAGATTTGATTTATTTTCCTCTCGGTGAAAGATTATTTGAGATTAAAAGAGTAGAAGCAGAAAAACCATTTTATCAATTAGGAAGACTTTATACTTATGATTTAAGTTGTGAATTATTTGAATATGAGAATGAACTTATTGATACTAGTATCGCAGAAGTTGATGAGACTGTTGCAGAGGAGGGGTATATAACAACTGTCAATTTGGTTGGTCTTGGAATAACTGCTACTGCAACTGTTGGTATAGCGTCTGGTTGTGTTAATGAAATATTTTTGAATAATGATGGATCTGGATTTACATCAACTCCTACAATTGAATTTTCAGACGCACCAGTAGGGGGAGGAACAGCTCAGGCGGTTGCTATTACTACTGCAATGGCTAATGTTACTTCTATCTATAGGATAGAAATGACGAGTGCTGGTTATGGATATACAATTGCTCCAACAATATCAATTAGTGGTGGTGGTGGTAGTGGAGCTGCTGCTACTTGTTCCATATTAACTGGTAATAATTATGGTGTATTTGAAGTTGTTGTAGCTGCTGGTTCTACTGGATACTCTTCTACACCACTTTCCACAATTACTGCTCCTCCATCTGGAATTACTGCAGCAATAAATCCAGTACTGGATGCTGATGTAGGTGCTGGAATCAATACTGTAAGAATATTAAATTCTGGTATTGGTTATACTGTTGCACCAACAATTGTATTTAATACTCCGCAGTCTGGTCTCGGAACATTCTATTATAATGAAAATGTTACTGGACAGACATCTGGGGTTACTGCTGTAGTTAGGAACTTCAGGAAGGATACGGATACGAGTATAATCGATCCACCAACAACTTTACAGGTATCTCTAAATACAGGTGAGTTTTATGATGGGGAAATTATTGTTGGTGCAATATCAACAGCTACATATATTGTTAAGAATCATGATCTTGATAGTTTTGATCAGGCATTTGATTCAAATGAAGATATTGAAACAGAAGCAGATGACATATTAGATTTTAGTGAAGGTAATCCATTCGGAGACTATTAATGTTAGGAACATATTTTTATCACGAAATTATAAGAAAGACTATTATATCTTTTGGTACTCTGTTTAATAATATTAATATTAAACATAAGAAGTCTGATGGAACGATTCTTGATGATATTAAGGTAGGTCTTTCTTATGGACCACAGCAGAAGTATTTGGCAAAGATTCAAGAACAAGCAAATTTAACAAAGGCAGTTGCTATCACATTGCCAAGAATGTCATTTGAAATGAATTCTATTCAATATGATCCTTCAAGAAAAACAGGAGTCACTCAAACGTTTAAAGCGGCTGATGGTACTAAAATGAAGAAGGTTTACATGCCTGTTCCTTATAATATTGGATTTGAATTAAGTATTTTTAGTAAATTGAATGATGATGCACTACAAATTATTGAACAGATAATGCCATATTTTCAACCATCATTCACATTAACAGTGGATTTGGTATCAGCTATTGGAGAGAAAAGGGATATACCTGTTGTATTGGATAATATATCATTTCAGGATGATTATGAAGGAAGTTTTGAAGTAAGAAGAGCATTAATATATACACTAAACTTTACAGCAAAAACATATTTGTTCGGACCAGTTGCGGCAACAACTGATGGATTGATCAAGAAAGTTATCGTTGATCAGCATTCAGATTCAGATACTACAACTGCTAAACGCGAAGTTAGATATACAGTTGTTCCCGATCCAATTACTGCTGGACCTGCTGATGACTTTGGTTTCACTGAATCTTGGACAGATTTTGGTGATGGTAAAGATTATAGTCCAACCAGACAAACTGATATTTAATTATGAAAAATAATTATGCTAGTATTGATAAGGCACTTAATGTTGATAGTGATATTGTTGAGATTGAGAAGAAAAGTGCTAAAATAGAAATTGCATCAGAAAAGTCTGGTGAAATTCAAAAAGATTATGATTATACTCGTGCTAATCTTTATTCATTAATTGAAAAGGGACAAGAGACTCTCAATGGTATAATGGAACTTGCAGGAGAAAGTGCAAGCCCAAGAGCATATGAAGTCGCTGGACAAATTATAAAATCAGTTGCTGATACAACGGATAAGTTAATGGATCTTCAAAAGAAAGTCAAAGAGGTTGATGAAGAAAATCATAAAACAACTAATAACGTTACTAATAATGCAGTTTTTGTTGGTTCTACAACGGATTTATCAAAAATGTTAAAAAAAGGATTTCTAGATAACGCTTCTGATAAGTAATTAAATTATGACTGATAGTGTTTATCTTGGTAATCCAAATTTAAAAAAAGCAAATACTCCTATTGAATTCACTGAGGATCAGATTGTTGAATTCTTGAAGTGTAAGCAAGACCCTGTTTATTTTGCTAAAAATTATATAAAAATTGTTTCTTTGGATGAAGGATTAACGCAGTTTAGTCCATATCATTTTCAAGAAGGTTTAATCAATAATTTTCATAATAATAGATTTAATATATGTAAGATGCCGCGACAGACTGGTAAATCTACTACTGTTGTTGCTTATCTTTTACATTATGCAGTTTTTAATGATAGTATCAATATAGGTATCCTGGCAAACAAAGCAGCAACTGCAAGAGAACTTTTAAGTAGGTTACAAACTGCTTATGAAAATTTGCCAAGATGGATGCAACAGGGTATTATATCTTGGAATAAGGGATCATTGGAGTTAGAAAATGGCAGTAAGATATTGGCAGCTTCTACGTCTGCAAGTGCTGTCCGAGGTATGTCGTTCAACATCCTCTTTCTCGATGAGTTCGCGTTCGTCCCAAATCACGTTGCTGACTCGTTCTTTGCATCTGTTTATCCTACTATTACTTCTGGTAAACAAACGAAAGTAATCATAGTTTCAACACCACATGGTATGAATCATTTCTACCGTACATGGCATGATGCAGAACGTAGTAAGAATAAATATATCCCAACTGAAGTTCATTGGAGTGAAGTTCCTGGAAGAGATGCTGAATGGAAAGCACAAACTATTGCTAATACATCAGAAGCACAATTTAAAGTTGAGTTTGAATGTGAATTTTTAGGTTCAGTTAATACATTAATTAATCCAGCAAAACTCAGAAATCTTGTATATGAAGAACCTAAAAAAAGAAATGCTGGACTTGATATCCACGAAATTCCAGTAAAAGAGCATAATTATATAATCACTGTTGATGTGGCACGAGGATTGGGAAATGATTATTCTGCATTTATAGTTTTCGATACTACAGAATTTCCGTATAAAGTAGTTGCCAAATATAGGAATAATGAAATCAAACCAATGTTATTTCCTAATATTATTCTCGATGTTGCTAAAGGTTATAATGAAGCATTCTTATTGATAGAAGTTAATGATATTGGAGATCAAGTAGCAAGTATTCTTCAATACGATCTTGAATATGAAAATGTTTTAATGGCTTCTATGAGAGGACGAAATGGGCAAATTGTTGGACAAGGATTTTCTGGAAAGAAAACGCAACTTGGTGTAAGAATGACAGCAGCAGTTAAGAAATTGGGATGTTCTAATCTAAAAACGTTATTAGAAGATGATAAATTACTTACAGTAGATTATGATATTATTTCAGAATTGACTACATTTGCACAGAAACATAATTCATTTGAGGCAGAAGAGGGATGTAATGATGATTTGGCAATGTGTTTAGTTATATTTGCATGGTTGGTCTGTCAGGATTATTTTAAAGAAATGTCCGATCAGGATATTCGTAAGAGAATTTATGATGAACAAAAAAATCAGATAGAACAAGATATGGCACCATTTGGATTTGTATCTGATGGGTTTGAGGATATGGATAGTTTCACTGATAATGAGGGTGATAGATGGCATACTGATGAATATGGGGATAGATCTTATATGTGGGATTATATGTAAGAGCCACTAATTTATAAATATTTCTAGAATAAATTAGGACAGCGAGGGGAAATTAAGATGCCACTAAATTTAGCATCTCCTGGAATTGTAGTAAGGGAAGTTGATTTGACATCTGGGAGAATTGATCCCACTTCTGATAGTATCGGAGGAATAGTCGCACCTTTTGCTAAAGGTCCTGTAGAATTACCAACAACAGTTGAGAACGAGAATGATTTATTAGATACTTTTGGAAAGTCATATGATACAGATAAGCACTTCGAACATTGGTTGGTTGCTTCATCATTTTTAGCATATGGCGGAGATTTAAGAGTTGTAAGATCAGATGATGATGATTTAAAGAACTCTGTTAATAGTGGTGCAACCGCTGTTAAGATTAAGAGTGCAGAACATTATGAAAATCTTGGATATGATGATAATACTATTAGCGGTGTAGTAGCTGTTTCTAGGAATCCAGGATCTTGGGCTAATGGAATTAGAGTAGGTGTTATTGATTCAAAATGCGACCAAATTTTAACAGTTGGTTCTGCTACTAGTTTTACAGTTGGTTATGGTATTACTCAAACTATGGTCGGTAAGACTAATGTTGCAGCAGGATCAACATCAGCATTTGATGGATATTTAAAAGGAATTATATGTAATATAAATGGAACTAGTATTGGTGTTAAAGTTCTTTCTCATGTCTCTGGTGGATCAACTGAAACTACTGTAGATTATCAGCCAGGTGGTGCATATGAGTTTGGTTCTAGTTTCGGTAATGTAAGTGCACTTAATAGTTCAGGTTCTGTCCAAACTACAACTACTGTTAGTTCAACTTTAGATTATTTTGATACTCAAAATCTTGCAACTGCAACTGCAACTGTAGGCGGTGCATCAACAGTTATTAATGTAAAATGGAACGGACTTGCAGAACGTCCAGGTACTTCGGAATTTGCATCCGCACGAGGTTCAAGATTTGATGAAGTTCATGTTGTGGTGATTGATGGGGATGGAAAGATTACTGGAAATTCAGGAACAATTCTTGAGAAGCATTTAGGTCTTTCTAAAGCAAAAGATGCCGAATTCTCGGTGGGTGCTCCTTCTTATTGGAGAAAGTATCTGAAATTGAATTCAGCATATATTTTTGGTGGAGGTGGTCCTACTGGACTTACAACTGGTGGATTTGCTGCTGGTGGATTTACTCAAACAGCTGATAATACATGGGATCAAGATGCTCAGGGTATTATCTTTGGTGGAACTGGAGCACAAAACTATACTTTCCAGGGTGGAGTAAATTATGATGGTACATCAGATCTTACGGCAACTGGAGCACTAACTGCATCTGTTGCTAATTTATCTACTGGATATAAACTTTTTGAAAAGGATAGTTATGCCGTAGATTTCCTACTTATGGGATCTGGTAATCATGAAAAAGAATCCGCACAAGCACTTGCCGAACAGGTAATTGCAGTTGCAGACTTGAGAAAGGATTCATTAGCATTTATTTCTCCATATAGGAAAGCATTCTTAACAGATACATCTGTAGGATCAGTCACTATTAATAGTGATGACACAATTACTACTAATGTACTTTCTTATTATGCAGCACTTTCATCTTCTTCTTATGCAATATTTGATAGTGGATATAAGTACATGTTTGATAGGTTTAATAATACCTTCCGTTATATTCCTTTAAATGGAGACGTTGCAGGTACATGTGCAAGAACTGATTCTAATAGTTTCCCATGGTATTCACCAGCAGGAACACAAAGAGGTGCAATCTTAAATTCTGTTAAGTTAGCATATAATCCTAATAAGGCTCAAAGAGATAAACTGTATTCAGCACGAATTAATCCAGTTATTTTCTCTGCTGGTTCTGGAATTGTTCTCTTTGGAGATAAGACTGGACTTGCTAAGGCATCTGCATTTGATAGAATTAACGTTCGTAGGTTGTTTATCTTCCTTGAGAACGCAATTGAATCTGCTGCTAAAGATCAGCTCTTCGAATTTAATGATGAAATTACACGAACTAATTTCATAAATATTATTGATCCTTTCCTTCGTGATGTTCAGGCTAAGAGGGGAATTCAGGATTATGTTCTTGTTTGTGACGAGACAAACAACACTGCTGCAATTATCGACAATAATGAATTTATTGCAGATATATACATTAAGCCTGCAAGGTCGATTAACTTCATCGGTCTTACATTTGTCGCCACTAGATCTGGCGTATCATTCGAAGAAGTAATCGGTAACGTTTAATTAAAGAGGTTTAACCAAAAATGCCAACACGCAATACTCCAGATCTAAGAACGATCAGTGGGTTTAAAAATAAACTCACAGGTGGTGGTACACGCCCTAATCTGTTTGAAGTTGTATTAAATTTTCCAACAATAGTTACACAACCTGATGCTGAAAAAACAAGATTTCTTGTTAAAGCAGCTGCTCTTCCAGCCTCTACGATTGCTCCAGTAGAAGTACCTTTTAGAGGTCGTATTTTTAAAATTGCCGGAGATAGAACTTTCGAAACATGGACTGTTACCGTTATTAATGATACTGATTTTGAAATTCGTAACTCTTTTGAAGAATGGATGAATACGGTTAATCAATTGGATAATGCAACTGGTTTAACTAATCCTGATGATTATATGCAAGATGCATTAGTTCATCAATTAGATCGTAGTGCAGGTGAAGGTATACTTTCTGCAGCACAGACTTCTGTTTTAAGATCTTATCAATTCCGTGATATATTCCCAACGAATATTTCTGCTATTGATTTGAGTTATGAATCAACTGATGCTATAGAAGAATTTACTGTAGAATTCCAAGTTCAGTGGTGGGAAGCGATTAAAGGTGGTGCATCTGTTGCTTCTAACACTTCTGATATTAGCTAATAGAGCTAGCCTAAATAGTTCAACGACGAATTTAAAATTATAATATGGCACGACTTTTTGGCTTTTCTATTGGAAACAATGAAAAGAAATCTAAATCTATAATATCCCCCGTTCCTCAGAATAATGAGGACGGGGTTGATAATTATATTAGTAGTGGATTTTATGGTTCCTATGTAGATATTGAAGGTGTCTATCGAACTGAATTTGATTTAATAAAAAGATATCGTGAGATGGCATTACATCCAGAGGCAGATGGTGCTATTGAAGATGTTATAAATGAAGCAATTGTAAGTGATCTATATGATTCACCTATTGAGATTGAACTTTCAAATTTAAATGCCAGTGATAAATTAAAGAAAATAATTAGAGAAGAATTTAAGAATATTAAAGAGATATTAGATTTTGATTCAAAGTCTCATGAAATTTTTAGGAATTGGTATATTGATGGAAGAATATATTATCTAAAAGTTATTGATACTCAAAAACCACAAGAAGGTATTAAGGAATTAAGATATATTGACCCTATGAAAATAAGGTTTGTGAGACAGGAGAAGAAGAAAGATAAAAATGATTATATGAATATTAAATCAAATAGTGAAGGTGACGTTACAAAAATAATGTCTCCAGAAATTGAAGAATATTTTGTCTATACTCCAAAAGCAAGCTATCAAACGGGAACGGTAATTGGTGGTAGTAATGGTGCTGATAAGGGAGTTAAAATAGCAAAAGATTCTATTTCTTATGTTACTTCAGGTCTTATTGATAGAAATAAGGGTACTGTTCTTTCATATCTTCATAAAGCAATTAAAGCACTTAATCAATTACGAATGATTGAGGATAGTCTTGTAATTTATAGATTATCAAGAGCACCAGAAAGAAGAATTTTCTATATTGATGTTGGCAATCTTCCTAAAATTAAAGCAGAGCAATATCTTAAAGAGGTAATGTCTCGTTATAGGAATAAGTTAGTATATGATGCAAATACTGGTGAAGTTAGAGATGATCGTAAGTTCATGTCTATGATGGAAGATTTCTGGTTACCTAGAAGAGAAGGTGGTAGAGGAACTGAAATCACAACACTCCCAGGTGGACAAAACTTAGGAGAACTTGCTGATATTGAATATTTCCAGAAGAAACTTTATAGAGCATTAGGTGTACCTGAATCTAGAATTGCATCAGATGGTGGATTTAATCTGGGAAGATCATCAGAGATATTGAGAGATGAACTTAAGTTCTCTAAATTTGTAGGTCGTTTGAGAAAAAGGTTTGCAAATTTATTTAATGATATGTTGAAGACTCAACTTATTTTAAAGAATATTGTAACTTTAGAGGATTGGGAAACAATTCGTGAACACATCCAATATGACTTCTTATATGACAACCAATTTGCCGAATTAAAAGAAACTGAAATGATGAATGAGCGTCTGGGTACGCTTGCTACTATTGAACCATATATTGGCAGATTCTATTCTAGCGAATTTGTTCGTAGGAGAATTCTACGTCAAACTGATGCGGAGATTATAGAAATTGATGAGCAAATTGAACAAGAAATTGCAGATGGAACTATTCCAGATCCAAATGCTATAGATCCTATTACTGGAGAACCATTACCAGGAGAAGGAGAAATGGGTATGATGGGGGATGTTCCGTTGGAACCAGATATGAATAGTGGAATTACTAATGCACAATTCGGAAAAGATACCAAGACAGCCGAGATATAAATAAAGAATAGGAATATATTAAATTTTATGGAAGAAATTGTAAATTTGATTGCTACTGATTCATCAGCATCTGATGTTAGTGACAGAATTAAGGATATTTTGTACACAAAAGCTTCTGAAAAGATTGAGAAATCTCGATCTACCGTAGCATCTTCTATGTTTAGTGATACACAATCATCCGAGGATTCAGAATAATGGCCAATATCACTTTATGCAAAGGTACTGAAGCAGCATTACCAACTACTACTGGTGCTGCCACTAGTTTTAGTGGAGCAGGACTTGTTCGTCTTTATAATTCAAACGGAAGTAATGCATATCTTGTAAGTGTTGTGGAAACTCAGAGTGGATCTGCTGTTGGAACATTTACCCTGCCAGCAGGTGCAATTGAATATCTTCAAAAGAAACATAGTCATCATGTTTTTGCAGCAAATGCTGCTGTATTAGGTGCCAAAGTAGGATTTACAAATTAAGAAAATGAAACTCATTACCGAAGAAATTTCAAGCGTTAAATTTATCACTGAAGGAAAAGGTGCTAAAAGAAAAATGTATATTGAAGGGGTTTTTCTTCAAGGTGAAATAAAGAATCGTAATGGAAGAATGTATCCTGTATCAACTCTTGCAAAAGAAGTTGGTAGGTATAATGAAAGTTTTGTAGCAAAAGGTCGTGCTCTTGGTGAGTTGGGACATCCCGATGGACCTACAGTAAATCTTGATCGTGTTTCGCATAAAATTACTTCATTAAGACAAGAAGGAAATAATTTTATCGGTAAAGCACAACTTCTAGAAACCCCTATGGGTAAGATTGCAAAATCTCTTATTGATGAAGGTGTAACACTTGGTGTTTCTTCCAGAGGTGTTGGATCATTAAAAGAAGATTTGCATGGAGTTAAAGTTGTAGGTGAAGATTTTCAGTTAGCAACTGCTGCTGATATCGTTGCCGATCCTTCTGCACCTGATGCTTTTGTTAATGGAATTATGGAAGGAAAAGAGTGGATTTGGGAAGGTGGAACCCTTCATGAACAATTTGTCGATGAAACTAAAAAGAGAATCAACACTCTTGTAGATCAGAAAGCTTTAGAAGAGCATAAGTTGAATTTATTTAATAATTTTCTCTTAAATCTTTAAGTTCTATAAATAAATACAGATTAAATATATCTAAAAAAATGTCCGTTGGTAACGATTTACAAGAAATGGAAAACGTAGTAACTAAAAACGCTGCGCCTGGAGAACCAATGCAGAAGTTAACCACAGGTGGTACTCCTGCTACTTGGGAAGATCTAGGTGGGCCAACCCCAGAGAATTCTAAGCCTGATGACAACTCTAATAAGTTGGCAACACCAGGTAAGACACTTAAGCAAGTTAGAGATGTTGTTAATGCAAAAGCAACACCTGGAGATCAAGCAGTTCCTAGTGGAAATGCAACTCCTGGTACTCTAAAGCAAGGTGATAATTCAGAAGTTTCTGATGAACAAGAAATTGTTGCCGAGGATGAAAAAGCAACTGAAGAAGTAGTTGCTGAAGAACCTACTAAAGAGGAAGATGTTGTTTCTGAAGAAGAGACTTCAACTGAAAAAGTAGTTGCTGAAGAAGAGACTACTGAAGAAGGAGTTGTTGCCGAGGATAAGATTGACGTTGAGGAAGATCTCAATGCTCTTATTGCTGGTGAAGAACTTTCTGAAGAGTTTCAAAACAAAGCACGTACTATTTTTGAAACTGCTATTAAGACTAAAGTTTCAGAAATGAAAGAAGAACTTAAGTCTGAGTATGAAAAATCTATTGCAGAAGAAGTCGCCACTGTTAAAGAGGAACTTTGCAACAGAACAGATTCATATCTAGAATACGTTGCCGAAGAGTGGGTGCAGGAAAATGCACTTGCCGTCGAGCACGGACTTAAAACAGAAATGACAGAATCATTCTTAACTGGAATGAAGAGTCTATTTGAAGATCATTATGTAACAATCCCTGAAGATAAATATGATGTCCTTAATAGTATGGTAGAAAAACTTGATGAAATGGAAGATAAACTCAACGAGCAAATCAATAAGAATGTTGCTCTAAACAAAAGGTTATCGGAATCGACTGCTGATGTAATCCTAGCGGATGTATCAGAAGGTCTAGCAGTTTCCCAAAAGGAAAAACTTGCTTCTCTTGCCGAAAATGTTGAGTTTGATAGTGAAGAAACCTATCGTGAGAAACTAGTAAAGTTGAGGGAGTCATACTTCCCAGCAAATCCTGGTACTCTAAGAGACAAATCAGAAAATATTTCTGAAGGTACTGAGGTACCTCAAGCAGCACCGTCTGGCTTGATGGAAAGTTATCTTCAAACTCTGGGTAGAGTCTCGAAAAATTGATTTTTAAATTATAGATCAAACAAAAAACATTTAAAGAGGTAAAATTCAAAATGCAAGCCCCCATTAATAGTGAGGCTCTGCAGGAGAAGTGGGCACCAATTCTAGACCATGAAGGTCAAGAAAAGATTACAGATTCTCATAAGAGAATGGTGACCGCAGTCCTGTTAGAAAATCAAGAAAAAACACTTAAGGAACAACAAGAGTTTCTTGGAGAAGCTGCTCCTACTAACGCTACTGGTTCAGCAATCAAAAACTTCGATCCAGTGCTTATTAGCCTGATTCGTCGTGCAATGCCTAACTTGGTCGCATATGACCTAGCAGGTGTTCAGCCAATGAGTGGTCCTACTGGACTAATCTTTGCAATGCGTTCACGTTACACTGATCAAAGTGGAACTGAAGCATTCTACAACGAAGCAAATTCTGCATTCTCTGGACAGTCAGCAGGATTCAATAAGACTTCTGGATGGACTGATGGAGCAGTTGGTTTAGGTACAACTTTACAACAGGGTAGTAATCCTGGTGCACTAGACGGCACATTCCCACAAACTGGTGATGCTACAGCCTACAACGTAGGTGAGGGCATGACAACTGCTGAGGCAGAAGCACTTGGAGATGCTACTGATAACCAGTTCAACGAGATGGCATTCTCGATTGAGAAGGTTACCGTTACTG
>Ga0209756_1002178_pt1 | contig 17205 bp, 30 predicted proteins | sample ETNvirenome_6_85_FD_184071 | JGI IMG/M metagenome (GOLD analysis project Ga0209756, IMG submission 184071) | Marine viral communities from the Pacific Ocean - ETNP_6_85 (SPAdes) (version 3) | ecosystem: Environmental > Aquatic > Marine > Oceanic | place: Pacific Ocean | collected 2013-06-19
TCATCCCAGTAGGACCATCCAATCAGATTCGGTTCTCCGCTTCCATCGCCGGAAACCAAGTTACCGCAGTATTTGAAGGTTCGGGTGTTGCCAGTGTGAGGCGAGTTGACCTCAATAACCCCAGGTGCCTGGCCAGGCTTAAGGCCAAGCTCAGATGCATCCACCGAGAGCTCGCCTTCACCCGCTTCATTGTCTCGGTGCCAAGTGAACTGCGAAATGCTAGTCTTCATTGGAAAATTCTCCCCCGCCCTCCCTGGGCGCATACCCATTATACCATGCTTGAGTGATCTTTACACGTGATATCACACGATTCGTGTCACGTTATCGAACCAGTGTTTCCTCATCCAATAAGGTCCGGAGCCGTCAATGAAAACGATCCACCATTGCTGGTTCTGTTCGAAAACTGTTCGATCTCTTTTCTCTATCACGTGCAACACAACTCCTGGATTCACCTGAATCGCACGTCTTGGTGTGTCCCAATTCCCTTCGACGGCCTTTGTCATATCAACTGTGATTCGCAATTGGCCGGGATTTACAGTTGTCATAATACCAGTTCCGATTGCGGAAATTCCCAGCAGCTTGGACAACATTTCATGACCATGGAAGCCACAACATGAAGCTGACCAATCTTAACGGCATCAGCCATCATAAATCTCCCAGTCCTCCAAACACTCAGCAGCAATCTCGCGAATAGCTGTGCTGTTATCGTGCTCAGCCACATGTTCCACCATTGCCCGAATGTCAGGATCTTTGATGTACCGGGCCAGACCATAAAGAGCACCCTCTCGTACGTAAGACTTCTCATGACAAATGGCCACACAGCAGATCAGCAAAGCATAATCCTTACTGACTTTTCCGAAGTCTTCGGCAATGAAACTTAGTTGTGTCGGATCTGCTGCAAACAGTGTTTGCAGTTCCACTTCAGTCTTGTCTGTCAAAATATGTTCAATCATTCGTTTTCCTTCTCGTTATCCAGTTAACCTGCTGCCACACACATGATACCGGAAGCCAAATCACTTCCAATCACAATGGGATGACCGCCGTCTGTTCGTGCCATAATGGCACCGTTAGTTGGCCTGTAAAGCACGGTCAGGTGGCGGCCAGGACAAATACCCATCTCCAATAGACGTTCGAACGCTATCTGGTGGTCACCAGAGCCAATCTGGTAGACCCGAACACGTTGTCCGATGGGTACATCAATTGCAGAAATCAGTGTATCAGACATCAATACAGAATCCCCTGTCGACATTCATAACAGGCTCGTACCCATGATAGCCATGTGGGTTTGCCACAACTCGTGTTTCACCCAACACCTTTGTGGTGCATGGTTATTATACCATGATTTCGTGTCGTTTACACGCAGATCGGGGCGAACCGAAGCCCGCCCCGACTGGACAAATGGCTGGCTAGCCAATCTCAATGGAAAGGGGCTTGACCTCTGGTCGTGTAGGAACAGTAACCGTCAGCAAACCATCCTCAAACTTGGCCTGAGCTTCACTCAGATCCAGATTATCATCATAGTTGACATAGGTTTTCGAGAAAGATCGACGCGCGATTCGGCGGCCGGTTTCATTCTCTCCTTCTGCCTGAGCAGAAACGGTGATCGAACGCTTCTCAGGCTTAACCTCGATCGTCAGGTCACTTTTTTGAAAGCCCGCCAGGGCGAACTCCATCACAGTGGAACCATCCTCATTCCGATACAGATCACAAACAGGATATCCCTGTGTGGTCCTATTTTGGAGAGGCTTCCAGTCATCAAAGTATGAACCAAAAACGTCATCAAAGACATTGCGACCCAAAAGACCTGGACGCTTGTAAACTGCGGGATGATTGAAAATAGAAAGTGCGTTACTCATGCGATACCTCCTTGCAATAAGCGAAGATGCACTATGTTCGTCTCCGAAGATCCCTACTGCAGGCAATCTCCTTTGACATTATCATGGTAAACAATGCGGATCAAATGTTCAAAACTTAAGTGTCGAATTCCATGCCGGGATAACGAAGGTCATCTGGCGTCTGGCATACGACCTGTCTAGACAGTTCACCGTCAAGCATCAAGGGATGATCGTCGCCAACCTTCACCAAAGTTGCACCGGTTTCATTTGGTCGATGAAGAACCTGCAAATTGCGACCTTCAATCACACCCAAGCTCCTAAGGGTGTCAGCTTCCTGACCCTCAACATTGACAATCTTCCCTCGACTTTCAGTCAGCATCTTATTCAGTGTCGCCATTATTTTCCTCCGACGTTTCAATGAAATCGCCATCTTGATCTATAACAAAGGGCAGCAATCGAGCTGATGCCGAAGCCACCTTCTTTTGAACTTCTCGTAACCTGTCGGATACACCCGCCAAAGTGTCGGATGAAATTCCGCCGGGACAAGACCATGTCAGTCTGTATGTCTGATTTGCTATGCTTGTAATCTCATCATGTGCCTCTTCGAGCACAATAACCGCACGTTTCACAACACCCCTCGCGTTTTTCATATCTCTCATGCTAGTCATAACTCTACACTTCAACACAGAACGACAGGTTGCGGGTCAGAACCGGCTCGTAACCCTGATAGCCGTATGGATTGGATACAATTCTGGTTTCTCCCAGCATGTAGTCATTAAAGTCATGAGAATGTCCATGTATCCAACAGGCAGGTTTGTTGTCCAGAATCAGATCAGACATGTCACAGAAATAGAACCCATTTTGCCAGGCGTTTGGCCCGGTACGGAACCGGTCGGCAATGCTCAGATCACACGGCAGGTGGTGGGTCACAACCACATCACCTTTCCTGACCTCGTCATTCAGATAACGTTGGGTGGTCTTGTTAGCCTTGTAGATCCACTGGCGACCTCGTTTGATCCTCTTGAAGTCAGACCACTGGTGCTCATGCATATGTGTGTTGTCAGTCAGGGGAAACCACATCGTGTTGCCGATGAATCGTTGCCCATCAATCTCTACTGCACTGTCGAACAGCCAGTGAATGTTGGGATGCTTTTTCACAGCTGCCTCAATGGCCGCCTTCACCGTTCGATATCCGGGCGCTCCCCAGTAGTCGTGGTTGCCGGGCACGTAAACCACGTGTGGGAACTTCTCAGCTGCCCAACACAGGTTGTCATTGATGCAGCTGGATGTTCCCAGGTCACCGGCAATGACCAGCACGTCACCTTTCACAGGCATCGACGTCCAGAAGTTCTGTCCCAGATCCGCATGGAACTCGGCATGAACATCACTGATTACCTGAATCTTCATCGTCGTCCTTCCATTGCAGCTGTTTTAACACAAATAACCTCAGAAAGGAAAAGACCGGCGCTCTCCACAACCTTGCGGGCATGTGCCTGATACTCCAGTTTTGCGTCTTCCAGCGTCTTGTGAAAGCTCAGGCCGCCGCGCCAGTTAATCTGAATCGAGGTAGGTTTAACATGGACATCAGCTCCACAACCACAATGACCCACGAACCATGGGTCCGCATCGTCATCATCATAGTGAATGTCTTCCCAATCGAGCTCGGGCCACACAGAAATGCATTTTTCAAGTAGCGTCATTTTTGTCTTCCTCTTCTTTCTGCGCGTTTTCTTTCTCCCATTCCACGATGTCTTGAACTATTGCATCGTAGAAGGAGTTGTTAACCGGTCGGTTCACATTGATAGTCTCGTCCATTTTAGTTCTCCTCTCCTTTCTCAACGGGCATTGTTGGTTTCCACCGTTTCAATGCTTCAGGTTTGGTGGTAATGAATGTCCATGATGTGATCATTTCTTTCACTTCTTCATTACAAGGTCCTGACTTGCAAAACTTGCAGTTCAGTCGTTGGGCACCATTGTATATATTACACTTACAACATGCCCATCCTGGCATCAATCCCGGAATGTCTGTCATGTTCCTGCACATTATCGGCGCTCCACGGTTGGTCTCGGACGATAATCAGGATCAGCGACCACAAGGCCAGCAGCTAAGCCACCGTAAGAATTGCATCCCATGTCATTTACCTCTGATATCGGGGCTGGTATCGTGATCCGAGCCATTCGACCTTAATCGCGTTGTATCGCCGGCGGTAATTGTATCGAGCTCGACCGTAGGTCTCCACATCCAGAGAGTCACTCTTCGGCTCGAACCGGCAAAATGCACTCTCAAAATCCAGACCGCGGATGATAGCTTTCTCTTCCGGGCTTCTCGTCTTGGTGTCCTGATTCATTTGGTTCTCCTGGCGCCTTCCGGGCGCTTTCTTATTATACCCTAAGTAGACCGATCTTACATGAGAGCGAAATAAATTAGTGGGAACAGGAAGAGCAGATGGATAATTTGATCAATTGCCACGAAGAGCATGAGCCCAAGTGGATGGGTGAATTCGGATTTGAAAGCCTGGATTCCGTCCAACCGGATACCAGGAATACGTCGAATGTATCGAGCCCAAAGATAGACAGGAATGTATGTGTCCTCAATGAAGTGGGAGAAAAACAGGATTGCTGCACCAGCAGCCAACTCCCATGGAACAAGGCCCATTAGCAGCATGATAGGAATGAATCCGACAGTGTAGACGAGACAGTGTCGAGCTCGATATCGCCAGTTTGACGACTTCCTCATGGCTTCACGATGAGTCTGAAATACCCAATCCACCACGAAATGGTTGAAACCCAGAAGAACAAAAAGGCCACCGGCAGTTGCCAAAGTTTCGATAGTCATGATTTACACCTCGCTAATGAGCCGAAGCTCGTGGTTCAAGTGTTCAATAATCTCATCATGTTCACGGGTATTATCCAACGCTGCAGTGTGTTGGCAAATGAATGTGAGTTGCTTTTCGATAACTAATCGTTGGATATGTTTTCATTAATCTTCTCCGTTCGGAATTCTTGAATTGCCATATAAATGCCGGCGGGCACAGCTCCGGTGACCATGGCGACACCTAACATTGCGAGACCTATTCCCTTGCCCACCATAATAGCAGCAAACCTGGTCCCCCAAAACAAACTGTCGGCTGACCTCGCTTTCTTCTTGTTCATCGTTTGTTCTCCGTGTCCCAGCATATAGCACCTGGACCATGATATATTGTCGGCGTTGAACCGACTGGTGTATCAATGCTTCGGCTGGGCAACGGGACTTCAATAACGTCATGTGTGCCAGTAGTGTCTGCCTTAGGATCCATCAAAATTGATGCCGCAAACACAATACAACAAACAGAAGCCAGCCATAACACCACATTCACAAGCCGTGCCTTCTGTCGCTTCTTCATTATTCAACCTTCACGGTGGCAGAAACCTCTGGAGGAATGCCCGCCACTGGAATATCTGCAACAATCCAACGCAACGAATCACCCTTGGCCAAGACCTCGTCTAACATCTCCCATCGGGTCATTCCGCTACCGCCACCTGCTGCCCAGTCCTCTTGATCATTGATGCCAACTCCTATCCGAACCCGAACATGATCTTTGGGAGGCAACGGAGGCAACTGGCAGTTAGTTTTGGTTTCACATGCAGCCACAGGCCTCTTGCAATACACCTCGACGGGCTGTGTATTTCGATTAAAAAGAATGGCTGCCAAAAGAATGAAGGCGGAAAACGCTATCATAAGGACAGGTAGATTATTCATGTAGGAATTGTAGCACAAGAAGACGGAATGTTCAAGCAGAAACCAAAGTATATTACGAAGGGACAGTGATTGGATTGCTCTTGCTTGCCCAAAGAATCTTCCATCCACCTTCATCATCTTTTGACGCCGGCATGAAAATAGAAACGCCAATGATGTCAAGCATCGTGCCTTTGGGTTGTCTCCATTCAGCTTCATCCCAGAAGATCATCCCCTCATCAGGCATGAAACCCACATCAGTTGGCATCGCCTGGAACACAATACTGTATGTGTGACTTCGTGGCTTGGCAAGTTCAGGTTTGGCAAATGTGCCGGCGATTCTTGCTGCTTTAGTCCAGTAAATACCAGCGCTTCTACCATGAAGTGAATTGATAAATGACTCAGCAATCTCTTTCTCTGTGAATTCGGTACCTTTAAGGTTGTCCCATTCCTCACTATAAAGACCAAACTTGAATAGCTTGCGTACTTCTCGAGACACATAATACGGGACCTTCAAAACCAATCCGCGATAAATTGGTTCAACACCAAGATCCTCATAATTGTAAGTCCCGCGAAATTCCAGTGTTTGATTGTATTCATTCAAAACCTCACGAACATGTTGGTGAAGCATACTCATGCCAATCCTAAAAAGCTTTCTAATCTTGGTCGATTCTCTGATACGGATTGTGAAAATTCATCAAGTTCAGCATTGATATGGAAGAAGTTCTGCCCGAACAGTTGGCGATATTTATCAACATTCTTGTTGACGGAGTTCCAAGAGTTGATGACAATCTCATCCTCCAACACCCTCTTCCCCTTTTTGCCTCGATCCCTGTTTCTTTCCACTGACAACTCAATCGGAACATCAACGAAAATCATGCCCACTTCATATCCCAATTCAATGAATTTCTGGGCCTGGGTGTTAATCTCATTGAAGTTGCCACCGGTTCCATCCACCAAGAATGACTGCCCGCTATCTGCCAATTGTCGCTTAGCTGCGGTTGCATCATTTCGTGCCTTGGCAAACAACGCCATGTTCCGACTGAAAATGGATCGAATGCGTAGGTACTCAGGCTCTACAGCGGCCATGGCTTCCTCATCACCAGCTTTCTTCGCTGCCAGGTACTTATCTTTCAGCGGTCGATATTGTGCCAGCAAGGCTGAACGGTCCAGCGGGATACCCTCATGCTTTAGGTCAGCTTCATATTGATCATCCGGATTGATAACCTCAATCTTTCCTTTCAGACCTAACTTGAAGATTGTATATGACTTACCAGATCCCGGGCCGCCTGCCATAAAGAGTACCTTCGGACTGGAGGTTGACTCAATTAGTAATGCTCGTATGTATTCACGTAGCAATTTCCGGTCATCATCGTCGGGGTGTAGTGATTGTTCAATCAGTTTCCCGGCTGCACGCAGTTTATCAAGCATCGGAGTTCCCACCGCATAATAGACTTTGGACAGCGACCCATCTAAGTATTCTTCTTGCGCTGTTTCCCTCACATTTGGGTCATCATCATAAAGTCCACCATATCGAAATTGCATGGTGCTGTCATCAACCGGATCGTCAGTCATGTGAACAGGGTAACCAGGTTCAAAATCCAATTGGGCATGATCGACGTCAGGTCGCTGATGGAGGTAGTAATTCCAAACACCTAACGCAGCATCTGACACGTCATATCGATCTGGTGTGAGTCCTGAGCCTTTTTGCGTTGCAGTCTCCATGACCACATCATAAAGCATTGGACCCCATCCTCGATCAGCCCGAGATAAAGTGACCTCAAATGCACCGTAAGTTTCTCCTGACGTGACGATTGCGCCATCATTATTGGTCTCCCGGCTGGGTGTGATCAAGTCAGCCTGGACCACACCATTGAATGACCTGACACGATTACCTTTCTTGTCGGTGAATTTTGCGCTGATATGATCGTCAGCATCGGTTAGCAATACGAAAATCCCGGAAGGCAGATGATATGGTTTCTTGGCAACCTCAGTCAATAACATCCGCACATATTCACGAAGCACACTCATCAAACATTTCCTACCATGATCTTGAGGTGCTTCTTAGGAGAGGAGCCAATCATGCGATAATACCAACCGTCGGTGTTGGGACCGAAGTCTCGATCAGGATGTTTGCCAATCCATTCGATGTCCTTCTGCAAAAGAGCGCGTACCTTCTTCTCGTCTGTTATGGCAGGTGCGCCGCCTTTGAGTGCCAGATATGCTGGGGCACCGGAAACCTCATTATATGTTCCGGGACGTTTGAGGATTTGATTCTTCCTCTTTTTGATTGCATTCTTACCTGCACCACCATCATGACCAACACCGGTCAACTTTAGATTTCCGTTCACATGTTTTCCAAAAATGACCCCGTCAGGTTCCGGATCGTCATCCACATCAACCTCATCAAAGAAGTCGTATTTCGCCGGTAAGGAGTCAGCACTTGGAATCTTAATATGACCGCCGACGGGTTTGTAGGCCAGATCGATCAAATCAAACGTCTCATCATCCACATCAACCTCAGGACGATGGACAGCAAGTTCTTCCTTCGGAACCTCAAACCACTCTCCTTTCTTCGCCCCTAGATCTGCGAATTTCTTCTCAATCAGAATCGATCGGATGTATTTTCTAAGTGTTTTCATTCCAGTAATTTTCCTGCTGCTCTTAGCTTATCGAGTGTCGGTGTGCCATTGCTGTAATAAACCTTTGACATCGGACCAGCTAAATAGGCTTTTTGAGCAGCTTTGTGAACCTTTGGATCATCATTGTACAGATCATTCCTTTCTTTTGGTTGCATCCGGCTGTCGTCACTTGGATCATCGGGCGTTGTATGGTAAAAGTACTCAGGTTCAAAATCCAGCTGTTCAATCCTGATGTCCGGACGATTATTCAAATAGTAATGCCAGATATTTCGTGCCTTGCTTGTCACCCCTCCACGATCCGGTGTCAGCCCAGCATCTTTTTCATATGCCAGCTCCATTACGACATCATAAAGAAGTGGTCCCCATCCGTGAGAAGCCGAAGATCCAAAAATACTAAACGCACCTAGCGACAAGCCCATGGGACGTGCCCAGACCGGCACCGGCGACACGCGCCCGCCCTCCCTGCGCCCATGTCCAATCTTGATAGCAGCAACATCTCCCCAGGCATCGATTTCTTTTTCTTCGCTTGTTGGAATCCAGTCTTCATAAACAAGTTCAGCACCAAGAGTTTTTGGTGTAACGTCAATTGCTACGAAAACGTCGGAAGGAAGATCCTCAACACGTTTAGCACCTTCAGTCAGCAAAGCACGGACATATTCTTGCAATAGGTTCATATTCAACCACTCCTCTCATTTAACTCTTCAATCGTTAAGATTGGTGGGAGTGATTCGATATCCATACCATGTCTTGTAATGCTATCTTTATACCTATCATCAAATACCACGATAGCCTCGACTTGCCAATTATCAACAAGGGCCTCATTGAATATATTTCCGGAAAACATCCTAGGTGACCAATCATCTTTGTCGAATACAACAACAGGTTCCATACCATCAAAATCGTCATGTTCATCCGGGTGATAGGCATAGCGAGATATTGGCAAGGTAATACCAACCCCTTTGTTGGCACCAGACATTTTTGTTCTTTGAGACCCGCCCACTGTATATAGTTCTGTTCCTCCTGACATCACACGATCCATGTCATTTGCCAACAAAGTAATGTAACCTTTGACGAGCAAACCGAATCGACCATAGCTGCCCGCTGTAACGTCCCCGGAAAGGTAAGCTGCACAGCTCAGTTCATCACGATGCTGTCCATGCTTAATCAAGTAATCGATGTCATCAACGTAAGCCCAATGAATTGTCAACAAGGAGTTCATGAAATTACGATCAGCATATTTGGCAAACAACTTTTTGATGATTCTGCCTTGCTTTGTTGCAAAACCATAAGAATTGGTGCGGTCGATCGGGTCGTCGCCATACATTGACCGTCGCTGTTTTGGTTCGAAATTCTTGTTTTTCCAAAGATCCTTTGCAAACGCTTTCGTTTTCTCAACATCTTCACAAAGAACTTCTGAAATGTATCGCTGCAAAGATCTCATTGCGGTTCCTTTACCAAATAACTGAACCCTCTGCGCGGATCATTGCTAAATCCCAGGCGCTTGTACCATGATGTTAGATTGGCCTTGTTCATGGACTTCCCGCCATACGGAACCGGAGTTAATGAAAGCTCAACACCATGTGTATCAGCAATCTTCATTATCTCTTTCATGATTATCGTTGCCAAACCATTTCCAAGTGCAGACTCTGGTCGTGTTTCAATCGATGACATGTGAATTCCACCATCAAAAGGTTTAACCTCCGTTAGCACAAACCCATCAGACCCGTCATCAAGTTTGAATCCCCAGAATCGTTCTCGTCTGTTCATCGGGTTTTGGTATGACCGATCGTAATACTCGTTCATGAAAGAATTCTGCTCCGGAGTTCTTCCGACCTGCTCACGAAGTAGCTTGTGAAACGATTCAGTCAGAGACCTAAAGACATCCGCGTCGGCTGCATCCATCGCCTGGCCAATCTGGGGACCCTTCAATCCACGAGCCATAAGATCCTGTGGCTTTGCTGATGGAGGCCTTCTGGCAAACTCCAGGAATCCCTGAACCAACTTCTCAGGGGCACCAACAGCTAACGCAAACTCCTCCAGCTTAGCAGGTGGGACACGTAGGCGTTTGAATTCCTTCTTTAGTTTGGGTGCAGATGATCCATCGATCCCGGGAAAACTTAACAAAAAACGAACCAGCCCAACCTCATCGCTGGTATACTTCATTTGCTGCAACACTTTCATGACCTTGTATGGATCATTTCCCCAAAGAAGTAAGGCAACCTGAACATCAAAGTCCGACGACGCGGGATTCGAAGTAGCAATCTCAAGACCGGGGAAAATCTGCGGCCAAAGCTGAAGCTCACTGATCAGTGATAGTAAGTGTTGCCCATTTTGTGCTGACTTGACTGCCTTAATGAACTCATCTCGAATTCTCTCCGGAGACACGCCTGACAGATCGTTGTCACGCAGAATGGCAGTTGCTGTGCCTTGATCAAGGTCGGAACCCAGCCGTGCTGCAAACCGAACCGCACGCAAGATCCGGAGCTTGTCCTCTCGGAATCTTTGAGTGGGATCGCCAACGGATCTGACCACACCATCTTCAATATCCGCAATTCCTCCAACATAATCCACTGCTTCACCAGTTGCCATGTCGTAGAAGAGTGCGTTGATGGTCAGGTCACGCCGCTTGACGTCGGCTTCAATTGTGGTAAACTCAACGGAGTCTGGACGGCGACCTTCTCCGATATCCTCCCTGAACGTGGCAATTTCGTATTCTTCGCCGCCCACAGTTCGAACACGGACCACACCAAACGATTCACCAGTCAGATCGATTTTGTGGGAAGGATCCTGCGATACAATCTCGATGACCCGATCAGGTTCTGCACCGGTGGCAAGGTCATAATCCTTGGGAACCTTCCCAAGAAGTGCATCACGGACAGCGCCGCCAACGATGTACAGCTCTTCACCAGCTGCTTCAAATGCTGCAGCGATGGGTGGAAGATCATCTGGTACGGGCAGGTCAAGCTTTCGCCTTATTGGACCCGGTCCCAGGATTTCAAAAAGACGCCGTCTCATGTTTACTTCCGAATGGTTTCTGCAATCAAGCTTCTTATTAGTCTTCGTGCTTCATTCTTGGCTGTGATCTTCTTCTTGTAGGTTGGCTTGGTAGGCTTCTCGCCATCTGCGAAATCATAGTTGAAGATGTTCAATTCCTTGCCCGCCAAATCTGGGTCATCTCCAAGCTCAGCAACAGATGCTGCATTTTCAGGATCGTCGTCAAAGAAGAAGATGTTCTTGATGCTCTTTGGTGACGCCATTTTTTTGATCACATCTTTCTTCACTGCAGCTGTGTCATTGGAAATATCTGCAGCACCAATGACAGCATCAGGTGACTGACCGGATTCATCACTCACAAACTTCTTGATGTCACTCGCGTTTTGAGATGGCACTTTCTGGCCTGAAAATGTATCCAGATTTGTGGTTCCTTTTCTCGCTGTCACAACCGCAGTCTTGTTTCCCTCTTCCCCAGCCCGTGACAATATATCAAGTGTGTTCTTTATCGGCTTGGCGGAACCTAAAGTGCTCGACGGGCTGTAATCAACGACATTAATCTCACCTGCTTTGCCAAGCTCCTTTGCTGCTTTCTTGATCCCACCCTCGGTATCATCATCAACAACTATTCTGACTACACCCCGTGATGGAACGTATTTTTCTTTCCAGTCGCGGTATTGTGCAGTGTCAAGTGAAATGACCTCAGAGCCTTGAAGGGATGAAGGGCCGGTTGATAGTTTTCCACTCGATATACCAGGCACATCAATGTCAACTTTTCCAACACCTGGTACAACTTTTTTGATGCGGGATGCTAAATCCGGTACAGCCTCAAATGACTCGTCGTCACTGGCATCCTCACCGTTGTAGTCAGAAGCAGCTACGAGTGTGGGAGCATCAGAAACACCCAAAGTATCGTCGAAATCAAAGACGTAAAGATCGTCTTGCTCAGTTAGAATGCCAGCTAATTGGCACCATCGTTCTAGAATCAAGTCTTTTTGCATGTTCGGTCGTCCTGCTACTAAGACTAAATATCGAGATGAAAGACAACTGTATTAACTAAACATCAGGAACCGGCAACAAAGACCAATAGACAGCATTCAAGAACTTGACGTTTCCATCAATGAACACTTCGAAGTGCTTTGCTTGCGTGTCATACGACTGCTTATCTTGTCGTAGGCGTTGGGCGAAGACGGCTTCGGAGCCGAGGAACTCATAGAGGTTGGTGATCATGTCGTACACAGTAAGCTCTCTCAGCAGGAATAAACGAGTCCATGAAAAGTCCATGGCCGCGCTCTTCACCATTTACATCAATGAGCTTGACAAGGGCGCCCTTCTTCATGGATCACCTCGATTTCGTCTAGGCTGTAAACGTGTGGTAGGTTGTCCCAAAAAACTCGATCGTGATCATCAGGAACAAAACGGTTATCTCTTCTCTCGAAATGCACAAAAACATTAGGGCCAGTGTCATCCAAGGTGATGTCGATTACGGGGATTTCTTTCAAGCCAGCGCTTCTGGTAAACCAATCCTCATAGCTGCACCACTTCCCACCAGGAATATAGAAGTCTTCCTCAATCGACACAGGCTCATATCCTTCCACTGGCGGATACCCGGAAACGACTGTCCCTATGCGGCCAATATAGTCCTCACGTCGTGGGTGCCAACCATTCCAATATGCTTTTAGCTTGAACTGGAAAGGAAGAATCCTAACTCGTGTGCCAACCTTGGGCCTCCTTCGAGCAATCTGTTTTCCTGGTTTGGGAACATTATTTGCTTCCTGCTTCTTGCATATCTTGCATTCGGAAGGGTCTCTACCTTCAATAATGCATGTGTGAGCACTGCCGTGATAACCGGCCGGCAGCCACAAGTCAGGATCTCGTTGGTCTTCCTTGCGGCGGTCCCAGTAGTGTCTCTCTGCGTTGCTGCCCAATGTGAAAATGCACCAGGTCCTCTTATCTTCCGGAACTTTGTGTATGTTTGCAATCAGCCACTCAACAAGGGAGTAATTGTATTCACATGAATGGCCCATCCAGTCGTAGAAATCCCTGTCATAGGCTTCCTCAGCCTGCTTGAGAAACTCAGTGCTGAACTCTACTACCCAATCGTCATCACTCGTTGGTTTCATCCCACACTCCTTCAACCCAGTGAACCTTACGACCGTCGGGTAACTCTGTCACCTTGGCATCCCGAAGTGCTTTGACACCAGCCAAGAAACCCTCAGCTCGAGCAATTTTCAAATCAAGATTGCGGCTGAACCGGTATGAGTTCCACAGTGTATATGCCATGCAAAGCATGACTATGCCAATGATAATACCGGTCATCCTTTATATCCTTGACATGGACAGGTTGTTGAGCAAGGGCGCCCGGGAAAGCAATTGGCGTGTGGGTCATCACTAGTCAGATAGGTGATCCATTGCCCCTCTTGTGCAGATGCTGGGGGACCCCAAATGACGCCGACGCCTGCGCATACACGACACACATATGGGCCGGTGCTACTCGACGTCCACGAATACTGATCACCGGCAACACCGGGCGGCCGCATGACCAACCCGGTGCCGTCACAAATTGGACACTTATGCGGGACTTGACTCATTCCTCTTCAGCTCCTTCCGTGCGGCTTCTTTCTTTGCCTGCCGTTTGGCGCCGCGCTTCTCATCTCGTTGCTGCCGGCGGGTTGGTTTCTTCTTGGCGACCTCAACCTTAGTTTTCACCTCAGGTTTGGGAGGAGGTGCTGCCGTACGAATTCGAACAGTGTACAACCCTGTCGACTTGGACTGCTTGACCTTCACCTCGGCACCCTTGGTCTTGGACTTCTTCCATTGCTTCAGCAAAAGCTTTCGCTTGGCGTCGGCCTCTTCAAAGGTGGAACACTTTAGGGTCACCTTCCACGGTTTACCCTCGACCTGCGGCTCGAACTCCTGCTGCGAACCAAAACCATTCTGCTGCTCATACTTCCACTTCTTCATTGACTTCTCCTGAATGTCGCTATGCGACGTCATCCACCAATTGTGCTACCAAACTTTGGCAACACCTCAACTATTTCTCGCCTTCCGTCGATTTGATGTATTGTTCTGTTGCTTCAATCATGAACTTCTCAAATCGGCGTGGACTCCATCGTTTAAGTCCGTGAAGCTTTTTGAAGCTCTCTTTGAATTCATCAGTAATCTCACATGTGACAACCAACTCACCTGTCTCAATTTCCTGTGTGTCAATCACTTCGATCCCAGTATTTTTCTGCATATTCTGCCGCCTCTTTGTCTCGTTGCTCGCGTTCTTTTATACACTTCTCACTACAAGAATCACAATAGGTTGCAGCTCCCCAGCCAATCCTTCGACTAACGCCTGGCAAACCACATCGTTCACAAGTTCGATGGGTCTCACGTTCAGCCATGGAGATTGCACCACGACAATATTCATCACCGCCGCGAGCGTAGAATCGCAATGTCCCAAACTTCTCTTTGACTTGCGTCGCCTTCAATTGTGATACGGGCTCCGGAGGATCTTTTCTATCAAGATCTGCGTATCGTCCAGTGCCGTTGCACCAATCAAGATGACCTTGGATTGTACCGCACAAATCATCAAGAATGTCATACCACCCATCACCGCATGAGAGTCCCCAATACATGCAGGTTTCTCGATTGCCAAGATCCGTAAAGATTTCTGGGTATTTCTCATGAAGCTGGTTTTGTAGTTCCTTACGCATTTTTCCACCTCAACTTATTCTAATCATCTGATGCGGAATGTTCACCCTCATCGTCGTATCGATTTGAATAGGCAGTGAATGCTGCCCACAGGTGTCCCCGCGTTTCGATGTCATGGTCCTCATGACAGAACCCAAAGAACTCTGGCATACAAATCAGCACGGCTTGCATGCCATACTTTCGAATCGTGGCCTGTAGCTCTCTAAAGCATTCATGATTCAGTGGTTCATTCATCTTTGTCCTTGTACGTAATTTCAAGACAAATATCAGACTTCTGCGTCACTTGTTGAGCATTCAGTATTTCTGTGAGTGGAACAAATGATGCCAGTTTTTCTTCAAGACCGACCCGAGCCTCTTCTTCTGTTTCATACCAATATGCGCCCCAGGTTTTAGGGACACCATTGATCAGAATTTCACCAAGACAGGTAAGATCCCCAGGCGTAATCACCAAACCACAGGATACACCCCAAGTCAAATTCCGCCCGAATAGAGATACCACCCAGACCAAATCACCTGGTTTGAATCGTGAAGAGCTGTTGATCATACCGCCTTCTTCTTGCGCTTTTTCCGGGGCTTGACCAGCTGCTCGAGCCGAAATGATTTGGGCTCACCATCGATCAGAACCATCAAGGCGACCTCACCGTTTTCATCCACATGGGAGTCTTCAAGGATGAGGGCCGGAACGTTTCCGTTCTTCGTTTCGGTCAGCCCGCCTTTGGGCCAGCGAGTTTTGGCATCTTCCATCCGGGCTCGATCACCTTTGCAAATCGTCATCAGCTTTTCGGCTGACCATTTGTCCATTGCAGGAGTCAAGCCAGCATGCCAGGCACGGAATCGCTCGAGCGATTTCGAGAGACCAGGTTGACCTTGCATGTAGTAGCCAGAGTATCGGCGGCAGAAAGCCACACCCAGCTCCATGGCGGCTCTCTCTTCCGGGGTCGGAGCCCAGTGGCCGTGAACCCGAATCGCTTCAGCTTTGAGCTGGAGTTTTTCCATGAAGGCGACCTGTTTTTCACTCAGGTTCCAACCACGACTCAGCTTGTATGCGAAATCGTTGAGGGGTTCTTTAACCTCTTCCATCCCAACCAGCTTTGCATCCTCACGAAGCTGTTTGACCAGCGCCTCATTTTTGGGGGTGGGAGGTGATTCCAGCACCGCTGAGTCGTACCAGTCGCGTTGCCGGGGACTCATCGCCCGACCACTGTCAAGCCGAACGATCATGTCTTGGACAAATCGGACCACCTTGTTGTTATGACCCATGTGACCGGCCTCTGCAAAGAGGGCGACCATCTTCTGGCCAAGCTCAATTCGTTTTGCTGATCCCATCCGTGGCATGCTTACCTCCAGCGCCCCCCGGGCGCTTTCTTATTATACCACGATGTGGATCATCTTACACGTCACGTTGCCATCATCTCTATCTTTCCCAGCACCATGTTAATTTCGTGGACCGCAACATTTGGCCGTCTCTTTCGTTGTCGAGATGCAGCAACCCGGGCACCTTTAGCTGATTCGTACAGGGTTGCATCCGGAAGATTTTCAGTCCAGAAGTTTGGGTTGATGTGACTGTAGTTGTCTGTGTCTGTATCATAAACGACATATCTCAAGATCTTTATATCCTCGTCCTCATGGTCATCCTCCCCTTTAATAAGCTCTATGATCTGTGATGGACGTTCTGGTCGAGTGGTGCATTCAATACATGTATCATCCACACATATCTTCTCCTTCCACTCATCACATGGTTCACAGAAATAAGAATCATGCTTTTCGCTAATGTGGAATTGATTCCCACAAACTTCGCAATTCTTGTTCATTACATGATCCCGATGAAATATCCACCAATCGCCGTAGCAATTGTTAGTGCCAAAACGGCACCCCAGAAAACCTTGTCATGAAACTTACTTTGTGTATCATACGGTCCCAAAATCATAGTAACTCCTTTTTAGTCCCACCACCCACGTGCCTGATTGGAGAATTTCTCCCAAGCCTTGTTCCACATCTCTTCTTCGATCTTATTAGTTACTTCCCAAAAACGCTTGTCCCTATCAGGCTTGTCAAGCATTGGCATGCGAGTAAACTCGCCATCCTTGTTGTTCGGGTCTTGCCGCGCCTTATCCATTTGGTCGAGCCAAAGCTCCCAGTTGTGGCGATATCCCAAACGAGCCTCTGCAAGGCCTGTTGGATTCTCAAAGTGCTCAAGGCAATCAAGGAACGATCGAATCTCCTCAGCAGAACCCTCGGCAGACATGCTATATGCATTGTCACTATCCAGAAGATTGGCAGTTTGCTCCAACGAACGCTTTAGAATCGCCAGGTTGAAGCTATA
>Ga0209756_1002183_pt1 | contig 17175 bp, 22 predicted proteins | sample ETNvirenome_6_85_FD_184071 | JGI IMG/M metagenome (GOLD analysis project Ga0209756, IMG submission 184071) | Marine viral communities from the Pacific Ocean - ETNP_6_85 (SPAdes) (version 3) | ecosystem: Environmental > Aquatic > Marine > Oceanic | place: Pacific Ocean | collected 2013-06-19
AGGTTGCCGGAGTTCGTCGTTCCAGCCGGTTTAACGGCCACACAAGCGCTTGTAAAGCTCAGCATGGATGGTCTAGGCGAGTTGAACCTCGCAGGCCAAGAAGAGTACGTAGAGCGCCTTAAAGAAGAACTACGCGTTATCGATGACCGAGGCTTCAGCAAATACTTCCTGACCATGAAGGCGGTTTCTGACAAGGCAAAAGCCCGAATGCTCACTGGCCCGGGCCGTGGATCCGCTGCAGGTTCCCTCGTTGCGTACGCACTAGGAATTACTCAGGTTGATCCTATTAAGTATGGACTCTTGTTTTCTAGATTCCTGAGATCTGATGCGACAGACTATCCGGACATTGACTATGATGTTGCGGATCCGATGGAGTTGAAAGAGTCCTTGATTGAGGCGTGGGGAGACAGCACGGTTGTTCCAATTTCGAATTGGAATACATTGCAACTGCGTTCGTTGGTTAAGGATATTTCTAAGTTCTATGGCATCCCGTTTACTGAAGTGAACGATGTCACGGGCAAGATGATGTTTGAGGCCACGCCAGCAGCAAAGAAGAAGCATGGCATTAAAGCTGGGGTTTATGTTCCGACATTTGAAGAGGTGAAAGAATTCAGCCCATCGCTACAGGCATTCTTGGTTAGATATCCGCAAGTGGCGAATCACATTGACGTGCTATATGGTCAGGTAAGATCGTGCTCGCGTCACGCCGGCGGAGTAGTCATCGGAGAGAACCTCGACAGGTATATGCCCTTGATTAATTCTGGCGGCATCAGACAGACGCCGTGGAGCGAGGGTCAAAACGTACGACACTTGGAGCCAATGGGGTTCATTAAGTTTGATGTGTTGGGGTTGGCCAGCTTAAGGATGATCGAAGGATCGATCCGGCACATTCTTAAACGTCACTACGATATCGAAGAGCCAACATTTGCAGAGATTAAAGAATATTACGACACTCACCTGCATCCAGATGTTATTAACCTTGACGACCAATGTGTCTACGAGAATGTTTTTCATAAAGGTAAGTGGGCCGGGGTCTTTCAGTTCACAGAGAAGGGGGCTCAAGAGTTTTGCATGAAGGCAAAGCCAACCAGCATCATCGACCTCTCGGCGATTACCTCGATTTACCGCCCCGGACCTTTGAGTGCCGACGTGGATGATCAGTACGTAGAGGCTAAGGGAAGCCCACAGTACATTAAATACGTTCACCCAATCGTCAGAGAGGTGACAGAGGATACTTATGGATTCTTGATTTTCCAAGAACAGATTGCTATTCTTGCACATAGGCTCGGCAAGGACATTAGTTTGGATGAGGGAAACACTCTCCGGAAACTCTTGACCAAGAAGGGTACAGGTTCGGTAGCGAGAAAAAAGGAGAAGATCTACAAGAAGTTCATTGCTGGCTGTTTAGGAAAGAAGATTCATCGAGTCGACGCCCAAAAGCTTTGGGACACGTTTGAGTACTTCTCAGGCTATGGATTCAATAAGTCACACGCCGTCTCATACTGTATCTTGAGCTATCAGTGTGCATGGTTGTGTAACTATTATGCCGCAGAGTGGCTAGCCGCCTTTCTCGATAAGGAGCCAGAGAAGCGGAAGGAGAAGGCGATTAATGTCGCCAAGCGAATGGGCTTTGGCATCCGATCATTGGACGTCAATACCTCCGGCTCAGTTTGGGAGATCTCCCATGATGGAGAAGTGATGATTCAGCCACTTACATCTATTAAAGGTTTGGGCGAAGCTGCTATTGAACAGATCATTAAGAATCGACCTTTTCAAACAGTAGAGGATTTTCTCTTTAATGATGACATCGTTTATAGTAAACTGAATAAGAAGGCTCTGGATGTGCTAATTCGCTCCGGAGCAATGAAGGGGTTGATAGATGAGCGGTTCACGGGAGCTAAACATTTTTGGTCTGCCGTCGCGGTCGACCGCCCAAGAAAACCCAAGAACCTAGAAGATAATATTGAGCTGTACGCCCCCGAGGGAGACTTCACAGAGGAAGAGCAAATTCAATACTTGGCGGATCTAACGGGAGTCTTCCCCATTAACCTAGTAATAAATGATGAGATTCGCAAGAAGCTCGACCAAAGGTTTATCCCGCCGATATCGGAGTTTGAACCAGACCTTCAGTTGGTCTGGTTCATCCCACGCAATATTATTGCACGGAAGACAAAGAATGGAAAAGATTACTGGGTCATTGAGGCTGTTGATGATTCAAACTCAACAACAACGATCAGGTGCTGGGGAGTACGCCCGGAAACAGACCACATACACATTAACCGGCCCTATATGGCTCGGTTGGATCACAATTCACAATGGGGGTTTTCAACACGATCCCTCAGACACAACTTTAGACTACTAGGATAGGAGGAAATATGCTATTAGAATATTATAGAGTACGAGATACTGCTACACCCCCGACAAGAGCAAACCCAAGCGATGCCGGATTAGATGTACATTATAGCCCGGTCAACCCGGCTGACGAACCAACAGTAATCGAGCCGGGAGGCAGAGCGGTGTTGGCAACTGGCCTCAAGTTTGGAGTGCCTCATGGGTATATGCTGGAGGTGAAAAACCGTTCAGGAGTTGCAGCCAAGCGAGGCCTTCTAGTAGGGGCTTGTGTTATCGATTCTGGTTACGATGGCGAGGTCTTTATAAACCTTCATAATGTCGGCACCGAGACGCAACATATCCTGCCCGGCACAAAGATCGCGCAGGTAGTTATGGTGCCTGTTGTGCACTTCCGCGCGGTGGAGACATCCCGGGACAACCTTTATAATTGGTATCCCATCACGATTAGTGATCGCGGAGACGGAGCCCTAGGGAGCACCGGTGAATAAAGTCTGTACGAAGTGCACGGAAGCAAAGCCACTAACAGAATTTTATAAGAACAAGAACCATTCGGATGGTCATGAATACCGCTGTAAGGTATGTTCTTCTTCCGAACAAAAGAGCTACAGAACGTCAAAGAGACACACAATGTGGAAAGAGAAGTATAAGTTGTCTAGGTTGCCCGAAGAAGGCTCAGAGAAGCTTTGTTTTGATTGTGGAGAAATAAAGTTGATAACTGAATATTATAAAAATTCGTCAACCAAAGACGGTCTTGCGACTTATTGCAAGTCCTGTAACAGTCGACGCTGCAAGAAGTACCGCGACGGTCCGGCCCATGATCGGCTATTAGAGCAGAAGAAGCAATATTACAAGGATAACATAGATGCAATCAAGGCACAAAAGGCGATATATAGGGAACGGACTCGCGAGTATAAGCGAGAGCACGACCGGCAATACTACAGAGAGAATAGAGAAATGCTGCTTGAGAAGCAGAAAGAGTACGCCAAAACACGTCCCGCCGCTGTGTATAAGATTGAAAATAAGGCAACGGGTGAAATCTACGTCGGCCAGAGCACAGGATACGCACAGCGTTGGAGACTGCACCGCTCAGACTTATCTTTGAACAAGCACGGAAATCCGGGACTGCAAAGAGACTACAACACACATGGTCCGGAAAATTTTGAGTTTTCTGTGATAGCGGAGTATCCGTACAACACATCGAGCGAGAGACTATTCGAACAAGAACAAAAGATTATTGATAAATACCTTGAAGAAGGTAAAAAGCTTTACAACAAACACAGGTGGGTATAATGAATAAAGCAACACAAAAAACAATGTTTTCCAGCAAGACAGGAAACTGGTCAACGCCACAGGCATTCTTCGATAGGTTAAATTGGCGCTTCGGGCCGTTTGATCTGGATCCCTGCGCTAGCACTCATAATACGAAGTGTGCTAATTTCTTTACGGAAGCCGAAGACGGTTTAAGTAAGGATTGGGAAGGTTTCACAGCATTTGTGAACCCTCCATACGGAAAGGGGATTGACAAGTGGATTAAGAAGGCGTATGAATCTACGATAAACAACAAAACAAGAGTTGTTATGCTGATTCCGGCACGGACAGACACCAAGTATTGGCATGAGTATGTCATGAAAGCCGCAGAGATTCACTTGGTGAAGGGCCGGCTTAAGTTTGGCGATAGCGAGAACTCCGCGCCCTTCCCTTCGGCAGTGGTGGTGTTTGAAAGTGCAGCGCGCCAGTACAATCCAACGGAATCTCGACCGAGAATTTTTTCTATGGAGAGAGCGTGAATCGTAAACAACGCAGGGCCCGGGCAAAGCAAGCAAAGAAGGCGGAGAACAAACAACTTGCTGAAAAGATAATGTTGTTCAATAAAATGCCAGATGAGTGTTTGGTTTGCGAGGCGCCCTTTGATAAGAAGGACAAAGAAATGGTCATGAGTTGGAACGTAGTAGTGCGAGAGAAGCAGCAGATTGTACGCATATATTGTCCGGACTGCTGGGAAAACGCAAAACAAATTCTCAAAAATACATTTGAAAAAGTAATCGAGGAAGAAGAATGAAACAGGGATTGAGCTATGATGACGTACTGTTGGTACCGCAATATTCTGATATCGAAAGCAGATCGGAAATTAGTACAGACAGCGAACTAAGCGAGAAGATGAACTTGCGACTGCCAATAATCGCAAGCCCCATGGATACTGTTGTTAGCTATGCTATGGCGGTTGCTCTACATGAATCCGGTGCCATGGCAGTTGTGCATAGGTACAACAAGCCAGCCGATCAAGCGACTTTGGTAAACAAGTTTTTGGAAAAGACGAACGGCGGAAATATCGCCATGGCCATCGGGGTCACCGGTGACTTTGAAATGCGCGCACAGTTAGGTGTGAAAATGGGTGTGAAAGCCTTGTGCATCGATGTGGCTCACGGGCACCACGTATTGATGGAGCGCGCAATTAAGAGCCTTAAAGATAAATATGCTGATGACGTGCATATCATGGCTGGCAATGTGGCTACTTTGGACGGCATCAACGATCTGGCCACATGGGGAGCAGATTCTGTCAGATGTAACATCGGAGGAGGATCGATCTGTTCAACTAGAATTCAGACTGGCCATGGTATGCCCGGCTTGGAGACGATCTTGCGATGCTCTAGGACAACTCACGATGTAAAAATCATTGCTGATGGAGGTATTCGAAATAGCGGAGATGTAGTTAAGGCTTTGGCTGCCGGCGCCGACTTTGTTATGATTGGCTCACTACTAGCCGGCACGATTGAGGCTCCGGGCCAAATCATATACGGAAAGAACGGGGCAACCTACAAGTCATATCGCGGAATGGCCAGTTCTGAGGCACAAATGGACTGGCGCGGGAGCACATCTTCTATTGAGGGAGTATCTTCCATGGTGCCGACCAAGGGGCATGTAGGTAATATTGTCGAGGGCCTTGAGAGAGGTTTGCGTTCTGGCCTATCATATTCGGGAGCAAGAAACATAAAAGAGCTTCACGCGAAAGCCCGCTTCATCAGGCAAACCCCCTCAGGGCAAACCGAAAGCGCCACGCACATTCTTCAGCGTACTGGAGTGTTTCAGTGAGCGCTGCCAAACATTCGGCCGAGAAAGTACAGTTCTATCTGAGCGAAAAAGACAAAGCTGATCTTAAAATAAAGCTTTATTCTGATGGGATGACTCAATCCGGCTTCTTTGCCGGCGTTGCAAAAGCATACTTATCAGGCGATCATGTGTTTTATGATTGGTTCGCGCGATTCAGAAATCAAGAATCTGATCTGGGCGGGAAAAGAAAGAAGGCGATTGTTGAGAAAGAAGAAGAGAATGCCAGACAAACTATGAAAAAGTTTGGGTTCGATCAAGAAGAAATAGAGAGCATATTTGACCTAATTGAAAAGGAGTATTCAGAATTATGAAATGTGTTAAGCTGTGCAGAGAGAAGGACGTTGCATGTCCAAACAAAGATTGTAGGTATTGGATAGATTATAAAGATGATCTAAATTGTACACATGAGACTATTTATAAGCATGGGTCGATGACCTTGCGAGAAATAGCTAAGCGAGAAGGCTTAAGTTTTGTAAGAATTCAGCAGATAGAAAAGCAGGCCCTTAAAAAAATCAAGAAAAGGATTAAATTATTTAATTAATTTTGTCGCTTGGATATATCGAAGACTATTTATTTTTAGAATTATCACACATCATTTTCATATCAGGAGATTAATCGATGAGTAAAAAAACCCTTTTAAATGAAACTCAAATTAGACGTTTCATGAAGTTGTCTGGCCAAGAAGCCTTAGGCAATACGTATGTGCAGAGAAATGCAAATTATCTGCAAGAGCAAGCCGGATTGGAAGACGAGGACATGGATCCTGTTGAAGATGATGGTGGACTTCCGGGCGAAATGCCTGGACCCGAAGCTGGACCCGAAGACGGCATGGGCATGGATGACGCCGCTATGGCTGATGACATGGGCATGGGAATGGAAGGAGAAGGGGCTATAAGCCTTGAACCGCAGGAGATTGAAGTCCTGATCACTAAAATCGTTGATTCGGTCCTGTCGGCTGCCGGCATGGAAGGTGCACAGGCTAGCGTGACTATGGGCGAGGAAGCCCCTGACGGCCCTCCTATGGCCGACGATGGCATGGACATGGAAGGTGATGACATGGGTATGGAGCCTGCAGTCGATGACGCAGCCCTAGTGGATGACGAAGAGATGGCACCAGCTAATGTGTATGAGAGCCGACTCAAGAACTTTATCAAGAACGAAGTTATTCGTTTGATGCAAGAAGACGCCATGGCAGAAGGACAACACATGCCTTCTGGTGCCAATGAAGATGTACTGATCGGCAAGGGTCCAAACTCTAACCGTGACTTTGAAAAAGACGATAATCGCCAGTCCAGCGCAGGACAGCACCACATGGGTGGAGGCGCCGCAAAGGCCTCTAGCACTCATATGGGTGGAAACTCTGCTGGCCTCCCACTTCAAGAGGCACTGACTGACGAGTTGTTAGAAAGAGTCACTCGCCGCGTTGCAGCAAGACTGTTGAATGTTCGCACTCAACGCCGCCGCTAAAAACAAACAAAGAAGGTCCAATAGTTTACTTATACAACGAAGCCGCGCTCGTCGCGGCTTTTTTATTTAGAAACAGGAGAGATTATGGAAAATGCGCTTTGGTTTTTTCTCGGGATTATCGTAGCAAACGTTACAAGCAGGCTGGCAGCTTTTGTCAGAGACTATGTGATGGTTCGCCAAGTTGAAATTGATTGTTTGAGCTTGTTAGGCTCGACAGTTCACGATATGAACTTTGTGAAGAATATGAGAAAAAACGCCATAGATGGTTTGGTGCTGCCAATAACCGTCAACCAAATAAAAGTTCAAAACAACCTAGATGAATACTCGCTTAAGACGTGGAAGCAACTAGCTATCAACAACTTTAAAGCAAACTACCCAGACAAATTTCGAAAACAGCTATCGTTTGATGACTGGGAGGGAGCAATGAAGCACTTGCAGGTGCTTAAAGACGAAAGAAATAAACAAAAAAGCTAAACATTTTATTCAACTTGCGATATATTAAATAAACAAACGAGGTGTTCATGTATCTAGACAAGAAGGGCAAGACGGAAAAAGAGGACGTCCCCCAAGAAGAGGAAGAGGAAACGAGAGAGCAGGCAGCAACGATAATGGTAGCCGCTCCAGAAATAGACGCCAGATCTATTGGTCTGTGCGGAGATGTAGACGAAGAAAAAACAGCGGAAATTATAGGCGGATTCTTAGCGCTTCGTCAATCCGGACTAACGCTTATTAACCCAGATTGCTTGAGCCAAGAACCAATTGAGTTTATTGTCTCAACAACTGGCGGATCTGCCCACGATATGTTTGCAATATATGATACGATGCGGCTAATAAAGTCTACCTCTGAAATACATACGGTAGGATTAGGAAAGGTTATGTCTGCTGGTGTGCTGCTGCTGTCCGCTGGCACGAAAGGTCGAAGGGCCATTGGAAGGAATTGCAGAGTTATGTTACACGGCGTAACTGGGGGGCATATTGGATCTATCCACAATCTAGAAAACGAAATGGATGAGATTCGATGGCTACAAGAAAGGTACATTGCGGCGTTAGTAGAAGAGACTGACATGACCAAGCGTCTTCTCAAAAAGCTGATCGAAAGAAAGGTGAACGTATATCTGACCGCAGAAGAGGCGGTGGAATACGGCATCGCAGACGAGATCATATAATGGATAAAGTATTTTACAATCAGGCTTCAGCAGCCAAATTGGGGTGGGAGCCTTCATGGTTTGGCAAGAAATATAATGATGAAGATTTAATTAAAACGGTCAAAGAGTGGCAGAAACTTAAAGGTTTGGCAGCTGACGGCTTAGTTGGTCCCATGACATACAGAAGAATCTGGACAGAGAGAGAAGCCAGCATCTCTGATTATGAGCCTGAAAACAGGTGGTTTTGCCCGAAAGATGGAGACAACCATATTGTACACAACGGAAAATTTCTTCCCATTAAGTGGGACAAGGTAGTGTTGTGGGATGAGGAGAAGGGCCTAAAGATTAAGTCTGGCAACTATTACGATTATTCTGGTAAAGAGGACCGGAAGCCCTCCATGTTCGTAAACCATTGGGATGTATGTCTTTCGGCAGAGTCCTGCGCCAAAGTATTAAACCGTCGAGGCATTTCTGTACACTTCTGTATCGATAATGATGGGACAATATATCAACTTCTAGATACACAGCACGGCGCATGGCATGCCGGTAACAGTTACGGTAACAAAAATGGTATCGGCGTTGAGATCAGTAATGCATACTACACCAAATATCAAGACTGGTATGTAAAAAATGGATTCGGAGAAAGACCAGTACAAGAGCACGCCTGGGTTCACGGCAGAAAGCTAGATCCTTTTTTGGATTTTTACCCTGTACAAGTTAAAGCTTTGCAGGCGTTGTGGTATGCTATACATAAAGGCATAGGAATCCCACTGGAATATCCGAAACATTCGAAGACGGGCTACGTTGAGACTAGCACGCATAGAAGCTGTTATCGCGGAGGTTTCAAGGGCTTCTGTAATCACTATAACTTCACTAGAAATAAAATTGATTGTGCTGGCCTAGATTTACCCACTCTTTTAGAAGAACTTAAGAAATAAGGAACTAATTATTACCGATATGGATAAGGAACTGCAAAATTTATTAGGTAGCTACTTCGACCCCGGCTCGGAAGAGTTGGGCATCAACGAGATGTTTCGCATGGTCGAACAAGTCATGGACGAACTCCCAACGCTGTTTGAACAGCAGACGGGGATAGCGACTGAAAAAGACAAATCAGGTGAGGAAGATCTCCAGATTTTCATACCGCGCATCCGAATCTCTGAAAAAATGTGGGGAAAACAAGGCTCAGAAGATCGAGAAATAATCCAGAGCTTGCTAACAAGATTGGTGGGCGATGCCGGCGGCACAACACTGAAGGCGAAGGTCGAGAAAATATCGGAGTTTTTGGAGTCGAAGCCTGTAACGGAAGATATTTCTGAGATTCTTACACACATCGTACTGCTTGACACGCTTACAAATATCATGCTACATTTTAACGCATCGGCAGCAGGCTTCACCTTTGAAGGCTTCTTGTCGGCACTCCTTAGTGGCACCCAAATCCCGGCCGGTACTGCAGGAATTCAAGATTTGATTGACGCTGATGATAATCCGATCAGTTTGAAGTTGCTAACTGGCGCCGGATCAGAAGGTTCAACAGGAAATGTGCATGGAAGCTATAGAGATTTGGTTGACCATTTCATTGATCCGGCCGCCAAGGAAACGGGAGCTAAAAGATCCGAGAAAACATATGTAGATCCACAGACGGGCGAGGAAAAGGTTAACCCTCACCACGTTGGACTCGCCGGCGCAGCCGGAACTATGACATATGTTGTAGTGCTTAAATCATTTAGAGACATGGAATCAACTGCCAAACTCTCGGCTGAAGAGATCGCAGAGGGGGAGGAACCCGAAACCATTAGATTCTTCCAGTTTGATTTTACCGCCAAAACATTTTTTGAGGCATTGGTAACTCACAAGCACAACGCTAAATTGCTACTACTTCCCAAAGAAGAATTCGGGCAGCCAGAAGAGCAAGCAGAATCCCGGCCCGAGCAGGAAGTCTACGACCCCATTGCACCAGAGGATGTCAAAAGGCTCACTGCCGGTAACAAAAAGCTTGCCGGCACCGCACATGCATACAGGGCAATCATTGCCAATTATGTCCCCGAGTATGCTAAAGAATTGCTTGATGGCGCCCAACTTGTGCCGCCACAAGAGGACCACCCGGGCCACCTCTCAAGAAAGAAAGGTAAGTTGGTTTTAGTCGATGCAGACGGAGAACCGATTAGATACACAGAGCTGCCACCGGCGGATCCGAGGAGAAAGGACATAGCTTCTGTCGCGTACACACAACAGACTACGCCAGATAAAAAGGATATAGATCCTGAAACTGGCAAGGCGCGCGTTGCTAAGGTAGAGTGGCTGGATTACGCCTCATCAGTTAAGGTATTAAAATCTAAACTATCAGGCAACGAAGAAAACCCAGTAGAGTTTTGGAATCTTATTGCTAAAACTTCTGGCTATCGTGGCTCCGCCGAAGAGACACAGTTTGTGGTAAGTCCTAGATATTACCGACAAAAGAGATGGGAACAGGACGGGTTTGGATACATCGGGCAGATATATGTGGGCAAGGCCGCAGTACTCGATCTGGCCAATACATATGCTGATATTCTAAACCAAAAAATATACGACATGTTTAAGCGAGTTCAGGTTCTATCCGAACAGATTAACGGATACTTTATCGGCGGGAACAAAAGCGATGCCCTCGCCGCAGCGAACACTGCAGCTGAAATTAAGACTGGTGCCGAAGAGTATCATGAACAAGATGTGGAAAATCAACAGGCTATGGCAGCCAAAGAATAATCAAAACGAGAGGTGTTAATTGATAAAAAAATATGATTCTGATGCGTCATTAAATCAGAGAATTTTAGAAGGCATAAATATTCTAGCAGATAATGTGGCCTCTACGCTCGGCCCCAGAGGTCGTAACGTTATTTTACAGGAGAAGGACAAGCGTCCGATTGTGACAAAGGATGGGGTCACCGTAGCTCAGTTTGTAACGTTGGAAGATCCTATCCAAAATGCCGGTGCAGAAATTATTAAACAAGCGTCTGCTGAAACTAATAATACGGCTGGCGACGGGACAACCACTGCTACTGTCTTGGCCCGGGCAATATTGAAAAAAGCACAGGCCCATCTTACTGCCGGCGCAAGCCCCATAGAACTTAAGAGGGGTATTGATAAAGCGGTGATTGCGGTGGTTGGGAGCTTGGGAAAGTTGGCCAAGCCCATTTCAAGCATCGAAGATATCGAACATATTGCAACCATATCTGCCAACGGCGATTGCAGCATTGGAAAAATTATTGCTACTGCAGTTGACGCTGTTGGCAAAGATGGGGCAATCACAGTCGAGGAGGCACGGTCTTTGGAGACCTCCCTAGATGTAGTAGAGGGATTTCAGTTCGATTCTGGCTTCCTTTCTCCTTCGTTTATAACGGATGAGCGCAGAGGAACAGTTAATTATGAATCTGCATATCTCATGGTAGCGGACGGGACAATCGATTCGGTCGATGATCTTTTGCCCGTACTTGAATTGATAGCGCGCGACTCCCGGCCCCTTATTATTGTTACTGAGAACGTCGAAGGTCAGGCTTTGGCTGCGTTAATCATGAACTCTATGCGCGGCACTTTAAAGGTTGCGGCAGTTAAAGCGCCTCGCTACGGAGAAGAACGCCGCAATATCCTCAAAGACCTATGCCTGTCGACAGGAGCAACCTTTATATCGAGAGAGGCAGGCCTTCAGGCACGCGAGGTAAAGTTGGAACATTTAGGTCAGTGTAAGAACATAGAGATCCTAAAGAACCACACGACCATTGTAGGGGGTAATGGCTCTTACGAAGAGGTAGAACATAAGATCGAGCAGCTTAAAGCGGAACTATCCGGTACTGACTCTATTTATGAGTGCGAAAGGATTCAAGAGCGCATCACTCGTCTAGCATCAGGAGTAGCTATCATTCGTGTCGGCGCTCCCACTGAAATAGAGATGATAGAGAAGAAGCACAGAGTTGAAGACGCACTAGAGGCGGTAAGATCTGCACAGCAAGAAGGAATTGTGCCGGGCGGCGGTGTCGCACTCGTACGATCCGCAACGGATCTTGAGGTGGAAACAGCCAACACCGATCAAAAATTAGGATCAGATGTGCTTAAATCCGCCATGTCCGAACCGCTTCGACAGATGGCTATCAATGCTGGAGACTCTCCAGATCTGGTTGAGAGTGCCGTGCGCAGCGCAACTAAAAATTGTGGATACAATTTTGCAACTGGCGAAATTGTAGATATGGTCGAATCAGGAATCATAGATCCGGTGAAGGTAACAAGGTGTGCATTACAAAATGCAGCCTCCGTCGCCGGCACGCTAATCACAACAAACCACGCGATCATCCAAGTCAAATAGGACCCGGGTGACTATATATTAATGTTATGGATCAACATACTGAAACACTCATAGAGCTTAATAGTAAGCTTGAACGCCTACTCAATGGCATTGATACTTTGACTCTAGCTCAAAAGGCTATGAGCGAGGATATCTCTAAGATTAAGGAAGCTGTATACAACCCTGATGAGGGTCTATATGCACGCATAAGAGCACTGGAGCAATGGAGAGACAGCACCGCAAAAGTCCAGTGGGTTATGATCTCGGGCCTGATAATGTTAGCCGTCAAACAGATCTGGGAAATTTTGATCATGAATGGTGCTGGCGGTTAATGAGGCTGATATGTATGCGCAAGGCGACAATCTGGAAGTCATCGAAGAGCTTCTGTCAAGATCTGGCTTAAGCCCTTCAGCTACACAGTTCATTCTGGCCCTGAAAGCATGGGTTCGCCAAAAGCCGCTAACCGCCAAGCAGTCTTCCGCGCTCAGATATATTAAACTTACTTATGATAAGCAGTCCAGCAATATGACGGAAGACAATTCTCACTGGGATAAGGAAGGGAGAGAGAAAGCTTCGGTCTGCGCAAACTACTACATTGAAAACCCTCCATATTTTAGCGACTTGGCCCATAGGGTCTTGGGAGATCCAAGTTTCATACCCAGTAAGCGCGAATTTGAAAAACTTATCAACAACAAATATTCCGAGAAAGTCTTAAATTCACACTATTCCAAGCCTAGATATGAGAAAGGAGATCTGGTGACCATAAGAGTGCCAGCGAAATATCTATATGATTGTGAACTAGAAGCTCCTATGCTGGTACTTCAGGCAAACGCCGCACCCGTGATTAGCGCAGCCAAAGACAGCAAAAGATACCTAGTTCTACCTGTAGGAGAAGAGATACCGCTACTGATAGAAGAGCGGCATATCAAAATATATAAAAGAAAAGCTTGACAATAAGGTCAAAACGTAGTACATTAGATAATAACAGGAGAAATGTAATATGAGAGTTACTATAACTTATTCAACAGAACTACAAGAGGTACCGGAGGAGTGTTATGCACTTCTCTCACGTCTAGGAGAAGATTTAATCAGGATTAACGAAAGTATCCAACAGAGCAAGCAACTCTATGATGATTTGGCGGAGAATCCATCGAACGAATCGCGCGAGAGCTTGCTGAGACCGTTATCCGCAATGTATCACAGGCTTACCAACTCGGCGACTCGTATCAAAGATTGCATGATGCTTCTCGATGGGTTTGTCACAACGTCATTAAACCCATCATCCATTGGGTCGCCCGATCTGGATGACGCGAAACAAGTTAGCGAAGATATCGATCAGATGCAAGAAGAATTGCAAGAACTGGTGGAGGTGGATCTTGGCGAATAAGGGAGATTTAGTTTATGTTCCTGCTGAATCGCAATTATGGAAATTAAACGAAAAGGGCGCACCTCACAAACAAAAGGTCACGACAAAACCGCAAAATGTTTTGGTTACGAGCCCCTCGCCTCATGCTTCATGGGGACAACAGTCGGTACAAGTGTTGATAGAAGGGGAGTATTGGTTCGTTAACGAGAGAGAAGTATATCCAGTTAGAGACAACATGAAGGAGGCAACAAATGATCAAGCTAGTTGAGCTTTACGAGATACGAAAATATTCAGGTACCAAAGAAGCCTACCATCTGCGTGAAGTTTTTGTAAACCCAGAACATGTTGTGTGTTTGCGGGAAGATCACAAGGCAAGGACCGCGCTTACCGAAGGTAACCTCCCGCAAGATCTCGATAACAGACAGTCTTTCACGAAGATTCATATGAACCGAGGCCAAAACGGCATTGATATAACAGTAGTTGGTTCCCCCACAACGATTGAGGAACAACTTAAGAGCGGAAAACAACTTTTACGAGGATAAAATGAACAAGAGATACTTTATTGTACACGGTACAGAAACATGCCCCTTCTGCGTCAGAGCTGTCGGGTTGCTAGAGAGCAGAAATATTAGTTATGTTTTTTCGCCGCTTAGCGGCAATCAATTGGTGGAGACTAAGCAGAGACTGGGGTTTAAGACGGTACCAATGATTGTGGAGCGAGATATCCACGATAAGGACCATGAAACTTTTATTGGAGGATATAGCGATTTATGCAGCTATTTGAAAACAGCAACAGCCACTGGAGACAAATGATGCCATGGACAGTCATAGCCATCAACCCGGCACTTGAAAAAGCAGAGCACCATGTATGCGAGTTATCTCCCGATACTGAAGCTGCGTTCGTTGAGGCCCAGAGGCAATTGCCAAACCGGGTTGTCGTAGCCATTGTCCGTGGGAGTCACGGCAGTTCCACATATGTACCGTCTAAGACCGTACAGGTGATCTGGTAAGGGAACGAATGCATAATATACTGTTAGGTTGCCTGCTATTTGTAGTGGGCCAGACACTGGTGTGGTTCCAGCTAAATTCTCAGTTTGTCTGGGACTGGTGGAAAGATAAGCCCATCCCGGCGATAGTGATTTTCTCACTACCGGCTAGCTTTTGCTTTTGGTACGGAGTGAGAATGGTTGTGGGAGAAATGAATGAACTTTGGGGCCCAAGACTACTTATATTTGGAATGTCATATTTGACGTTCCCGATATTAACATGGCACTTCATGCATGAGAGTATGTTCACGACCAAAACAATGGTTTGTGTTCTACTCTCTTTTATGATTGTGGCCATTCAATTACTATGGAGAACATCATGAAAGTTGAGAAACCGTGGGGCCACGAAATCAGGTGGGCCGTTAACGAAAAATATATAGGAAAGATTCTGCATATCAAAGAAGGACACAGGTTGTCAAAGCAGTATCACAAAGTGAAAGATGAAACTGTATATGTGCTTAAGGGCAAGCTGTATGCTTTTATGGGCCCAAAAGATATAGAGATTCAGATTCCGGAAGGGCATGCCTATAGAATAAAGCCGGGGGAGATACATCGGTTTTGTGCAGTCAAAGGAGACGTCACGCTGGTCGAGGTCAGCACTCCCGAACTGGAAGATGTCGTGCGCCTTGAAGACGATTACAGGAGAGACACCCCGCAGATTGGGGAGGAAGAGGAACTTTATGAAATCTATGGAGGAGATTGATGCAGCCGATATACTTGTTTGACGTTGATGGTACCCTGACGCCCGCGCGCCAGCCAATGGCAGAGTCTTTTGAGAGGTTTTTCATGGACTGGTCCAAGGGCAAATTGGTATACCTAATCTCAGGTAGCGATCTGCAGAAGATTGAGCAGCAATTGCCAGAAGAAGTAATGTCTCGATGTGCCGGCGTCTTTTCTTGTATGGCGAATCGCTACTATCGCGACGGCGAACTAATCTACTCTAATGATTTTAAACCTTCTCACGAGCTACTGCAAGATTTGGAGGAGATCACAAGAGAGTCCGACTATCCGGTCAAAGTGGGAAGGCATGTCGAGGTTCGACCTGGGATGATAAATTTTAGCATCGTAGGGAGAAATGCTAGTAAAGAGCAGCGCAAGAGTTATGCCGCATATGATAATGGTGAAAGCGAACGCGAAAAGATAGTGGAAAAGATTGGAAGCAAATATCCCGAATTGGAATTCGCAGTGGGGGGAGAGATCAGCATAGATATATATCCCAAAGGGAGAGACAAGGCTCAAGCAATAGATGTTCTGAGGCTAAGCCATGGCGCCTCGCCATTAATTTTCATGGGAGATCGTACGGAATATCCCGGTAACGATCACGGAATAGTCAAAGAATTACAGAAGTATGAGAACTGTCAGTGGTATCAAGTTGATTCGTGGGAAGATACTCAGGTTAACTTAGCGCGGATAGAGCAAAAAAAGACTGGGAACTCCTAGTCTTTTTTTTTGTTTATCGCCGTTAAACCACTATTTATTACAACACCACAAATGTGAGGTAGGTCTGTGGACAAAATTTATCAATCATGGCGCCAATTCCAAAGGCGCACAAACAAAAAGACGCTCAGCGAGAATAGGCGTCTCAAACTTCAAGAAGACTTGGAAACACTGGACGAGATTTCCCGCGACACTGCGGATAAGATTCAGCGATGGATGCGCGATGCATCGGTCATGGATTACTCGTTTGATGAGTTGTTCGACGGTAAGATGCGTATGGCAATGCCGTTTGATTCTGAGGACGCACTGAACTTAAAGAAGGTTGTTCGTATCCTTAAGAAAGACGGCTGGAAGGCCGGCGAACTGGTCCCGTGGGAGGGAGGCATGCACACCTCCAACAAGTTTCCCACACGCAAAGTCAAACAAAAGAGACAAAGACTCGCAGATGAGGGCGGTGGCTTTTATGAAGAAGAGATCGAGGTCGCAGATCTGGGTCTTGCCAAAAGTTATGAAAAGGAGATACCAGCCGGGCCACGCAAGGGTGAGGTTATCCAGCGCACAGACAAGTTAGGAATGGGCAAGGCAATTGCCAAGCTTGTCAAAGAGAAGAAACTAGACAAAGAGCTGTTGGATTGGTGGCATAAGAAGCAGACTTATTACACAAAAGATAACAATTGGAATGAGATTGAAGGTTTGTTCAGCGGAGATGAGGTTGACTACACTGTTGTTATCTCGCGTCACCCCATTGATGTGCTTCGCATGAGCGATATCGGTAGCATCAGATCATGCCACAGCGAAGGACGCAGCCATTTTCAGTGTGCTATGGCAGAAGCTAAGGGTCACGGACCCATAGCATATCTAGTTCCAACGACGATGTACGAGATGCTTATGTCCGGTTTGTACGAGGAATACGATACCGCAGACGATCCTGAATCAGCATAT
>Ga0209756_1002185_pt1 | contig 17167 bp, 20 predicted proteins | sample ETNvirenome_6_85_FD_184071 | JGI IMG/M metagenome (GOLD analysis project Ga0209756, IMG submission 184071) | Marine viral communities from the Pacific Ocean - ETNP_6_85 (SPAdes) (version 3) | ecosystem: Environmental > Aquatic > Marine > Oceanic | place: Pacific Ocean | collected 2013-06-19
CAAGATAAGGAAGCCTTCACATGCGCACATGCTGCGTTTAAGAATCCAAAGCCGTTTGTAACTATAGGCTTGACCCCCAAGGGTCGCATACCAAGAGGGACAAGTATTCCTAAGGGCGCCCGCTTGCGGCTGGTTTCAAACAATAACCTTTCTCTAAGTCGCATGAAGCGCGCTGTTGACATTGCAAAGCATAGGTTCAGACCAGAATCCATCACTTTCCTCAACCGCGCCGCAGGCCTCCGAGGAAACGTTGATTCCCTTACCAACACAATCATTAAAGAAAACCTCAGAGATATTGCAGTACAGGAAAAGCTTATAAATGAATATTTGAAAGACTATGAAATTGACGATAAGGTGCTTGAACGAGTACTCGATCTTAATAAGAAATACAATAAAATGGCAGAAGCCGACGAGGAGGTTTCTAGAAATATTAATTGGCGATTGAACTCGATCAAGTGGAACAACTTGTTTAATTATGGCGAAGATAACAAGATTGACTTTACTAACTTAAATGGAGTTGTGGGTATTTTTGGAAAGAACTATAGCGGAAAGAGTAGTATTATTGATTCTATTTTATACACTATGTTCAATTCTACCTCCAAGAAGGAGAGAAAGAATTTAAATGTTATTAACCAAAATAAGGAATCTTGCTTAGGTGAGATTAGCATATCCGTTGGTGATGATACCTATTTTATCAATCGAACGTCCGAGAAATACGTAAAGCGACTCAAAGGAGAAGAAACTTTAGAAGCGAAAACAAATCTTGATTTTGAACTAAAGGATCCGGTGACAGGAGCAACTCAAAGCCTGAACGGCCTATCTCGTAACGAGACAGATAAAAACATTAGGAAGATGTTTGGCACTTTGGACGATTTCTTGCTCTCTTCGATGGCCAGTCAGCTTGACTCACTTACCTTTATTAACGAGGGATCAACCCGCCGCAAAGAAATTCTCGCCAAGTTCTTAGATCTTGAAATCTTTGAGAAAAAGTACAAGCTGTCTAAAGAAGACGCCAGTGATCTCCGTGGAGCGCTCAGACGCCTGCAGGATAAGGAGTTTGAAGAAGACATCGCATCGGCGACAATCGAGCTTTGCGAGAGCGAAGACAAGATCTCTGACCATAAAGACCGGTGCGAGAAGTATCAGGGTTCTATAGAAAAGGTTAGTGAAACACTTCAGGAGATAGAGAGGGAGATCAACTCTATTCCTGCTGAAATTATAGATGTAGCATTAATGAAAGAAGAACTGGTATTGCTTAAGCGCCAGAAGGCTTCGCTTAAGTCGAAGATAAACGAAGATAAGCAAGATTTAAAGATACATACTGAGCTTTATGGCAAGATTTGCGCCTTTGTGGATAATCTGGACATTGAAGAGTTGGAAACACAGAAGACTGTCATCAATAACTTGACGAGTTCCATTGTAGAATTCGAAAAACAGATAGAAGATATTGAAAAGAAGGCGGCATTGCTTGAAGGGATTCCATGCGGAGATTCGTTTCCTAAGTGCAAGTTTATCAGAGATGCAAATGTAGCCGTTGCTGGCCGTCATCATGTGGAAAAAGATAGGAATACAGCCAAGGGCAAACTGGAGGGCTTGGAGCCCGATTCTGTTATGGGCAAGATTGATAAATATAACAAGATCGCAAAGAAGAAGAACGATGTTTCTTCAAAGATAGCAGAGTTAAACCTTGCAATTGAGAGGAATGGGAACACTTTGGAGAAGGTTTCCGACAAAATATTGGTCACCGGTGACAAGATCGAGGAATATAACAAGAATAAGAAGATTATTGACAACCTTGAGTCTCTGATAGCGAAGTCTGTGAAGCTACGCAGAAATATAAACACTGCGACAACGCAAAAAACCAAATGCGAAGAAGATTTGGCGTCTTTGTACGTCGAACACGGGTCTCTTGAGCAAAAGCTTCGTAATCTAGAAGAGCAGAAAGAGGAATATCGCAACCTTCATGAAGAATATTCCGCGTATGACCTTTATATGCGATGTATGCACTCAAACGGGATTGCTTATGACATCATCAAGAGAAAATTACCCATCATCAATGAAGAAGTTGCCAAAACGCTAGCAAATATTGTGAATTTTGACGTCTTCTTTGATGATGACGGAAATAAGCTGAATATTTTCATCAAGCATCCAAAGCACGACCCCCGTCCCATCGAAATGGGCTCCGGTGCGGAGAAAACAATCGCCTCAATGGCCATCCGGTTAGCATTGCTGTCCGTCTCCAGTTTGCCGAAGGGAGATTTGTTTATTTTAGACGAACCCGGCACGGCATTGGACGCAGAGAACATGGAAGGGTTCATTAGAATTTTAGATATGATTAAAACATATTATAAAACCGTATTGCTGATATCTCACATGGATACATTAAAGGACAATACAGACATTATTATTAATATCGATAAAAAGGAGGGTTACGCACATGTCAGACATTAATTTATTTGATTTGATGGAAATTAAGAAGCACATTGACAGCGGTTCATTCAAGATTAAGGTTATGGATTTTGAAGAAAACGAAGACGGTACTGCATTGGTTAATTTCGAGATGAGCGAAGAGTTTGTGATGTGGTTTAAGAAACGAGAGAATCTTAAGCGTTGGAGCGACAAGAGATTTAGAAAGTTTTTCAATAAAAACTTGCAAAAGTTTCTTCGTGTTGAGCAGCAAACCGAATAGTAAACTAATTACCGATTAGGAGGATGTATTATGAGAAAAGGTACTCTTGATCGAATTTTAGAAAAGGCAGTTTCTCGCAAGCTGTTTACTTTCTTGACTGCGACAGGCTTAATGTTGTGGTCCAATTTGGATTCTGAAACGTGGGGAATGATTGCGGTTGTATATATTGCTGGTCAGAGCGTTGTTGACGTTATGAAGGCATACCGTTTTGGTGATTCCGGATCCGGAGGTCTATAAGTGAGTTGGTTAACCTGGGAAGCACTTAAGCTTTTTTCGAAAAAGGCTTGGATCTGGTGCAAACATCATTGGAAAATAGTGGCGATTGTTATTTGGACACTCGTCGTATGGATAGTCTCTAAAAGAAATAGCCAAGCAATGATGAAAGTATTAGAAACAGCAAAGAAGAGCTATGAGGATGAAATGGCAGCAGTTAACAAAACACATGAAGACGAAATTAAAAGACGCGATGAGGCTATTGAGAAATACAATAGCCTTATTGATTCAATTGAGGAAAAATACGAGGACGATAAAGCTGCGTTAACTCAAGAAAAGAAAGACAGAATCAGAGAACTCGTGGAATCGCACAGTACAGACAAATCAGCTTTAGATGACGCATTAAGGGAGGAGTTTGGATTTGAACATCTTGAATAAAATATTATCTTCGATGATCGTGACAAGCTTAGTCTTTTCTCCCATCGCCTTCGCGGAAGACACCCCGCAATATACTCATCTGAATTCTGGAGAAGAAGCTCCGTTTGAGGGCACACTATTCAATCCTGCGGCCACCGCGCAATTGATCGCCGATAGTCAGTTTTCTATGGATACATGTGATTTACGTGTCGAATTCGAAGTCCAGCGCGCAGAAGCAAGATATCAGCTACGGCTGGACACACTCCAAGCCAGTTATGATTCTCTGCAGGAACGCCACACCTTGCTGATGGATATAAAGAGCCAAGAAATTGAGACCTATAGGGAACTTGCCCTTGAGAGGCCTAATAAGAACAATCCCTGGTGGCTAGCAGGCGGCATTGTTACGGGAATTGGCCTGACGCTGGGAGTACTCTGGACAACGCAGGAGATCCGTCAGTAATGTCTAAAGCTGGAAAAGATTTGAATTATGTTGCTAAAGTCGAGAAAGCTATAGCTGAGAAATATGGGTCTGAAACAGTACAAAACCCTAAAAGCAATTGGACTGATGAAAAAGAGAAGGAATACCTGCAGCAGTTGAAAGAATTACAAAAGCGCAGCACATCTCTTCAGGAGAAGATTGAAAAAATTGAACACAATGGCTTCTTGGTGTCTAGAAAACTAATTAATAAACAGAGTAACCGAACCTGTCCCGTGTGTGAGATATATTCTTTCGAACACAGTGATGATGTGTACATGAACAAGTACAGTTGTTGCTACAAGTGTTTTATAAGACATGTCGAGGATCGCGAAGAGAGGTGGTTGAAAGGATGGAGGCCCGAAAAGAAAGATGACTAAGAAAATTGAAGAATTTGAATCAAGAGATATGGATCTTCTCGACAAGGCAAGAGGCATAGCCCGCCCATCCGGACGCCCGGGCGGTTCAGTTGTGCCCCCAGAAGAAGAGAATGTTAGACAGAATGATGAGATAATTAAGACTCTTAAAAGCATAAGCAATGCGGTGGACGCCCTTCTGTATTATGCTACCCCAACTAGAGGCGCCTTGGCTGATGTCGAAAAGACAATAGGTTCTGCCTTCGTCGGTGAAGGACAATTGCCAATATCGGAACAGCGCTATCGTGATCCGCTACGCGGCTCAGATTCTAGGCGTCAAATCACCTCACCTAAAGACTACCACCGTGTAAGTTCTGGACGCGCGCATTCTGGTATCGACCTCGGCGCACCAGCAGGTACTGCCTTATATGCGCCGTTAGAAGGACGCGTCTTGTATGCTTCTCCCAACGAATGGGGCGGCGCCGGATATACCATTTTCTTTGTCACAACGGATCCTATATCGGGCACGAACCACGTACATCAGTGGATGCATTTGAAACAGTCGGCTAAGAATCCTGAAACCGGTGAAGTGTGGCAGCCGGGCGATAGCTTCGGATCAGATACTCAATTAGCTGAAGTTGGAAATACTGGAAAATCCACTGGCCCCCACCTACATTATGAAATGTGGGAATTACCAGAACAATACGACCTTGGGCCATCGAGCGTCATAGGCGACGTCAGTATGGAAGATTGGGAAAATTATAAGGCAGAGCAAGGAGTTGATACTACAACTGCTTGGGACCGAGGCCCGCGACAAGAGGCCTTTGGCCGACCATCTTCAGGCAGCAGAATTGATCCGGCAGAGTTTTATGCGAATGTCGGTACTGGAGGATTTACTTGGGATGATTCCCGAGACCTGACGGTGCATGATGAGGAGTCTGGTACCCGTGTAGACTTTGAAAATCCCGAGGTACGGGTTGGAGCCCAAACTTACAGTCCACCCTCAGGCGACGAACTTTTCGTACCAGATTTCGACACACCATCTGGGCCCTCTACACCATCGCCACCGCCGGAACCTTCATCACCTCCTGTTGCTGGTAGCGATCCTGAGCCTCTCCCGAAGATCGCCAAGGGTCAAACATCCCCGGAGCCAGAGGTCGATACACCTAGTGTCTGGGCCGGCGCCCCTGTACCTGATATAGATCCCGCTGATGTTACCGACGTCGCGACTCTTCCACCAACTGGGACGGCTTCTGTTGATGTCGAGATAGATCCCAATGTACCAGATGAATCCGGCGCCCAGGCTTCAGATAGCTTTCTTGCCTCGACAAGCACAGGCGGAACAGGCGCTTCACCGTTTGAATGTACCCCGGGTTTTGTTTTTGATCCGAAGACGAATGCATGCATTCCGTCGACGTTAGGAGAAAGTTTGCTTAATGAGGCAGAAATCTTAAGATTTAAGAAGTTATCTAGGATCAAGTGACTATTTATATAACAAAGGAGCTTTGTAATGGCTAAATCAAATGTTTTAGATATTGTTAGAGGAATTGCTCAAGCCGCCGCAAATTCATATGATGGCGCTCATGACAAGAAATATTCTTTTGACGGTGAAGAACGTAAAACTGGACTAAAAAGAGAAAAAGGGGATCCTATTATTGACTCGCGAGTCATGGACGGATTTAACGTCACCTTTAAGGGTCCACACTTGTGCATCCACTATCATGGAGAGATCAGGATTAAGGACGTACATGACAAGAAATTCGAGTCAGACATAGAGAGCATGATTAACGACATAGCTAAGTTTTTACGGAAAGAGTATAAATCTGTCACAACCAAGGCCTTGAGTCTGACAGCGCAAGGAGACGTCGACATCGACGTACAAAGTACTTCCCGCGTTCGTGCTTGGGTACAGGCCTATAGATATTATAAAATTGGAGGTCTTTCCGAAGTTGACGAAGCTGGTGAAACATCCGAAGACAGACTCGACGCATCGATTAAAAAGTTTTTGGCGATTGGCAAAGATAAATATCCCAATACGAAAAAGCCTAAGAACGTAAAGATTAAAGAAGGGGGATGAGATAAATGACATTAGAACAGCTACAAAAGATTCTTAGCGAATTATCCTTGGCCGTTAGAGATGCTGAAAAATTTGATAATGGAAACGCATCTGCAGGGCGCCGTGTACGCAAATCGGCAATGCAGGCTATTAAAGAACTGAGGGAACTCCGCGCGACTGTTATGGCCGACCTGCATGATCGCAAAGGCGAATAAAAAGGCAAGGAATTATGTCCTATCAGCTTTCAAAAAAAGAAATTTTGAAAGAAATCATCAAGTGTGGAAAAGACTCTGATTACTTTTTAAATAACTATGCTAGAATTTCTCATCCCCAAAAAGGTTTAATCCCATTTCGCACCTATGACTTTCAAAGAGATCTGTTACACGATTTTCGTGATTATCGTTTTAATATTTGCTTAAAAGCACGCCAGCTAGGGATTTCCACAATTGTAGCTGGCTATGTTACATGGCTAATGATGTTTCATCGAGATAAGAATATACTCGTTGTTGCAACCAAGTTCGGTACAGCCTCCAACCTTGTCAAGAAGGTGAAACAAGTCATCAAGAGATTACCAGACTGGCTTCAGATTGCCGACATTAGCATAGATAATAGGACTTCGTTCGAATTAACAAACGGATCGCAGATTAAAGCTTCCTCCACTTCTGGAGATGCCGGTCGTTCGGAAGCATTGTCTTTGCTGGTTATTGATGAGGCTGCTCACGTTGAAGGTTTGGAAGAACTGTGGGCTGGTCTATATCCGACCCTTTCTACTGGTGGTCGCTGCATCGCATTGTCAACCCCCAACGGTGTCGGAAACTGGTTTCATAAGACGTTTACAGAAGCCGTGGCAGAGGAAAATGAGTTCCGTACAGCGACACTACCGTGGGATGTGCACCCGGATCGCGATCAAGAATGGTTCAAACGAGAGACCAAAAATATGTCTCGCAGAGAAATAGCGCAAGAGTTAGAATGCAATTTCAACACATCCGGAGAAACGGTTATCCACCCGGATGATATCGCTTGGGTAGAGACATGCGTACGAGATCCAGAATACCGTACCGGCTTTGATCGAAACTTTTGGATATGGGAAAGGTACCAACAAGGGTGCACGTATTTGTTGTCTGCAGATGTGGCCCGAGGAGACGGCCAAGATAATTCGACCTTCCACATTGTTAAGACCGACACCATGGAAATTGTGGCTGAGTATCAAGGGAAGCCAAGTTTGGACATGTATTCGAATATTCTCAATCAGGCCGGCCGTGAGTATGGAGATTGCCTTTTGGTGGTCGAAAATGTCGGGGTCGGAATTTCAGTGTTGGAGAAGTTGATTGATCTGGAATATCCAAATTTATATTTCTCTATTAAAAGTACTCATGAGTTTGTAGAACAATATCAGGCGGAAAATATGACAAATTCTGTACCTGGGTTCACTACTTCAACAAAAACTCGCCCAATTATAGTTGCGAAGTTGGAAGAATTCGTAAGAAATAGACTAATTACAATTAATTCTAGAAGAACTTTTAGGGAGCTAACAACTTTTATTTGGTACAACGGCAAGCCCCAGGCAATGCGTAGCTATAATGATGATCTTATTATGGCGTTAGCAATTGCTTGTTGGGTGCGAGATACTGCTTTACAAACTAATAAAAGGGATATAGAATATAAGAAAGCGATGTTAAATTCCATGATCTATACAAACACTACGATTAATACAGCAATCAAGGGAATGGAAGGATATCGCAAGGAAGAGGATATGGATAGGTTCGGATCCGACACCCCAGAGAAAGAATATGAAAAATACAAATGGCTTTATAAAGGATAAAAATGGCGTCTAGAAACAGTAGAAATAGAAAGAAAACATCGGTCAGAATGAGGCGCTCGGAAAACCCTCGTAATGAGCAGTCCGAGCTTTTTAAGAGGTTAACTAAGTTTTTCTCCGGACCTATCGTCAACTATCGAAGTCAGAATATTCGTCGCTACCGACGCAGGCACTTAGATAGGTTCAAGTTTACATCCGCTAGCGGCAAACAGTTTAAGAAGTCCGATCATAACCCGTTCGCCGCTCTAGAAGCGGATCTGATGGCGAACCAGAACCGCGCCCATCGATATACCGATTTTGATCAGATGGAATATTCACCAGAGATTGCTTCTGCTATGGACATTTATGCAGACGAGATGACAACCTCTAGTGACATTAAGGCGATGTTAAACATTCTAGGGCCCAACGAAGAAATCAAAACAATTTTATATAACCTTTATAATAACATTTTAAATTTGGAACACAACCTTTTTGGTTGGTGCCGCACGATGTGTAAGTATGGCGACTTTTTCCTTTATTTGGATATTGATGATGAGGTCGGGATTAAGGCCGCTATTGGCTTGCCGACAAACGAGGTCGAGCGACTGGAAGGAGAGGACGAGTCGAACCCCAATTACGTCCAGTTCCAGTGGAATTCCGGAGGCTTGACGTTTGAGAATTGGCAAATTGCTCATTTTCGCGTACTTGGAAATGATAAGTATGCGCCATACGGAACATCAATATTAGAGCCATCTAGAAGAATCTGGCGTCAGTTAACAATGCTTGAGGATGCGGTCATGGCGTATCGTATCGTCAGGTCGCCAGAAAGAAGAGTCTTTTATATTGATGTGGGTGGCATCCCCCCGGAAGATGTCGAGCAATACATGCAGAAAGTTATGACACAGATGAAGCGTAATCAAGTAATTGATCCGGACACAGGCCGAGTCGACCTGCGCTATAACCCGATGAGTATCGAAGAGGACTATTTTGTCCCAGTCCGGGGAGGAAACTCTTCTAGAATCGAGTCTCTTCCCGGCGGAACGTATACTGGGGATATCGACGATATCAAGTATCTCAGGGACAAGTTGTTCGCAGCGCTCAAAATTCCACCTTCATATTTATCTTCCACAGACGACGGCGGAGACGATAAGACCACGTTAGCGCAGAAAGATATTAGATTTGCCAGATCGGTACAGAGGCTGCAGCGAATCGTAATCTCAGAACTTGAGAAAATTGGTATCATCCACCTCTATACTGTTGGATATCGCGGAGATGATCTACTCTCGTTCAAGCTTAGGTTGAACAATCCTTCGAAGATTGCAGAATTACAAGAGCTGGAACACTGGAAGACTAAGTTTGACGTCGCAGCTTCTGCAACAGAGGGCTTCTTTAGTCGTCGTTGGATCGCGGAACACATGTTCGGTATGTCAGATGAGGACTTCTTGCGAAATCAGAGAGAGATGTTCTACGATAAGAAATTCGAAGCAATGCTTGAAGTTGAAGCGGAAGCAATTGTGGCTGCCGGCTCAGTTGAAGCCGAAGCTGGAGCAATGGACGTGGCTGAAGACGAAGGTCTTGCCCCGCCCGGCGGCGAAGAGGAGATGATGCCAGAAGAGGGCATGCCGGCTGAAGGCATGCCGGCAGAGGTACCACCCGAAGAAGCGGAGATGATGGCTGCAGAGCCAGATACTGGCAGCCTTTTGGCCGAGCCTCCGGGCAATCGAGACCGGAAGGACTACAAGATCCCTGTTGGTAAAAGGGACTCAAAAGCCTATACTCGCGATGGCTGGAAAGGCGCAGTCTATGAGCCGGGCAACCGAGATCGTAGAGGAGACGGCGCCCGCACCGATTCGTGGAACAAATCTTGGAACCACGACGTGTCCACGCCTGGAAATCGAGCCCCGGGCCTCTGGGGGTCGGACAGTCTTTCGACCTTAAGTAGAGGAGTTACTGAGCATTACGACAAACAGCAAACTATTTATAAGGACGAAGAAGAAGCGATTTTTGAAGTAAGCCGAGAAATGCGCCAAATAGTTGAAGAACTGGAAAGGAGAGACAATGAAGATCCGACACAATAAAAAGAGAAACACCGCCTTTTTGTATGAGGCCCTTCTGGTAGAATTGACAAAAGCTATAGTATCTCAGGATGATCATCGCAAAAACCAACTAATTGAAGCCATGGCGATTTACTTTTCAGAGGGTACCAATCTGAAGAAAGATTTGGATTGTTATAAGGCTCTTAACGAAACACAAGAATTGGACACTTATACGGCAGAAAAATTGATTTGGGAAGTTAAGCGAGATCGCGAAGACAGAATCGACTCAAAGAGGTTGTTCAACGAACAAACCTCACTGATTAAGCTCATCAACAAAAACATCTCAAAAGGTGTATTTTCAAATTTTGTTCCCGGGTATAAATCCCTAGCAACGATAGCACAAGTGTTCAACGCAGACCTGACTGCAAAGAGCAGGGTACTGCTTGAAAAAGAGTTGATGAAACAATTGATGTCATCCACAAAGGAACAATCAGAAAAAGAACTGGTACAGCTTGACAACTTGACATACAACACCTTTGTTAAGAAATTTAACGAAGCATATGCTTCCTCGCTGCTTGAGGAGCAAAGAGATCTATTAAACAAATATATTTTATCTTTTACTGACAACGAGACTGCCTTAAAGATATATCTAAACGAGGAGCTTGGCCGACTTAGGAAAAGTATAAACACCGCACTCGGCAAAGAGAGTTGTCTTAAGGAAGATGGCCGAATGAAACATTCTGCAGAAAAGGTTTTAAACATGATTAGCGAGTTCAAGAATAGAAAAGTGGATCAGGAGATGATCGAAAAGGTGCTTAAGATTCAAACCTTAGTTAAGGAGCTTGAAGCAAGTGGCTGAAATTAGCGTAGATATAAAAGACGAGTCCGGCCTGGCACCGGAAACCGAGGATGCGGTCAGTCCCTCCGCAGATGCCACCGTAGAACTTAATCTGCGAAAAGCAATTGACGGCAGTATCATGATATTTGATCATGTAGACATCGACATAGTTTTAGTACCAGAAAGTAGAAAGATTATTACGATGCCGAAAGACATGATGACAGATGACGTATACGAAACACAAAATCACCTCTTTAAACACTTAACTAGAAAAGGTTTAATAGAGTATGATAGTATACAAGGCGGAAATGTATACGGCACCTTCGAAGCTAGGATCTTGGAATCAGCTTTTGAAGGGTCTGATCCGCTACAGCTAACTATTTTGCAAGTATCGAATTGGATTGACGATGAACGACCCTTTTTCGAGTCCGAAAGGGCTTATTTGGAGAGAGAAGAGGAAAGATTGCTGGAGCCAGAAGAAGAGGCCTCCACGAAGCTTGGCGAAGTGCCCCACTCTTCTAAAAAAGGCTCGATTCGCCCCGGATGGATCCGAGGGCCCTATGGAATTTACGACCTATACAGAGTGTAACATTGATAACACATAAATATTTTGGCAACCTTGCCTTAGGCGGCAAGCTTGGGAATCAAATATTCGAATATGCCGCCCTTTTCAGCATCGCAAAGAAGAACGGCTACGAGTTTGGCTTCGCAGAAACTCAGGTAGAGACTTTTCGGAAGTCGTTCTTGTTTAAGAGCGCAAAGATACTACCAGATCCATATATGAATAAAATAATTGAGGCTATGGAAGAGTATACTGAGCAGGAGACTCCAGATATGGAGGTCCTATCAGTACAAGACAATACCGCAATAGAGGGCTTCTTTCAGTCGGAAAAATATTTTGAAGCCACCCGGGAAGAACTACAGACGGAGCTACAATATAGTCCCGAATTACGTCAGTTGGCTGAACGTACGCTTCGCCAAGTACGTCAGGAAGTGGCCTCAACCCCAGGCTTTGACGAAAACGAAATTGAAATAGTCTCAGTACATCACCGAAGAGGAGATTTTGTAGCCTGCGATTTCCCGTGCCTGCCTATGGAGTATTATGTTAATTGCTTTTCGAAATTCGATCCCAAGAAGACTGTTTTTGTTCTCTGCTCAGATGAGATGCAGACGGCGATAGAAATGTTCGATCCTGTTTTGGGTGAAAACTATATGATAGTTGCTTCTCCATTCTCAGTCGAAGTTGGTCCTGAATTTTATGACGTTGCCCCCGGAAAGGCTAATTTGTTAAACGTTTGGAACCCGACAATTGACATGTGTCTGATGTCGCTGTGCGATCATTCGATTATTGCCAACAGTAGCTTTAGTTGGTGGGCCACTTGGTTCTATGACCGACCAGACAAGAAGATTTTGGCGCCCCCTGTGTGGTTTAAGGATACGGAAACCAAGAACTTGTCTCTCTGTAGAGATAAGTGGGATATCGTGAGTTATTAATTATGGAATTACTGTATTATATTTTGGCCGCCTACGGCTTGACCCAAATTTTGGTTTATGGGACAATTTTTGATAAGATTCGACCAACTCAAGGCAAGATAGGGGAGTTGTTCCGATGTCCTATGTGTTTGGGCTTTTGGGTAGGCGCATTTTTGTTTGGTATAAACAATTACACAGAACTATTTACATTTGACTATACAATTGCCAATTTATTTATCTTGAGTTGCCTATCTTCCGGCACCTCTTACGTGTTAAATATGATCATCGGTGATTGTGGACTAAAGATAGAGCACACTAGGAGTAATAAAGATGAACACTAACATTTGGACCGCAAAATGGATGTTGCAACCAGTTAGACATTGTTGTAAAGGTTCTTAAGGCATGCGGGTCGCGCCCGCACAAGGAAATATCATGAAAAAAAGACTATTAAGAGAATATTATGAATTATGTGAAGGCGGATCTTGCCCGGATATACTGACAGAAGCAGAGAAGAAATTTATTGCTGATGGAGGAGTGATTTTATCTGGGAAGCTGCAGGAAGCCGATGCTAGAAACGGCAATGGCCGAGTGTACCCTAAGAAAATCTTAGAAAGAGAGATGAAAAACTATCAAAAATTGATAGACGAGAAGCGCGCCCTGGGTGAATTGGACCATCCGGACGATTCTGTCATTAATCTTAAGAATTGTTCACATATGATAATGGAAATCTCATGGAAAGGCCCAGAAGTGCATGGAAAGATTAAAGTACTTGATACACCTTCGGGAAAGATCCTGCAAGAGTTGGTCAAAGCTGGAGTAAAGCTTGGAATCTCTTCTAGGGGCTTAGGCTCAGTCAAAGAAGACAAGGGAGACACGATTGTTGAGGACGATTTTCAATTAATTTGTTTTGACATGGTTTCCGAACCTTCAACAAACGACGCGTTTATGCTTCAAGAGAGCAAAACTCACAAAAATCCAAACATCTTTAATAAGGCCGATAGAATCAACAGAGCCTTAAACGATATATTGAGTGGCGAATAATAATATGAATCCAAAACAGCTTAAATCGATGTTAAAACCTTTAATAAAAGAGTGTGTCAAAGAAATGATGTTGGAGGAAGGCCTTCTATCTGGCGTGGTGAGTGAAGTATTGGTGGGAATCCAATCGACCCAGCCGGCGCCCGTCATGGAACAGAGAACGCGCCATAGAGAGCCCGATCTGGTCGAGGCAGCAGAGGAAGACCGGAGGATCAGGGAACATCAGGAAAATAGAAAAAGAAAACTAGACACCCAGAGGCGACAGATGCTTGATGCTATTGGGAAAAGTGCCTACAACGGAGTTGATTTGTTTGAGGGTACCAATCCGATTTCCCGCGCCGGCAGCCCAAGCAGCGCAGGCGGCGCCTCAGGTCCATTATCTAGTGTAGATCCGGGTGATCCGGGCGTGGATATATCTGCGCTTTTTGGAGCATCCACAGCATGGAAGAAGTTGGTATAATATGTCAAAAGCAGTAAACGTTAGCGTACGCCCCCGGGGAAGACACGACACAGCAGAAAAAATGATTCGTAGATTCACTAGAAAGGTTAAAAAAAATAGATTAATTGAAGAAATAAAAGAGAGAAGATTTTATGAAAAGCCGGGTGATCAGCGTCGAAGAAAGAAAGCTATGGCAAAAAGAGCAAAAGAAAGGCTAGAACGAAAAGCGAAAGCGAGAAAAAGAACTAATTATAGAAGAAAAGCCTCAAATAAAAATAAGGAGTCAAGGAAAACATGAGTTATAATAACGAAAACAATATCGTCCATCGACGCTATGGAGCAGGACTTGGAGCGACAGGCCAATATTTGGTGTCTGGAATTCCGTATATGACGGGATCTTCTAGTCTCGCGGCTTCCGGCGAACACACGATAGAGTTTCCTAGTGTAACCAAAGCAATCACGGTAGTCAGCAGAGGATCTAGTGATATAAGAGTGCACTTTGCATCTAAGGATACGGGAAACACTATAAGTGGTTTACACTACATTACTTTAAAGAACGACGGAGATTCTATTACGTTCAACGTTAAGTGTGCTAATATTTATATTTCCAATGCTGATGGTTCTTCGACTGCTTCTTATAGAGTACTGGCTGAATTAACTGGTATTCCAAGAGGCGAAATGTTTGAACTGAACCGAACCGGCCAACGCGGAATATCGGAATAAAGGAGATTATTAAATGCCCAGCTTTAACGGAGGAAAGTTTAACCCTTCAAATGTTGTAACTGCAGATCTGGAAGTCGATTCCGGAACGATATCTGTTGATACAGACCATGGAGTTATCGTAGGAAATGTCAGCGGAGGCCCGGTCACAATTGGGCACGCAACCTCCGAGACAACGGTTAGCGATAATTTGACCGTCGCTGGCAACTATACATTTGGAAGCTATAAAAAGTGTTTCCATGCCGAAGTAGATGTACGACAGGTTCATAACGACGACAACACTGTTAGTATTGCAGTTGGCCCAATTATCCCCCGGTATTCAATTATAACCCAGATTGTGGCGGTGGTAAAGACACAGAGCGATATCACAGCGAACAGCGGCGCGCACCTTGTCAACATAAGATCCGGCGCCGCATCGCAAAGTGCAGACACAGACATCGGCAGCGCAGGTGCAGAAGTACTTGGAGCCGGCTTAGCAGCCACACTCTCCAGCGATAGTGCAAGTGCCACCGACATCGATCTTAGGACCAATATCAAGGACGTTTGGGTCTCTAATACACCGATATCTGCAGCAACCACCGCAGACATTCAGTTATATGTTTGCAACGTGGCTGGCAATGGTGGCACGGATGCCACCGCAGGAACGCTCTCAGTCTATGTTGAATATTACGGAATGGATTAAACTAAGGAGTATAACGGTATGGGAAGAAGCGGATGGGCATATATAGATTTTGCGAGTTACCTGAACTCCATAAGCGGACCTACTGGCTCCGTTCAGTTTATTACTGGACCGCAGATGATGAGCGGTACAGAGTTTCTCGTATATGATACTGCCTCAAATTATGTGGGAATCGGATTAGACGATTTCCCCAACAGTCTGCCTACTCACCCCCTTCATGTTAAGGGGGATGTTTCTGTTACCGGTTCGATTTATGCGTCGAATTACTACATCAAGAACGTATCGAATATAGATTCAACTGGTAGTTCAAAATTTGGAGACTCGTCAGGCGATTATCACGTTTTTACGGGAAGTGTTTCTGTAAATCAAAAGCTGGCCATCGGAACGGCCACTCCCTCAACAGTTCTCCATGTTGTTGACGAGCACCCAACAATAACTTTACAGAGCAACACTGCAAATGGTGATGGTCAAATTAAGTTTAAGAGTGCGGACGGCACGCAATTGGCCAATGTCCGATGCGACACAACTTCAAACACCTTAAATCACCTTGCAATAAGCGCAGGAACTGGCGAGGATGATCTTGTTGTAGATCAGACGGGCTATGTAGGCATTGGTGTCACGGCGCCCACTCAGCCGCTTGACGTCGCTGGTACCGCAACAGTAGACGGACTACAAATTGTTAGCTCGACCGTGATGACAGACATCAAAGATGAAGATGATATGGCATCTAACTCCGCTACTTCTTTAGCAACACAGCAAAGTATTAAAGCTTATGTTGATACACTGGTTACGGCTCAAGATCTAGATTTGTCTGACGGCAACACTACTATAGCGATTGACTTAGACAGTGAGACTCTGACCATTGCCGGCACCACTAACCAAGTGACTACAACCGCGAACGCCAACACTTTAACTGTCGGTCTCACCACCAACGTTACAGTGGCCGGCGATCTCACTGTTTCCGGTAACGATATTAAAGGTTCGGGCGGTACTGCTATCACTATGGATGGCAACAACTCCGTAACTATTGCCGAAGATCTTGTTGTGTCCGGCGGCCTGATTAAGCTCGTTGATGATGGAAACGGGGGTACAACCGGAATTACGGATGGCGGCAATCATTCTCGAATAACCTTTACCAACAATGGGAACCTTGCTTTCCACAAGGCTGAAGGAACAGCAGACGTTACAGTCCTTTCCGCCGGCGGCCTAGATGTTAAAAGCGAACTCTATGTTAGTGGAGCGTCCTTTATAGGCGATGGAGCAGCGGATATAGCAACCTTCCTTAGCCCTATTAGTGCTTCTAATGGAGTTATCATTACTGGCGCCACCGATACCTACGCACTCAATGTCAGTGGCAGCGGTCAAAAGGTTGGAATTGCCTCGACAACCGGCCCCCAACTCACACTGACCCACACTGACAATACAGATTATGTCACATTTGCAGTTGATAGCGATGGGCAACTTGATATCACAACGACAGATGGCGGCGGAGCCAACGGACACATCTGCTTAATGCCAGATGGCAATGTTGGCATCGGAACAAACACCCCCAATCACAAACTTGATGTAGATGGAAAAACATTTCTCAGTGGAGGAGTGGCGCACAAAAGAGTGTTCAGAACAGGCAACTATACTATAAATGCAAATGATTATTATATAGGTGTAGATACCTCCGGAGGAGCATTTACCCTGACTCTCCCACAGGCTTCAGGGATCTCTGGTGGGCAAACTTGGATCATCAAGGATGAGCAGGGTAGTTGTGATGCGAATACGCTCACGATTGCCAGACAAGGATCCGACACGATTGACGGCGAAACGTCATATTTCCTCGGTTCCAGCCGCGCAGCGCTAAGTATTTACTGTGACGGTGTTAGTAAATACTTCGTCTACTAGCAAGGTTTAAAATTTTTAATAAATTATTTTATTTTTTTTTGCGGTTT
>Ga0209756_1002187_pt1 | contig 17159 bp, 16 predicted proteins | sample ETNvirenome_6_85_FD_184071 | JGI IMG/M metagenome (GOLD analysis project Ga0209756, IMG submission 184071) | Marine viral communities from the Pacific Ocean - ETNP_6_85 (SPAdes) (version 3) | ecosystem: Environmental > Aquatic > Marine > Oceanic | place: Pacific Ocean | collected 2013-06-19
TAACTAGAGGATCGGAAGTGAACTGGCCATTTGCAAAAGTACCAAGCTGGTTTAGTCTACGAATATTGAAAACCCGTCCACCCTGAATTGACTCAGGAATCGCTGCAATAGCGTTGTAGCTGAGACCTTCGGTGGTTTTGTTGCCGGCGGAAAGGTAATTTGTTGGAAAACCAATTCCCCATTCCTTAACCTGTGTAAAGTCTGCTTGGGAAAAGTTACCAGTAGAGCTACCATCAGCAACTCCCGTCTTTACGTCTCCAATTTGAGAACCAGTAAGTGATAAAACAACAAACTGGAATGCGCTACCACCTGCATTTGCGTGATTACCTGGTGCATCACCTTGTTCAATCAGATTTGTAATCTGCGGATCAAACTGGAGTAGCTTTCCATCAGTGCCTGTTGCAAAACAGGTTGAACCAGCCGTAAGTGTTGATACTGCAGCGCCGGCGCTGTTAAATGCACCTGCACCTAAGAATAGGTTACGACCCCTAAAACGTCCAACAGTAGAAGATCCAGATAATAGTCCCTGAGCACGGCTGTACCCAGAACCAACTAGATCATACTGTCCACCAACACCTAGCGAGCCTGACTGTACGCCCTTACCTGCTGGGTTATTATAAATTGACTGGCCTGGGCTATAAGTTTGAATACTTTGTGCCCCAGGATCACCTGTCTGCTCATTTGAATCACCACCAACGGCGGAACCGTACGTATAATCCAAGTAGAATAGGAGACCAGAAGGTAGGCTCATTGGCTGAATTGAGACAAGCTCATTAGCAACAAGGCCACCAAAAACTCGGCGAACGATAGGAAATGCAATATTTGTAAATCCACGAAGATCACCGGATGAAGTCAGGCTTGAGCCACCAGTTGAAACCGAATTGGCCTCGCGAAGTAACTGAGCTGCCTGATTTTCAAGCATCATTGACATATTTTCACGATGGACACCGTTCATACCACGGAGAAGTCCTGTTCGTGACCACTTTTCAACCAAACGAGCGTTTGCAGCACCAAGATGGCGCTGTCTAATTCCCTCGGTTAGCTGTTCTAAGGTAAAGTTTGACATCTTTTTTCTTCCTTTATATTAATTCGATGTGTTAATACCTGCAAGAACAGCCCAGCGATTCATGCTTCCAGCTCCCTCATTTAGCCTTTGGGCTGAACGAGCTGATTTCGATGCAGATCCGAGCGTCCTGCGAATACGTCCCTCACTGAGGCGACGTGATTTCTTATTTAGCGAAGAGGTTAGGCTCTTATAAAGAAGCTTTGCCTCACGTAGTGTCTTGGCATTATCTAGGGCCTCGACTATGACTTTTTGCTGTCGTGTTGACAGATTTCTATTTTGCATAAGCTTATTAACATATAAAAGCTTAGCGTTAAAAAGGTTCATTTCATTTAGTTGACCCTTTAGAGCATGTACTGCACGACGATACTCATTTAGCTTACGTGAACCGCCTGAGCTTGTTCTTGTTCGCTGTGTACGTGTACGTGATTCTCTAATTGGCCGGGCTCTTCTGCGAGCTCGTCGACGACGAGACTCAACAGTTGGGGTTGCAACGCTAGGATCACCTAGTTCGTCAGCAAGCGCATTAAGAAGATCATCTTCGTCTACATCAACAAAGATTTCGTCCTCAACCTCGCCACCGCCGAATGAGTCAGCCATGTCAGCAGCCTCAGGACTTCCTTCGGTTGCCTCTCGAAGACGTAAGAGCTCTCTACGAAGCATGGACTCATCGATCTCAACGACCTCATCGCCACCCTCTTCTTCGACTTCTTCTTCGTCAAAGCTAAACTCTTCTTCTTCTCCGCCTTCGCCGCCTTCTTCTTCAACTTCCTCTTCGTCAAACTCAACTTCTTCGTCGCCACCTTCTTCGGCGCCGCCTAATTCAAGTTCAATATCAAGGTCGCCTAAAAGCGCCTCTGCCTCCTCAGCCTCTTCTTCATCAGCAGGCTCAAGGGTTAGAACGGCATCAAGCTCGTCCAAACCATCCATCTCGTCTAAAACCTTGTCGCCTTCATCATAGGCTTCAAAAAGGTTATCGAGAAGGTCTCCGTGTCGTCGTCTTGCCATTTCTTCTATCTCCTTAAATACCATTGACGCTTTTCGACCAATTGGGTCATTTCTACTATCTCTTTCACTAAGTATTAACTGGTTACGCAAATTAATTGCCTCACCTATTAATTTCTGAAAATATTTTCTAATCTTTTTCTTACTTTGACGACTAAAAATGCCGACATAGTGTTCATTTAATTTACGATCTAACGTGCGTGCCTTTTTTAAAACTGATAAAAGGCCTTCTGCAATCTGTGACTTGCTCATAGCACCTGGGGTGTTTAGAATCTTGGAAAGTGCACGAGCTGCTTCCTGGCTAAGGATTAACTCATCCTCTTCCTCAACATCATCGATATGATCAACACCAACGTCTCCCGAGTCTGATATATCGATATCAAACCCGTCTGAGTCAATGCTAACCGAACCATCAGATGAAATATTGATATCAACTGGTGCACCAGGCTCAACATTTAAACTTACCTCATCGGAGGATGCATCAACTGCTGATATACTAGAAACGCTAATTGCACTATCTCCTAGTGAGTCTTCAGCTGACGATACATCTAATTCAATTTCGTCATCGCCATCGATTCCAACTGATCCTACCTCTAATTCCTCAGAGTCTGTCTCAATGTCATCCAGCTCGCCAAGTAAACGGCGCTCGACTAAGTTTCTAATCTGAGGTGTAATAGCCTCAATTATTTTATTCTTAGCGCTCTGCTCCGCCATTTGTTTTAGCTGTTTTGCTTCTGCTATAGCTTCTTGGTATAAGTTTGTTGCCATATTTTCTCTCTTTTGAGCTCCTTACTAAATATTATGCTGTGAGCTAAATAACAACTCAAACTTTCTTTCTTTTACTATTTCTAGCTTGTCTACGCTTTCCTCGAGATATCTTTTGTCTTCTCTTTTGACCTTTTGTCTTATAGTTTTTGACCCTATCTTTGCATTCTTTCAGTATCCCGTCTTCCTTTACGGCTTTCTTAAAAGCACGGATTAGTTGTTCAATTGTCCGTATTTTTCCGCCAAACTCTACCTGTACGTTTACTGGCTTTCTACGGATTCTCATATAGTTGGCCCTTAAGTACATGTCTCACTAATTTTCTTAGGTCACGTATTGGTTTTGTTTCTTTATCTTCAGTATCCCTTATGTCAAACATAGGTTCATCAATTATTGCCTGGATTCCTGAAACGGGGGCTGGTGCAGCTGAAAACCCTCTCTTAGTACCTGTTGGTCGGATTGCAGAACGAAACCCTAGGGTTGGACCACCAAAAGCCAAAGGTGCAGTCCCTCCTGTGGCACCATCTGCTCCTTTTGCTCCGCTATATGATCTTGGGAGAGGTGACATTGATTTCGGGTTTACATTCATTACCTCAGCGGCAAGTGAACGAGCTGGAGAATTTCCAGCAAAACGAAAAAATGGGTCTTTTTTGGCGAGCATATCAGATCCATAATATTGCCCATTTACCTTTGACACAAATGCATCTAGCTCTTCTTCATCTAGATTATCACCCTCAGCACCTGTATGGGTATCTGGATCTTTATATGGAAAACTTGACTGTGATTGTCTATTTTTTTGGAATTGAGGCTCGAGCACACCGTACCCGAGCCCCTTCCGATCATCATATTTTGGTCGATAGTTAGGGGTCTTTGAATTTAGGCTACCTGCACTAAAATTCATACATTACCTATCCGATAACTAGCTTAGTGGCCCTGTGATAGAGTACTTGACCGATCTTTAAGGTAGGTTCCTAACTTAAAGCTTGATATTGCCTCTGCCCGGGCTTTCGGTGACCTACTGACTGCGTTGGTATTTGTAGCTACTGGCCACTGTTCTTTTGCAACCTGTCCAAATCCATCAGGGGGCTCCGGAAGATCGCTAGCATTCATGCTACCTTCTCCTGGAGAAACAGGGTTAGGAACCCATGGACTTGCAGGAAGACCGCCGCCGCCTGTTGGAACATCATTATAATCAGGTGCATCAACAAAGTCTCTATTAAACTCATTAGGAGCCATCCACCCCTGTGCCGGTCCTTCACCTGCATTTTCTGGAACCACGCCATCCATGCATAGCTCTTGAAAGTGTTGTCTAAGAGGACTATCTACCTCACCATTATCTTCTAACGTCCCTAAACCAACTGGGTTTTGTGGGAATACTGCTCTTAATAACTCAGTATTTGATTTCCCTCTTCCTCCAGAGGTTGCTTTAGGGTTTGTTGTAACTCCACCTTGCACTGTTGGCATCTTCTTCTCCTAAATTAAAGCTTCTTTAAAAGCCTTCTTTTCAATCTCTTCTTTGCCTCTTGGATTCGACGTAGTTTTCTAACAATCTTCTTCTCGTGAATCTTTAGGGCTTTCAAGTGATCAATGTCTTTCTCTAAAGTATCAGCAAGACCATCAGCATCAACTTCATCGGCTGAGACCTTTTCTGGATCTTCAACACCCTGTACAATTGGATCACTTTCAAATAATCTTCGTCGTTCTCGTAAAACCATCTGACGTAATCTAGATGGTGTTAGCTTTCTAACTCTTGGCATAACATACTCCTGCGTGTTTTTGCGGATCAATAATACATATGTCGTCGGTGAGTATTGATCTCAAACTTTGAGTAGCGATTTATGAAAAAGCTAAGGTTGCCCAGTTAGATGCTGCATCACCGAATAGATCACTTGGGTCTGCACCGGAAATTGCCTGTGCAGCAGCATCACCGTTTGCCATTACCTGCTCTACATGACTTGATCGGTTTGAATTTACGGATGCCTGCTCTTGGAGTGTTGTCGATGCAGTATCTTTGAATATAGATGCCATTATAGGGTCGCTGGTTAGGCCAGAAACCTTGTCTTCGACACGTTGCTTATAGGATATTGAATCTAGTGCAGGTCGTCTTGGACGTGGTTCCTGGTGGTCTTGTTGTGGCCTAGGAATTCTCTTCTTTCTACGTGGTGGTTGCCTAGCTTCAGTTAGTTGAACCTCAGCAGTCTCACCCAGACCTTCAGATAGTATTTCGACTAGGCACTCTTTTATGAGTGATTTTAATGCATTTCTATTTAGCTTTGCCACCTACGCCCCCTGTCCGCTTAAGAATTTCGAACCACGAACACCACCCGATAATCCTGGTAATCCCCTATAGTCACAGTCGTACTGTTCTTCAATAGATGTTAGCTCTGCAACAATTGTGCTGGTGGTGTGGCCACCGTCGCCGGCAATGAATATCTTTCTACACTTGACCTCTAGCTCAATAGATGCATCATCAGCGACCTCAATGTATGTACCGTTTTCTTTTACAGCCGACTGAGGGCGGTTATCCCGAGTAACGTTATGGTACGCATTCAATTCAGCGGTGGTTACCCGATTGCCCCTAGAGACAACATCGACTGGATCGTTGTCTTCATTCAGATCAGCCCCGGCTGCGCCGCCACCTACACTGGAAGGCACCATAGTCGAACAAAAATACACATACGCTACTGCATTGCTTTTGTTTGTGAATGTAATCTTCTTCGTAATAGCTGGAAAATGAATAGCTGACGCTGAATCGTCAACAATCTTTTTGGCACCACCAACGTCGCCAAAGATTTCCTCAGTGCCTCCGTCTCCATCATTCCCTGCTGCGCCTAACCCAAATGTCAACAAGAAAGGCTGCCCCGACATCTGATATTCACCTACGGCATTAATCCCAGGCTTGGGCCATGATGCCTGGGGTGCATCATTTGTTCTATCACCTGAATAGTAGTTCGCCACCTTTAATCCTCCCAATCAATGATATCGTTGAAAATCCTATCAATCCTATCACTACTTGTAAAGTGTCGATTGATTTCACTTTCATTTATTTCGCGGCCTTCTCTCATCACGAAGGCGCCAGGAGTTGAAGGCTCAGAAACAAAGTCCCAACAGATTAGCTGAAAATCATCCTGCACAATCTGATTATCGCCTTCCCTCTTTGTCGATCCAACGCCACGTGATGAAATACCCAACGTAACGCCTGACTCAACTAAGCTCTGTAGGATTTTGCCGGCAGGAGTATCAAGTAATTCAACCTTACCATAACAAACGTCGCCGTCCATCCAAGCTTCACGAATTATGTGCGAAGCATTCTTAAGCTCAACAACTGATGAGTCTGGATGATCACATTCGCCTAAAGCTCTATTTTCAGCAATAAACTTTTGGTAGTTTCTAACTTCACGCTCTAAAACAGGAAGTGGATAGACACGACCATTTTGATTAAGGGTATCGGCCTTTTGCAAAACACCTTTCATCATTACCTTTCCATTGTTTCTTTCACGGGACTCATTTACCATATCTGGTGTATATTCAAAAAGTGTCCAGTCGGTAAGTAACTTTTTACTCATCTTGTTTTCTCCAAAATTTCTTGCTTAAGTTTTGACATGAGTAAGAACCTTGAGACCGTATCATCATCGACCTTCTCAGCCTTTGTTTCATTTAACCTAGACTCTACGGCATCAATTTTTTCCAACAATATATTATTATCACAGTTTCTTCTAAATGACTTCAGCTCCCGGATCGTCTGGCTTTTCATTTTCTTAAGCTCAGAAAGTATCTTCTTATCATTTCCAGTAGCTGCAGAAAATACGTATTCCTTTATAATGCCCCTTTGTTCATCATTTAGGACCATCCCATATTTCTTATTAAATTTCTCGATCATTATATTGACAGTCAATTGACTTATTTCTTCATTCTGCTCATCTTTTATCGTTGTTTCATCATTCTCTCTTAATAACATTCCTACAGTATGGGTCTCATAATTTGCAATACGCTTTATGTTTGGCTCACCTGAACGCCAGTCATTCAATAGCGTCTGTACGGTTGCATAGTCCCTATAGTTTTTTATGTTTTGGTTATAGAAAGATCGATCTTTAAATGTATGATTAATTTCTTTAATCAGTTCCGACTTTTCGCTTCGAAGCTTAACTGGGTCATGTGTCTTGGCTGCCTTCTTGGATTCTTCTAAAATCCTTATTGCGATCGCCTCGGATGGCACAGTCGTCTTTATAAGGGCATTGAATAGCCTAAACTCCTTGTAGAGTTCTGAACCTGTTATAAAGTGCTTGTCTATTATCCTTAATGCAGCATCGGCTGTTGGCTTCTTTTTCTCTACAGTTGCCTCAGCCGCTTTTTTTAACAATTGCTCAAATATAATTGCAACATTACGTTTTTTATTATGTGTCTTCGCCATCTGTTATCACATTCCCGTCGCTGTCTAAAACTATCTCTACCAACTGATCTTCATCATCAGTTGTGTCACTCTCTGATATCAATCCCGTTGTAGGCCAATCCGAAGACCTCTTTAGACTTGACAAAGCAGACCTTATATCGTTTGTCATTTTTTGTCTCTGGGACATCTTTTTATCTAAATAGGTGTCCATCTGGGTATTACGGGGTAAGAAGTTCTCGCTAAATGGATTTTTAATAAAGTCTTCGTCAAAAGGCTTGTTCATGCTATCTTGATCCCTAGCCGATTTCCCGACTGATGTCATCTTTGCAAGGTCAGGCATATGTGTACTAGAAGGTCCGGAGTGGGTCTTTCTACTTTTTTTCATTGGCTCATTAAACATATTCCGAATTTGCTTTTGTGCCTTTGTGGGTGAATCCATATCTTGAAGAGAAAGTTTTAAAGAAAAGTCCTCATCATCGTCGTCGTCATCGTCTTTGTTATCATCTTCCTTGAATGGTCGGCCCCCTTTTTTATCTACGGCGACAAGTAAAGGACCATCAGTAGCGTCACCGGCGAAAAGATCGTCTAAATCTCCCATGCCCTCGTCATCGCCGCCTGTATCGTCAGCAGCAGCATCATCCCCTCCACCTTCATCACCACCACCTTCACCACCACCCTCCTCAGGTAATGTCGCATTTTCAACCTCTAGATCACGAAGCTTGTCAGCTACTCTTCCCTCTTCGATCTTAACAATATCATCATCCCGGAGGCCCATTACATTTTTTCTGACCCACTCTTTATCCATAAGGCCTTCTGGCGCAGAACCAGCAATTTCAAATCTAGTCCTGATAAGATCAAGCTTCTGTTGTTGCGCAATTGATGATGGGTTGGATAGTTTAAGCTCAAAATCAAGTAAATCCTCACCTTCATACCCATGCGAAAAAAGGTGAATCATTGCCAGCTTATTTAGCTCAGATAATACGGTTTTCTGTATTCTTTGAATCGTTCTACTAAACCTAATATCTTCCTGCGCTAGCGTAGCCTTTGCGCCGACGTCTTCATCATAACCTAGATATGCACGAGGGATTTTCAACGCGGCAAAGAGCTTTTTCTGTATATACTCAACATCTTCTATTGCAGCAGTATTCTGCCCACCTGCCAGTGTGTCAATCCTTGTACCACTGTCTCCTCCACGTACAGGAATATAATAGTCCTCATCAACACTTAGTGGGTTATACCTGAGGTCAACCTTCCCACTACTCTTATCAACTAGCTGATTTCTCTTTAAACTTGTTTGTGCTTGCTCAAGATAGTCTGCAACATTTTCAGGTGGGACGTTTCCTACGTCTATATAAAACACCCTTCTTTCAGGTGCACGGATAACCCGGTAAACAAGCATTGCATCTTCGATTAGTATTAACTGTCGCCAAATTCTTCTCGCGGACTCAAGAACAGACGAACCATAAGGTAAAAATGCATCATTCCCTAATAATCTAAAGTGGGAAACTTGCCAGTTTTCTAGAACTTGATTTCCTTGGGTTATCCAGCGATATCGAACAGCCATAGGATCTTCTCTATCGAACCCATCCTCTCTCTCTATCTCAGATATAGGGATTGGAAATGCATTTATAACACCATACTCAGGTGATACATCATTAAATAGAAAAAAGTCACCGTACTTACATAAATTACGAACCCACATTACTAAATTAAAGTCTACATTTAATGTATCATAAAAAAGGGTTTCAAGTAACTCTTGAATCTTTCTGTTTTCTGAGTATATGTGAAGAACTTCACCTTTCTCATCCGCTGATACTGTTTCCTCAGAATAGATATCCAATGCTGATGCTATTTCAGGGGTTGACTCCATCTCACTAAAGTCGCTATACCTAGACATTCTGTCAAACTGGCCATATGCGCTTATTGTTGAGTTATAGACATCACTATACGCTCGACGAAAAGACTCAAGCGCAGATGAGTCTACGTTTTTTCCAGAAAAATCACGTACACGACGCTTAACAAGAGGGCCAGACCTAAAGAGCTGCGTTAGTTTTGAAAATAAGTTTCTGTTTTTTCTAGCCATTTTAAAATCCTACTGACTTATTCTATTTATGCTTTCAATAACATAAACAATTAAAGCACCCACGACATATCACCATAAATCTTTCCAAAAGAAGATGACAAATCAGGCTGCGAACCAAATACACGTGGTACAAACGGGTTGATATGCGCATCATGCCAACCGTTTTTATTTCCCTGGTCATCGATGCCTTTGTTAACAGCGAATCCGGCCAGCATCGCCTTGTTGAGATCAACTGAAGACTTGCTATATGAGCTAGATGCATCATAAAGCCACACGCCTATTGCAAGGGCCATGACAAGATCATCATTTTTGCCCTTCATGGCCTGTGCCTTCTGCCCTTTCCAGACAAACGTCTTCAACTCTTCATACATCCGAGATGAATATACTTTTATTTGCTTATTTCTTATCACTTCCTCAAGTTTTGTGAGTATTTGAGCTCTAGACTGCCCAGAGGTCGTAAAGCCGACCTTATGAATCGAGGAATCAGTGCCATACATCGCGGCGTACTTATCTTTTTGGTTCTTATAGTATAAATTTGGGTATTTTAGCTCAAAAAGCTTCATAATAACGGCATAACCGTACGTATTGTTCTCTGGACACAAAAGTGCTTTATTATATCTCATGCCTGCTTCATTTAGCAGTACAGCAAACTGATCTGGCGGCACTTTTCCCTTATATTCTGCTACAATTTCCGAATTATCAATATCAATTACATGGAACGCTGAATAGTCTGTGGCATCGCCTCTCGCAACGTCGGCAGAGATTACATAACTGTGCTCTGAAAGAGCATATTTCCATACCCAGACCCCCATTTCAGGGCCCCACCGCTCTAGAGGTGTACAAAGCGAATGGCGGATAAAGTCTAAGTCTTCTACGCCTAAAAATGTATCGCCTGAAGCAGCAAAATCGCATAATAGCTCTTGTGCTACCTGTTTTGGTGTTAAGTTCTTCGACTCATTTTCAAACCATTCATTATCATGATCAGGATGTACGTCCCAAGGAAGTTTTATGGCATTAAATTCATTAGAGCCCTCAAAAGCCCTCATATAAAGATCATAATATTGCCCCCCTACACCATTGGGGGTTGATAGTACTATAGCACGGCCACCAGTAGACAACGTAGGGTAAAGGCCCATCCATAGTTCGTCAAAATTCCTAACAAAAGCAGCCTCGTCAACAATCAATAATGAGAGAGCCTCAGAGCGGCCAGCGTCATCCGACGTTGGAATTGCCTTTATTGTTGAACCATTGCTAAACTCAACGGATTGCTTATTGTTTGTTGTTATCTGGGGCAAAACAAGCCAATTAGGAACATGCCTAATTGCAACTTTCACTTTCTTAATAAAGTTCATTGCTACAGATAGTTTCGTAGCAATAACCAGAATATTTTTATCCTTATAGAAAATTGCCAACCACACGGCATATGCAGCCGTTAGAGTAGATATGCCTAGCTGCCTAGATTTTAGAATAACATTAAAACGATGATCATTAAACTGTTCTACACAGTCATCTTGAAAAGGGTACGTATTAAATGGAAGTAGACCTTTTGTGGGGTGCTGTATTTTTACATATTTGTTAAAAAAGTACTTTGGTGACTTTCCGCACTTGATTATTTCGTTTACTTGTCTTTTCTTATTTGCAGCCACAATTTATCAGTTCTCAATTTTTAAGGTAACAAACCTTCTATAGTAAGCAACCTTTAGGGGTGAATTTGAGGTAGCCTGGATTAGTTCTATACTATCATTGTTATCTTGCTCTTTTAGCTTAAGACCTTCTTCAGAAACCTTATTAAACTGTCTCTTTATTTCAGTTATCCTGTTCTTAAGAACCGAGTTAGATTCATGCGCTAGCCTATCTGTTTGAAGCCTTAAAGCTTGTTCACCTGCAAAATTTACAATCGTACTGTACGTTAAAACCAGATTGTTATCCTGAAGATGGCTATTTATTCTTGCAATATTACCCTGGCCGCTAGCGGACGTGTCGGACAATATTTGTCCAAGTAAATTTATCTCATTAAACGTCAACATATTAATCTCCTGACTATGTTTAAGTATTTTGCTTGAGCGTTATCTGAAAAACAGGAGTGTTTTTCCTTTCTTTTAGCTCTTCGCCTACTTGTTCTATAGATGGTCTCCAGCCGGCAATCCACTTATCATAGTTTATGTATGCCCAACGATCCGTACACTGTCTACATGCGCCTAACCGTAATAATTCCTCTGAATCCTCTATACCTCTGAGCATTGTATGACATACGTGGCATGATAAATCAAGTTTATCGTTATCTCCTATTGGCCTTATAACCGTGATCGATGATACTGATGCTATTTCTCGATATCCATCAAGCTTTTTCCACCTTATATTATCCATGTAAGACATGCGAATCCTTTCCGTCGCTAGTTATATCTAAAACATTGTCAACTGCGTCTTTTATTGCGTCAACATGTGATATAACCAATATATTTTTAAACCATTTCTTTAGTGATTCCAGTAAACGACTGCAGGATTCAATATTAGTGTCGTCTAATGCTCCAAAGCCCTCGTCTATAATCAAAATATCAGTGCGTGGAAGGGACGATATGTTAATGAACGCAACACGAATCGCAAGAGATGCCATCATTTTCTCCATACCTGATGCGCACTCGATTACTCGACGAGAATCGCCGTAATTGATATATATATCCATTGCGTTTGATGCAGTATCGGCCTCTAACTCTACAGTAAAGCCGGTTACACCTTGTAGTATCTTTGCGATCTCCTCATTTATGGCCGGTAGCTGTGACATCATTATTTGAAGAGGAATTCCTTTTTTAGAAAATGCACCCATTAATAAGTCGTAGGTCTTCCATTCATCTAAAAGTTGGATGTACTTTGTTTTTTCTTCACCAAGTTTCTTTATATCGCTAGTTAGACGCCCTAAGAGCTCAGACAATGACAACTTTTCTGCATCAAGAGATCTGCTCTCAGACTCAAGTATCCTAATCTCATTCTTAATACCTGAAATCTCAATAGAGGACTCGTCATTTGTTACTCGTGACCTAAGATCATCTAGCTTTTCCCTACTATTTCTCATAGCATCTTTTTCTTGCTCTATGACCTGTCTCTTCTGTGATAGTAATAATGATACCTCTGAACTCTTTTTCAATAGGTCTCTTTCCTGAACAAGAATATCATCATACTTCTTAATCTTTTCATCCAATTGCTTATCTTTTATCTTCTTTAAAGCCCTTTTTGCTATCCTAATCTTGTCTTGTGCGTCTTTTAATTTTGTTGCTTGTTCTTCAACGAGTAATTTATGTTTATCAGCCTCAATTACATACCTACACCCTGGGAGATGGACTGTACATGAGCATGGCTCTAATTTTTTTACTAGCCTTTTCTTGCTTGACAAAAGCTGTTTTTCTAATTCACGTTGATGCTCAAGATCCCTTAGTGATCTTTCTAAGTCTTGTTGCAGTTCGCGTTGTTTCTTTAACTCATCTATTGGAAACTGTGACCTAAGACTCTCTATCTTCGACATTTTGAGATCACACTCTTCAGCCTGGGTGTCTAAATCTTCAATCTCGCGGAGTAAATCTTCACATAATTGTTTTGACTGATTAAATATTTTCTCTTCTGCAGTAACATCACCAAGTGTTACAAGATCCTTATCTTTATGTGTTGCCATCACTATGCGAAGATGCTGTAATCTTGAATCTGAACGCTGTAGCTCATCAGAAATCTCATTCCTTTCTGAGGTTTTTAGAGTTAGCTTTCTGACTTTTTCATCAATGAGTGTATCCCACTCGCGATCAGGAACGTTTTTTAATGCTCCCTTTATATCAGATGAATCTTCCCTTATATGACTAAGCATTAGCTCGAACACGCCTAGATCTAAAAAGTTTGCCAATATCTCCTTACGCTTCGTTGCCCTATGCTTTAAAAACGTATTCATTTCACCCTGGCTTGCTAAAGACGTAAGTAAAAAGTCATCAGACGTACCTACCATTGATCGAAGTATCTTTTCGGTCTCCCTCCTTTGTTCTTCATTCATGTCCTTCACGACTTCATCTTGTGAATTTAACATATGAAGATTTAGATGGGTAGTAGCATGCAGTAATCCCTTTCTAGTCTGATGTTTTACTGACTGCCTGGAGGCTCTATAAAGTCGACCATTTACAGAAAAATCAATCTTCGTCAGGCAGTGCCCTTTTCTAGAGTTTATTATATGCAGGTTCTTAATTGGGCCACGGTCAGTTGTGTTAAACATACCGTACATTAGTGTACCAGGAATTGAAGACTTTCCAGTCCTATTCTTTCCAAATATTCCAGTGATTCCATTTAGATTATCAAAATTAACAACATTTCCCTTCCCATATGAGAATGTATTGTCAAACTCCATCTTTTTAAGCATCCACTTTGTATTCCTGGGAACATTATCATCCTTTGATGCCATTGACAAATACTTGTCAACCAGTAAATCCAGCCTTGACCAATCATCTTCATCCAAATCCATTGAGCTATAGTACTCACGCAATAGCCTCTTATGCGTTTTACTATCACGAAGGTCATCAGTAAAAAACTTTCCCTCAGCCGTTTGTATTACGCCTACATCTAGATCAAAATCCTGCTTTAGGACAACCTCAGATGCTGACTTAAACTCCTTTAATGCGGCATAGATCTGTTTTATTTCTGCTTGAGGAAGAGGTGTCTTTAATCTAACCCTAAATCTCGAACCATCGGGTGCAACCTCGGACCTATCTAACATACCCTGTATGTCTCCGGGATAATCAATAGTAACAAATGGCTTTGAGTGAGGTATTTCATAAAACGTGCTAGTGAATTTATCCTTGCTGTCTATTTCCCAAAACAAAAAACCTTTGCCAGGATCTTCACCATAGTTCTGCTGAATTGTCGAGCCTGGATATGCAACACGCTTCTCAGAATCTAGGTACTGCATCTTGTGTATGTCACCCAAGAACACAAAGTCATAGCCCTTAAAGAACGCAAGATCAACGTCTGCCTCTACCTGCCAGTCAATGTCAGTTTTTGAACCTACGACGCTACCGTGGAACGTGCCTATATTTATAAGTCCCTCAATCGGTTTTACGCTTTCCCATCTTTCAGTATCAAAACAAGAAAATACAGCCAAGCTATAGCCCTCTAGATCACCTTCGAGAGGATAGTTTCCTGAGTCCTTATAAAGATATAGGTTCGGGTTATTTAAGGCCTTCACAATGGGGGTAATGGCATCCTGCCTATGCTTATTTAATACTAGCCCATCATGATTACCCAGTATTATATGCGTAGAAGCCACGCTAGCTAACTCCGTAAACCACCAACTTAATATATCAATTAACTCAGGGGAAATGCCTTGGGTCTTTGAGTGAACGATGTCACCTCCCAAAAATATCATATTGGGCTTGAGGTCCTTAGCTATACTAAAGAACTTCTCAAATGACTCACGGTATTCTTCATGACGACTTAAACCTCTGAAGTGTACGTCAGATAAATGTATACATCTCAGCGACATAAATTTACTCTTATCAAATAATTGAACCGCTCTTAATCTTATCTATCATATAAAATAAGCGGCTCTCCTCGGTCCAGGGTCTTGCGGCTGCTTTAGCCTTTAGAAAATCACCCCTGGACATATCTCCAACATCATCAAAATTACCTGTGTTTAATATCTTCACAGGTATTCCATACGACGTTAGGTTTTTTGCAAATTTATGCGTTTTTTCAATGGCATCCGGATCAAGTGCCAAAATTACGGGCGTTTGGTTTTTTACTATCTGATTAAATAGCGCATAGCCCTCGCGTATCTCAGACCCTAAAAGACAAGTCGCATTATCATCACACTTTACTAAATCTAAGGGCCCTTCAACTACAGTCAACTCATCATCCCAACATATTCGAAGCTCATTAAAAACAACGTCTTTTTTTGAGACCTTTGCATTCAAGTACTTCATTGCCGGTGTCTCATCAATCTTTCTTGCAACAAAGTAATTTAGTTCACCATCCATATCAAATGAAGGAACAATAAGTCTTCTACGAAACCTTCCAGTAGTACATGTCCCTAGTCCAAACTTCCACATGTCAGCCTTACTTATCCCCCTAGATATCGCATACCTTATAACGTCTTTGATATCCGGATCAATTGCTTCTGAAGATGTGGCTAGTAGCGTGAACCCCCTGGGTAATGTTAAAACCTCAACTATTTCTTCTTGAGATTCCTGGAGCTTTCTCTTATATTTCTTATCTAAAAACTTCTCTTTATACTCGTTGAGATGTGCTGGTGCATATTTTCTAAGAATGGAAACTAAATTCCTTCCCTTTATACCACAAACCCAACACTGATAGCAATCATTGTCGATACGGATTGCCAGCTTTTTCTTATTTGAGTTATTTCCAGAACATGCAGGACAAGTGACAGCGATATTCTGTTTATCACTACCCATGATTGAGGTTCCAAATGCGCGAACTAGGAACTGTATTTTTTCGGCGGTACTATACATTTAGTACAAGTATAAGACACCTGCTATCCTTGTTCAAAACTGATTTTTAAACCCGCTGACGCTATTACGTAGGCATCGGCCAAATCATGACATCCGGGGTCTAAAATAGTTTTCCCCCTATTGGGGCCTCCTTTTAACACCTTAACAGGCCACACAAAGCTTGTGTGTGCTAGTTTATCCCTGGCCCATGTTACCACCTGTTCTTTTGTAGGAGAGCCCCCATCCTTCTTTCTCACTATCTTGATGCCTAATGCTTTCCTAGCAACATTTACATTTATCATTGCCGGTACCATATCGAATGTGTTATAACACATAAGGGATACCATTCCATTAAATCTTGATAGCGTCATAAGGGTCTTTGCCGATGAGAGACCAGGTCTAAACGCCTGTAGATTTTCTTCTATAAAAACTGAGGTTATTGAATATCTTTCTTTTGTCATCTTCAAAAAAGACAGTATGGCCGAAGATTTTTTATATAGATCTTTTTGCTTCTTTAGATCTATAAAGCCTGCATCAATAAAGTTTGAGTTTGAGTCTAGTATGCACCAACCTGTGCATGATGTTGAAATATCGAGACCTAAGAAATACATTAAAAGTCTAATTTTACCCTAAACATAAACTCATCCGAATCTGCCTTAACGATTGGTTGCGCCAACGTTGCCTTTGCAATAATATTAAGGTTATTGTCGTGTAAGTTTAATCCTGTGATATAAACAAATGAACTATTATTGTCAGACGAGTAATCACTTGGCTTTAATCTCTTATATGCGGGGTTTGAGCTTGAATTGACATTCTCCGTACTGCAAGGCACCATTACCTCTAATACATGGATGTTTTGCTTTCCTCGCATTTGTACGTTAAAAGATTCTTTTCCAAAATATGGTATGGTAGGTGTAAGAACGTTTGCCAGTCCTTCTTCATATATTATATTTCCAACGCTAGACCATGTTGCATGTGATCCAGTACAATCAGCACGATATAAGTTTCCACGCCCATCATCACGAAATGTCATAGAAACCCTGCCACTTGATCCGGTAACACCAGGATCATTTAGAACAAATGTCTTTCCCTGTATTTGCGTTCCGTAAAATAGATTTGATGTATCGAAAAAGACAACCTCATTAGAGCTTGTATCACGCGTTCTCTGAAGTATAGTCAAAACAGAACCAGGTGCAACACCTAGGTTTTCGGGCCCCGCACCCTCAATTGCGCTGATAATCGATCCTGTTCCTACGCCTTGGGTTCCTCTAGCACCAGCATCCGGAGCAATTAACCCAGGAAGTATAGAAGCTGATGGAACGAGATTGTTAAGCGTAACCAAACTAAGATCTAGACTACCAAAGTCATTTACAAACCTATCC
>Ga0209756_1002191_pt1 | contig 17152 bp, 28 predicted proteins | sample ETNvirenome_6_85_FD_184071 | JGI IMG/M metagenome (GOLD analysis project Ga0209756, IMG submission 184071) | Marine viral communities from the Pacific Ocean - ETNP_6_85 (SPAdes) (version 3) | ecosystem: Environmental > Aquatic > Marine > Oceanic | place: Pacific Ocean | collected 2013-06-19
CTTTATCACACAATCGTGGTATGTCTTCACCAAACAAGAGAACTGCGAAGTTTTCAATCACAACTCCATCATTGCGCTTTAAGGGGCGTTCACCTAAAAAGATGCCCACCTTCTTATTAAGATCGCGACGCTCCTCTCGAACTCCACAAAAGAAGTCGCCTGCTTCCCCTCCCCATAGATCAAACTGAACTAAATCTCCAACTTTCATGTTAACATCTTATCATGTGGTTCACGTCTTGTCAAGAAATTTAAATAGGATAACAAGAATAGTGCATCACTTGCCATCTGCAAAGATGTTCATTGTAGCACCAAGTTTCAATGCACTCGCTGTAAAACTCTTCCACAAGCCAAGTACAGCAATCGCCGCCTTTGTGTGTCCATGGATTGGGCTGACAGTTCGTTGGTGCGTGATAATATGGTGTTTCGTTGTAGCCGCAAGGTACAGTGCCGCCCTCAACGTAAAATTCACAACCAATGCAACCAAATAGCAATAAAAATAAAACAATAATTCTCATCATGAATCCATTGCCCACAAATGTGGAACACCTGGAGGGGCATTTCCTTCAGTGATTCCACCATGTTTAGCGCAAACAAGTGCGACTGTCTGTGCCGGCACGAAGGGGTAAACTGTATTAGTTGGCGTCTCCGGATCTTCGGCCCATTCCATGAGCAATTCCTCTTTCTCTGATGGGAAACCAACCTCAACTGAAAGATATCGTTCCGCACCATTGATGCGCGGCGAACAATAACTGTATTCCGAAGCTTGCACGCTCATGGTAAACCCATCTTTGCAAACAACATATTTGTTTAATTTATTTCTCACCTATAACCTCCAAAAAAAATAAAAAAAGAAGTCGGCAGCCGCTGTCCTCGTCGCGTCACGTAACCAGATGCCTTTTAATTGGCTAAGAAATATAGCCTTCTTCAGGAGCATCATTGAAGATCAAACATTATATATTACCCGTGCCGACTGTCATTATAATACCTCATTTGGGTTTAAATGTCAACCTTTTTTTGCACTGCTGCACACTTCCAGCATTGATTCAACCGCCTCCCATTCATGACCCGTGGCCACAAATACAATCGTGCAAAAGCCATTCCACCTTGAACTCTTAGTTACAATTGCTGTGCGATTTTTGCGCAAAGAGGGCACCGGATGTTTTAATCGAACAAGATCACCGACTTTCATTTAGTAACTCTCGCATGTTAAATAGTGCTGACATCCAGCCCTAACAACATGTTAACCTGTTTGGATTTAAATGTCAACCTTTTTTTCTTGTTCCTAAAATAATATCCCATAACGCTGTAGTGACGCCCCAATTTGCATCTTGGTCTTTTCCCATGTGATGTTCATAGTGCCAAGGAAAATATATCTTACCCCATATAACGTTTAAATGACTTTTCTGATGCACGTAGAAATATCTTACAGCACACAAAATCAAAGTGCAGTACAAGTAAGGAGCGATAAAATAAACTGGTATGTGTGCAGCTGCAAGAAGGCAAAGACTCGCTATCTCTTTTATGACTGATGGTGACAAAAAGGTATTGTAGTTCTCGTCAAAATTATTATTCTTCCTACAAGTTCTGTGGTGCGAGTGCCAGTGAAAACTAAACCAATTTTTTTTATTTTTCCCCAAACCATGTAGGACATATTTATGAAGCGCCCACTCTAACCAAGTCGCATAAAGATAACCTATGATAATTTGGATTGCCGCTCCAACCACTTTAAGCGCCCCTAGAAAGCAACTCTAAATCGTGCATGTGCTCAGTGCATATAAGCTTGTCCGACCATTGTACTTTGCACCATTTTGATCCTTCGACCTTTACAATGATGCCAACCAATTCATCGACGGGTGCCGGCAAAAACCTGATTGGTTTAGAGTAGCGCACCAAATCGCCTGTGAGGTAAGCGCCCATGCATATAATTAGAATTATTAACAAAAAATTAATCATTAAACAAGTTATCAACTTCAAGTTTTAATGTGGTGCTGGATTTTCTTTTGCTGCATTTGCAATGAGTGTCGACATCATCAAACACTTCTTCCGCAAATGGCAAATTTTCATCATTTTCCTCGATTTGAGACATTTCCCAAGTGTCAGTGTCAACCGGATTCCAGTCAAACCATCGCACGAAATCTAAAAATTTCTGCCACTCGCTTTGACCAACAAACTTAATTTCTTTACCACCTCCAAAATTAAGCACAAAATGAATTTGATTGCCCTCGACCCGTTCAATAGCCAACACTGCCACTCCTAAAAGTTCATTGTAATCCTCATTAAAAACAAGTTTGTCCTTTTTTAATGTATTCACGGTCGCCCCACTCTAAAATAAATAGTAATTAACAATTTAAAAACAAGTGTTCATAATTGGCAACATGCAGGATCTCCGACAATTGTAAAGTATATGCTGAAACTAAATCAGATCTATTGCGTTCCTTAGCAGATTGAATGTCCTTTCTTAATTGTATAACTGAAAGTTCAGAATTAATTAAAAATTTTATTGCTTTGCGTATCACGGAGATAGCGGCAACCATTAAAGAACGGGATTCAGCAGAAAAATAAAGATCACTTTTATTTGCATCGCTCCTCAGCGCGAGCTTGATTTCAACCGGAGCGTCTGTTTGATTCCAACTGTGACTTTGTTTAAATTTAACTCTCAAAGAAAAATCTTCAAACTTAACGCCACTTAAGGACTGATATTGTTTATGTAACTTGTGAATAATTGAGTTATAAAGCGCATCAACGGCGCCGTTCCCAGTACCATTAATTTTAATCACTTTAGTATCTATTATTAAATCGCATGTGACCTGAGATTTTTTCTTTTTATCTTTTTCTCTTAAGACAAATTTTCCAATAAAAACATTGACTTTGTTTTTTCCAAGAACTTCATCAATAATTTTATCAAATTCTTGCTGTCTTGTTTCTTCTGGAAACACCAGATCCATATACTAATTAGAATTCGTTAAGCGTTCGAAGACTACTTTCTTTGAAATAAAGTAAGATAAATATGCCAAAAGCATACCAGAAAAAACATCTACAACAAAGTGTTGTTTTATGGCGAGAGTGGAAAAAGAAATCAACAAGGCCCAAATTAAATATCCCATGTAAAGCCATCTATTCTTTTTAACATAGATAGACAGACCTACAAAAAACGTTATCAGCCAAGAAAAAGTTACATGACTCGATGGGAATGTATTTTGTGCACCATCTATTCTCCTGGTACATTCCAACAAAAAGCCTGATATGCTAGAGTTATCAATAAAGTTTTCGCGAGGATAAAAGGAAGGGAAAAAAATATAAAAGATAAACAAAGTAACAATTGCCAGCAGAAACGCTGCAATCGCTGACAAGAACAACTCTCTTCTTTGAATTAAAAAGATTAACGTGACTCCAACCACCGGGATGATGGTATGATACACCCAGACGAAATGAGGATTAAAGGGAATGAGTTCGTCGGCCCAAGTTATAAAACTGTAGTCACCTGTCGTGATGTAAGCTTGAATAATAAAATAAATGAGAAAATAAGGCAAGAGCGTAAAAAAGAAAACAACTTTAGCTTTGACCCCGATTGGCACTTATGCGTACCCTCCCGGAAAAATATTCGGCATGCCTAACTTTCCATTTGATGGTTGAAAAAGTGCGAATTGATTTACGCACTTCCTATTAATACATATTAAAAAAATTAGCAAAAAGAATATTTTTTATAAAAAATGTTTTAAGTTTGTATTCCTTGGCCTCGAAAATGCTTTCTTTTCCTATTTTCGACCACCAAATGCGCTTGTATATATTTTACACCATTTTTTTCTTTAGTGCGAAACTGATAAGGTTTATCACGGAATACGCCATACGATGGCTTCCTTTTTCTCCTCTTGCCATACTTGCTTTTTGGAGGAGAATTCAGATGTCCAATACACCCTTCTACAACCTGTTCAAGTGAAAGCCCTTGTGAAATATACTTGTCATAATCGACGTCGATATTGACAATAACAACCCAACATTTCTTTCCAAACCCTCGAATCCCATGAAAATATGAATTTGAATATAGTCCGTACTTTGCTTTTTTGTCAACATTCGCCATTGGTATTCCTAGCGCCGCAGAATAATTTTCAAGCTTCATTAATGTACATTCAATTTTATCCATCGTTAATCACCTTTAAATATTGTTTCAAATCACTACAGCCACCAATGAACTTTCTTTCGCCATCCGAGCACTGCACTAAAACAAGTGGCACTGTCTGCCAGTCAAATTTATCTTTTATAGCCTGCAATGCTTCTGCGTCATTATCCATTGCGTATACGGTGTAGCGACAGTCGTTGTCATTTAATTCTTGTTGTGCCTCAATACAAAAAGGACAATCACTCTTTACCCACAGGAAAAAATAATATTGTTTATCCATGCAGCACTCCGCGAATTCGCAATTTGTTTTCAATGACTTCTGGGGCGCCCACGACAACGACCTCTAAGCCTGATTGTCCGCGATTTAACATTAAGCGAGTAAATTCTTGCCTTGAATCTAAATCTTTCGGCATCGCATTTTCTGCTAACTTTTGTTTGTAGGCGGTAGCTGCGCGCAAAGAAACAACATGTTCTGGGTTCACGTATATTTCTCTTAACGTGTACCTTCGCTTCAAACCTTTTGAAGCATTCAATATCTCACAAATTTCTACTAATTTAATCATGCATCCTCCTGAATGATGTTTATATCGTGCTCATCAACATACCATGCTTCACCGTTGCACCAAACTTTTATGTACTTTCCATCCAACAAATTAGTATCAATCAACAAAAGACTCATTGGTTTATCAAGCTGGTAGCTTTTCATTGGACTGGGTCCGATATATGTCTTGTAAGGGTCGATGTCCTGCATAATTGCATGGAATTGCAATAATGTAACTTTCGAAGATACATGAACTAAATCACCCTTTTTCATGCACTTTCCTGATTAGGGTCGCTATTTTTGGTACTCTTCTTGTTCAATGAAGCATTTTGATATCCTTCGAGTATACCTCCGCAATCCAATAAACGCAGATCCATTTTTGCTAGGTCTTGACGAACTTCATCAACTAATTGAACAGCTCTTTTTTCATTTCCTTGCGATAGAAACAACAGCAGATCATCAATTTTCTTATTGAGTGGCAAGAATGATTCCTTTTTCATTTCATGAATTAGTCTGTTAACTGTCGTTGGTACATCTTCTAGATCTACTGAGTAAGAAATATTAACTCTCATACAATTATCTCCTTTGTATTAAGTATAGCATTTTATAATGTTTTGTCAAGAAGATTAAAACAAAGTTTTATAAATCGTTGCAGCCATCAGGCCCAACATACTAGTGACGAGGATCCAAATCACTCGCGAGGAAGTGTCTTTCCAAGATTCTAAAGCGCGCAGCCTGGCATACAATCCAGAATCAGGATTGTACACAGCTTCCTTAATTTTAGAAATGTCCGCTGCCATTTCTTCTTGCTTCTCCTTAACGCTTTCAACGCTTTGCATAATTTGATCAAATTTCCCATCTATCTCAGCAAAAGTAACTTTCACTTCCGTACACTCATCAGCCGGCATAGAATCATCTCCTCATCTGTACAAATAAATAGAACTTAAACTTCTATAATGGCATAATTTGTTGTGATTAAGGTTGAGGCAACAGAAGCAGCATTCTGCAACGCACACCTTATAACCTTCGCAGGGTCAATAATTCCAACACTATATAAATCTTCTACCCTGTTCGCAACAAAGTTCCAGCCTTCGTTTTTTTTCGCAGACAACACTTCTGCAAGTATTAGGTCAGGAGATTCGCCAGCATTTAAAGCCATTTGCTTTAAAGGTTCTCTTACTGCTTCCAAAATAATCTTTGCACCTAGGTTTTGCCATTCATTATCTGCTTCAACTGTGACGGCGCGCGAAACTCTTATTAAAGTAGTGCCACCTCCGGGTACAATTCCCTCTAATTGCGCGGCTTTAACAGCTTCCAGCGCATCTTCAATTCTGTGTTTCTTCTCTATCATTTCAATTTCAGTAGCTGCACCTACGCGAATAATAGCTATTCCGCTAGCTAATCTAGTAATTCTTTCTTGTATTCTTTCGCACTCGTGCAAGCCATCGGTCTGTTCGATCTCCACTTTCAAGGAATCAATTCTTTTATCAACTTCTTCTGAGTCTCCCTTGCCTCCAACAATAGTTGTGAAATTTTTGAGACTTTCAAATGTTTTTGCTGAACCGAAATGACTTAATTTGATATCTTTCAGGTGTAAATTATTTTCTCTCGTAATGAATGTTGCCCCCATTGAAAGAGCTAGGTCTTTCAATATGTTTCTTCTTTCCTCACCATATCTCGGTGCTTTAATTCCAGCAACTCTCAAGGTACCGCGCACTGCATTCATAATTAATGCAGCCAACGCTTGACCTTCAATGTTCTCAGCAACAATAATCAACGGACGATTTTCTCTCGCAGCTAATTCAAGTGTTGGCATCATTTCATCTACAGTGTCAATTCTCGCATCCGTAACCAAAATCAAAGGGTTCTCGTACTTTACCGTACCACGCTTCTCGTCTGTTATAAAGGCACTAGCTAAGTAGCCGGAATCAAACCTAAAACCTTCCACTATATCTAAACTGGTCTCAACCGAGCGCGCTTCCTCAATTGTAATTGAGCCATCTTTGCCGGCCAAGTCGACAGCGCTAGCAATCAATTTGCCAATCACTTTATCTCCATTGGCAGATATAGTAGCGATGTGCATAATATCTTCTTCTGATGTAATTGGGGTAGCAACTTCTTCTAATTCTTTTACAATAGCAGCAACAGCTTTGTCAATTCCCCTTTTTAATTCAACAGGAGGAGTACCAGCCAACAAATATTTTTGAGCCTCGATTAATATTGCACGAGTTAAAACTGTTGAAGTTGTTGTACCGTCGCCGGCTTCTGAGTTGGTTTGAGAAGCTGCTTGTTTAATGATTTGTGCGCCAACATTTTCAAAAGGATCTTCAAGCTGCACAAACTTAGCTACAGTGACGCCATCTTTTGTAATGATTGGATTTCCTTTTTTGCCATGAAGGATAACATTTCTTCCTCTCGGACCTAAAGTAGAGGCAACATTATCTGCTAAAATATTTGCCCCTTTTAAAATTTTTTGATGTAATTCTGTTCCAGATTTATATTGTCGCGGCATTAATCCTCCGTTAATAATATATCAAAAATATATCGCGTTGTCAAGTTATTTTTCTGTTGTTTCTGATAATTCTGTAGTGTGAACAACTAATCGTTTTGCAGTCTCAGATGCTTTAAAAGCATCACCAACGCGATTCTGTAAATAATAACCATTAATTTGGCTAGTTAAATTGTCCATTTCTTGATACAGTGGTGCGACCAACTTTTCAAGGATTGCGCTATATTTCTGCAATGAACGATAAATCTTCCTTTTATTAACATCGACCGTGCCGTACAAGGTACCCTCTGAGCGCGCTCTGATTGGATTGATCACAAATTGCTTCTCATTCAAAAGCTGTTTTAATATCTCGGCCCATTGAATAACAGATTTTGCATCCCCATCTTGAACTAGGGCATTTATTTTTTTAACCACGTCACCATATGCAACTTCACCCTTAACATTGATTGCCCACCACCTTTGTATATGAATTGCTGATTCGCGAAATCGCTCGCCGGAGCCCAATATTGATTTCATATAAGATCTTTGGCGATCTTGGCCAATTTTAGCTATTTGCACGGCGGCGTCTGTATTCCCAGCCATAAAAGCTTCCTCTAGTTCTAGAGGTACCATTAAACTTTCAAAACCCCCTTCCGCTAAATCGCTCTTTGCCCATTGCGAAAAGGCGTTTCGGCCCGCTGAACTTAGTATTGCCTCTGCAACTTGGGGGGCGCGAGAAGCAGCCTTTGATGCAAATGGTGCAACCTTCCAATAAAAACTTGCATTTTTCCAATTGTAATCAAAAGCAACTTCGCGTGAATCTAAGCCAAACATTGGCGCTCTTTTTAAAAAGAATCGTTCCCACTGTTCTTTCATAAAATCTACTTGCTTGGGTTCGATCGACTTTGCAGCCTCCTGCAGCTGTTCTTTTTTCTTGTAACCTGCAAGTTTAAAAAATCTCTTATCTATCCAATGAAAGAAATTACTTGGCTTGATATTAAAAGAATACACATCTAGTTCGTTTTTCTTCGTTTTTGTCGCGACAATATACTCTATACCCTTCTCTTCAGCGACTGCTGCTACCTCGGGTCGCATAAAAAATCCCAACAAATTTTCTAAACTTCCTTCAATTTTTGTCTTTGGGCTAAGAAGTTTTAGACTCACCGGTTGGCCCCCTGCGCCAGTTTTGGGATCAACAAAGAACATAACATCCTCAATCGGAAGTGTGCCGCCGACCTTTTCGGTCACTTGTGTTCCTTTGAGAAGTCCAGACAAAAATGCCTCAAATATAAATCCCGCAGTAGATTCATTAAAATCATCCAACATTTGCTGCAACATCTTAACTGCACCAAGTGAAGCCATAATCTCTGATATTTTCGGTTCGCCCTCTGGGCCACCTTCAACAATTGCATTTATAGATTGTATTTTTGCAGCTAAATTTTCACCTTTAATATTGTTTGCAATATATTTTTGAAAGTCCAGGCGCTCATCTGTTCCAAGTTTTCCCGCTTGTTCACTGGGAGGTTTAAATGATTTTAATGCAGTTTTATAAAAACTTGCCGCGCTAAACTTTTCTTCTTTTTCGAGTAAGATTTCTTTTTCTTGTTCTTCAACGACTTCTTCAATTAGTTTTAAAAAAGAAGACGCCTTGAGATTGTTATTTGATGATTGAAAATAATTTTCAACTAGTTTATTAATATCACTCATATTATTAATTAGTCACCATTTTCAATTGAATCTCTAACTCGCTGTAAAATTTTGTCCATTTCTAAACCAGCACAATCAATTTTCTTTTTCGTCAAATGATAGTGATTGACAACACCCTTAAATTTACCCCTGCGAGCTGGAGAATACATTGTGGTAAACAAACTGCCATCATCCTTCAGGGGGCACTCCATGGGAATCCCATAATGTTTATGCAAGCACTTTAGCAAAGCTTCGTAGGCTTGGATTTGGACCGGGTAATAGCCCAAGAATTCTTTAAGTACCGCTCTGTGAACAGGCACTTTTCTTAGCACAGGTCGAGAGCCGAACCCTCTTTTTCTGTAGTATCCATTGTATTTTGTATAATAACCATTGCTGAAATCAATTCCTATGGATGCTTTGTTTATTTTACGAATGCCGGCATGCCATGCTTCATGTTGTGGGTCGACCATTTGACATATAGTGCCGTTATTATCAATTACAAAATGACTTGAAATTCCTTTTCTCTTTAAAACTTTGCGACACGAACGAGCACTCAAACACACATCCCAGTGAGTAACTATCATCGAAATGTTTCTTTTTTTAGGTTTATAAGAACGGTAACAATTGGCTGGTAGTGCATAATTATCTTCATCTAATATGTTTATAACATCCCAATTAATAGGCACCCTCTCACCATCACAAATAATAAAATCACCTTCCGGTCGATCTTCTATCTCGTGCTCGAATTCACGTTTAGTGTTTATGCGGCGATAAGTCATTGGTCCACAAAGCCCATCTGCTGTTAACTCATGTTCTCTTTGGAACTTCTTTATGTTTTTAATTAGTGTTTCGTCAAAATCTTTTGCACCAAACCATGACGGTTCCCATCCAAGTTTAGCTGCTGAAGATTTATTGTAGAATATTTTATTATGAATTGGCATGTTTTACTCCATCAAGACACTGCTTCGACAATCAATCGTGTAACCACATAAGGATCGCAATTTGCATTTGGTCTTCGGTCTTCAATATAACCTTTGCCATCCCTCTTAACTTGCCACGGAATCCTAACGGACGCTGTCCTATCTGAAATTCCATATTTATATTCCTTGTAGGAACACGTCTCATGTTTCCCTGTTAATCTTTTTTCAATATCACGTCCGTAGTTGCGAACATGTAGCCGATGCGTTTCTCCCAGCGCTTTAGCTGCTTCTTCGCATGCGTCATATGATTCTCTCATTTCCTTTGTGGAAAAATTTGTGTGACAACCTGCGCCATTCCAATCACCGTCCGCAGGTTTAGGATCCAGCGAGACAGCAACATTATAATCTTCTGCGACCCTCTCCAACAGCCAGCGCGCGATTAATAGCTGATCAGAAACCTCTAACGGATTAAGAGGTCCAACCTGAAATTCCCACTGGCCAGGCATGACTTCTGCATTAATACCAGATATTTGTAAATTTGCTAGCAGGCATGCCTCAAGGTGCGACTCAGCAATTGGCCGGCCAACCGCCAGGCCTGTGCCAACACTGCAATAATATGGCCCCTGATCTAGAATGTTATCAATTGGAGCCATGCCATTTTCTGACATTTGAAATCCCTTCTTTTGTCTCCGAGCTTGAAAAAATCCGAGAGGCATGTTGCTGATACCATTAAGAAAAGTATATTCTTGTTCTAACCCAAACCAAAATTCACGTTCCTTGTATTTCTCATGTGTTCCCCTAAGCAATGCCCGAGTGTTAGTTGCATGCGGCGTATCATCGACGTTATAAACTTCGCATAAAACTAATTTATCGCCGGCAGCGCGCATAGGATCAGGACAAACAAAAACTGGTTTTAATACACAATCTGAATTCCCACCATCAGCTTGGTTGGTACTAGAACCATCAAAACCCCAAACAGGCAAGTCCTGCGATTTTTCAGAATCATTAATAATTTTTGTTTTAGATCTAAGTTGGGGAGTTGGCTCTGTGCCATCTACCCATATATATTCTGCTTTAAAATAACCCATAGTATATCCTTTTATATGATTTCATCTGCAATTCCGTATTCTACGGCTTGCTGTGCGTTTAAATAAACATCCATTTTTCTGTCCAGCATTTTTTTTATGTGCTTCTTTGTCAAATGCGTTTCATTTACTAAAGCCTGAGTATATTGTTCTTGAATCCACCGTATTTCTTCCATTTCATTTTCTAAATTATAAATGGGGCCCCAATTCCCGCCGGCTACAGCGTGTAACATAACGCGGCAATTTTTACCAATTTTCCTTTTGCCGCGTGTGCCAGATGCAAGAAGCAGCACACCAGCAGACATAACGCGGCCGAAGCCATAAGTGCGTATCTCGCAATCTTCACGAATCATTCGCATTACATCATATACGGCAAACATTCCCAAGGCCAAGCCTCCGGGTGTGGAAATATAAAAATCAATTGGGTCATAAACTATTTCTTTAATTGGAGATTGAAAATCTTCAGGGTCTTCGTATATTTCTCGCCTGCCCATCTCTTTTAATGCGAGAAAGGCAGTGCAAATATCTCCCACCTTTTCATTATTTAAATCTTCATACAAGCCAATCATTCTTAGCTTGGGAGATTCATCAGAAGAAGGACTCAGTATAAAGTAAGGAGCTACTTCTTTGTCTTTGTCTTTATCTTTGTTTTTTTTGGTTTTTGAATTCGCTAAAGTAGTTATCAATTCTGTTTTTTTCAATACATTGCTTCTTTGGCCTCTATTCCAAGCTTAATTGGTTTAGGTCGATTATTTCTGTTGAACTCTTTAAGGGCAAATGGGAATTTCTTAGCCCATTTGATCCATTCTTCCATTGTATCAAACTCTCGAATAAAAATTAATATTTCTTCTTTTCTTTTCTTATTATAACCTTCTGCAATTTTTCGCCATCCTTGCACGGCTTTTAATACCTTGTTTTTTGCTCGAATCCCTTTTACACTTTCTACCTGTAATGTATACGTGAATTCTGTTTTATTCTCCGTTCGAAGTCTCCATGCCGCTGCATGCATTATCTGGTCCTCCACCGGTGGTTGGTGCTGATTCTTCATCAGTACTAACAGTAATTATACCATCCTGCCAGCAAAGGTCAATCTTTTTTTTGACGTAGAAGCGTAAAATTTTTAGGTACTCGTAAGCCTGCGCTCTGCTAAAGCCTTCTCCTTTCGCCCTCTCAGTGCACCATCTTAGAATAGAATTCGCTAAAAATGCGCGCTCCGCATGAATTACATTATCCTCATGCGTTATTGCGCCTTCGTTTTTAAGCCAGTCCATATACATGCTATGTTTCATTTTTGTTATAGTATTTATCTAGTACGTCAACAAGCTCCCGCCAATCCTTGGAGGATATGTGTATTGCTATTGATGGCGAAACGGACGAATAAAGCCTCTTGACTACATCATTTTTCCAAAAAATATAATCTTTTTCATCACTCTTCTTTTCGTTGAGAACATAGTCCTCTGAAAACTCTGCGTCAGTCATCAGTTTATATTTCAGGGAATGAATAAAAGCAACGTCTTGCACTGCCGAAGCCAAAAATTTGATAACATTGAGTTGAATTTCTCGAATGAGATGTACGGTGTGGCTAATTCTTAAAAGCTTTGATAGAGCTTTATAGGTTAAAGCCCCACCAATAAACCACAAAAATTCAGCCATCGTCTTACTTTAATCGTTTGGAAATACGAGCAGTCAACTGATCGATTAACTTTTCTTTCTTAGATTCTTTAACTAAACGTGCAGCAATTCTTTTAAGTGTTTCATTAACAACTTCTTCTTCGTCGAGATAGTCTATATCGGCCTCTTCCAGGGCGGCGCCCATGGGCTCTTCAACCTCTTCGCCGGGAAGCCCTTCAGCCTCTTCGCCGGGAAGTCCTTCAGCCTCTTCGCCGGGAAGTCCTTCTGCTGGCTCCTCTTCACTAATATCTAATTCACCAGTCTCAACGGCACCTGAAAGCGCATCCATAACAGCATCAGCTACAATATCGCGAACTTTGGACATCGGGCCGGCATCTGCAACCTCTTCTCCACCCTCCAAGGGCTCTTCTAAAGGCGCTTCTTCATCACCACCCAACTCTTCTCCAGGTAGCTCATCGAGAGAAGGCTCTGGCGCTAGCTCGTCATCCTTATAAAGGCCTTCTTCTGAAAGATTACCAACAAAAGTCTCCGAGAGTGCATGATTTCCCGCCAATTTCATAAAACGCTTAACCTGCGTCTCGTTTAACAATTTTTTATCTTTCATGTTTTTGCTCCTTTATTACAGCACACATATCTCTTGTATAAATAGTGTTCAATATATTAAAGAACTTTTTTTTTTCATTTTTTGCATGGCTTTGTCTTGAATTTGTTTTACACGGACAAAACTTAAATTTACTCTTTTAGCTACTTCTTCTAATGTCATTTTGCCATGTTTGTTAACAGTGATTAAAGTACAATTTAAATCATCACCGTAATCTACCCACATTCTACATTTGCGTTCTTTGCAAGATGCATTTCGTTTTAAACAACTCTTCGCGCATTTATTCATAATTCTGGATTTTCCTTTTCTAGTATGTCAAATATATTTTCAATTTCATTTTCACTTAAGCCAAACTGCTTAACTACATTCTTTTCCTTGGTTCGGGCGCGCTCGACTTTGCCGCGTTTGTTCTTTGATATCGCCTTTTTTTCTTTTATCTCGTCAACAAAAGCTAAAATTTTATCATTCTTTTCTACATACCCTTTTACAATTTCATTAAAAAATTCACGGATTTTAATATCATCATAATGCAAGCATATTTTCAAATCAGCATGAAGCTTATCTGTGCTATCGAAGCAAATTTTCTTAGTCGCGTTTCCGTAGTTTGGCAATTTAGTTCGCTCCTAAGATATGGGTACGACCCTCCAACAAACCAGCATTTGTCTGAGAAGTCCACACTGCTTTGGACTGCAGTTCTTCAATTGTTCTAGCTCCTGAATAAGATAAGCCTGAAACAATACCTCTTCGCAAATCTTTAAGAATAGAATCAACTGGACCCTTATAATCAACCGAGGTGCATATGCCCTCATCAGAACTATATTGACCCTTCCAGTCCATTTGTGCATCCTTACTGGCCATGCCGCGATATTCTTTTCTAATGCCGCCAAGAGTGTACATCTTTTTTCCGGGCGATTCTTCTGTTCCTGCCAGCATGGATCCGAGCATAACAAAATCTGCTCCAGCGGCCAAAGCTTTAACAATATCGCCGCTGGATCTAATACCTCCGTCAGCAATAATTTTAGTATCTCTATCGCTTCTAGCGCAATCCATGATTGTTTGCAATCCTGGTAAACCATGTCCAGTTTGAATTCGCGTGGAACATATCGATCCACCGCCAATATTACACCTGATACTATCTGCGCCCCAATCTGATAAATCATTAAAACCTTGAAGAGTGGCTACATTGCCAGCCATAATATGTATCATATCTCCTAATTCTTCTCTAATAGCTGCAATTGCTTCTTTCATTAGGATGTGATGGCCATGGGCAACATCGATACAAAGCACCTTCACACCTACATCAAATAAATTGATGGCGCGCTTAAGATAATCCCCCGTAACTCCAATAGCTGCGCCAGCATATGCGCATTTACGAACCAAATCACATTGCTCTTTGACGGTATTATAGCGATGAATAATGCCCAAACCACCAGCGTTGCACATTGCGATACTCATATCACTTTCAGTTACGGTATCCATTGGCGAAGAAATTATAGGCAACGCCAAGCGTATATGCTTGTCTAAGTTGTTCCTAATCTCTACTTCTTTTCTGCTTTTGATGTCAGAATATTGCGGCACTAATAATACGTCGTCGTAAGTTAGAGCTTGTTTCATTCATAAACCTCTTCTAAAATAATCCCTACATCAAAACTGCCGCGCTCTTCACGTTTGTTTTTAGCGCAATCTAAAACATCTTGGTAACTGAAAGGTGCGTAGCCACCCTCTTCAGCTTGATGAACTGCGCCATAAGTCTCGATTATAGCACTAAACACTTCAAACATATCAGCTGCTTCTTCGACACACGGATCTTTCATAAACTCATCAAGCTCTTCTTGCATTTTATCATATAAAAATTTGCCTAAATTGCTGCCTGGGCTAAAAAGATAAGTATCGGAATAATGCCATTTGCATTTCTTTCCTGCGTTTGTGATAATCTGTGGTATTTTATTTCTAACTAATTTTGGTTTCATTTTCTACCTCTTCAATAAGTTTGTTCAAGTACCATCGTGCTTTTTTTAAATCTTTAAGAGACTGGCCTTTATAAGGGTGTCGAGTTACATATTTAATAATATTGCTTTCTGGATAGTCCATTTTCCAAGAGCGAATGTATGTATATGTTTCTATAGCTTGTTCGCCCTTCCAGTTAATGTTGTAATGTTTGGGACGGTTTATATGATCGTCATCCATTCTTTTCCTCTACGCGCTTCTTAAAATCTTCAATAATTTGAACAGCCTTCTTCCAACACGTTGGACAATACAAACGCACCGCGTCTTCTTTTTCACGCACAACGACGCTCCATGTCGTAACCATCTCCTTATTAGTTTTATCAAATAATTCTTCACATGTCAAGCATTTATCGGGTATTTTTCCAAACAAAGCAACTTTCATCGCTAATTCTTTTTCAGCTAACTTTTTTGCTTTGCCAGCCTGGGCTCTGCGTAATTTTCTACTAAAACTCATGTTACTTTCAATTTGTCCAGTTGCCCGCCGGCCAACCAATTTACATCTACCTTTCCTCGAATTCCCGATACCGCACCGTCACTTCCGTGTTGCCACACATCCCACTCTTTCCAGCCACAAACATTTCTTTTTGGTTCAACTCCCTTATTGTAAGAAGCCCACCAAATTGGATATTGTGTAAGTTTTTGAAGATCTTCTTTGTTTGCCTTCCTTAGAAATAGATCCCATGCCCATTTTGCAGTATACACAATAGGTTTTACATTGCAGCTAAGCTGCTTCTCGACAACTTCAAGCCACTTCAAGCACCATTCTACATTGTACTGATCGTCGGTTTTCATTCCCTTTTCAACGTCTAAAGCTGGTACCAAATCGCCGGAACAAATTCCAACATTCTCCATAGCGCTCAAGAAATGTTCGGCTTCTTTTTCAGCGTCATATTGGGGGTTGTCATATACGTTGTGATCCGATCGGCCAAAATGATATCCCCCCACAATTATGCCGTTGTCTCTCGCCTCTTTAAATTTACGGGCCCATTCGCGATTTATATGTGTTTGCCCTTCAGTTACTTTTACCCATGCATATTTAATTCCTGCATCTGCAACTTTTTTGAAGTCAACCGCGCCATTCCAACTTGAAAGATCGATACCTGGCAACACTTCAATCCCCAACAAGCCAAGAGTTTTTGGACCAGCAATGCCATCTATTTCTAGTTCCTGATATTTTTCTTGATAGTTCTCCACCTGAAATTTGGTATTGGGGCCGTAGTCACCATCTACTCTAGCGCCTACTTTTGATTGAAGTCGTGCAACTTCTTGACCTTTATCACCTTGTCTTAGCATATATTTAAAGCTCATCTTATCTATCTCCTGTTGAGCCAAAAGCGCCGATGCCCCTATGACCATGTCTGTTTAAATTATCTTCAAGCACTTCTTCGATGCCACAATGCACAATAGGAATTAAAACTGCCTGAGCGATTTTTTCCCCTGGTCGAACATATTGAGTGGTTAATCCAATGTTATGCAAATTAACGTACACTTCTCCATTATAGCCCGAATCCACGACACATGCGCCAACAATTAATTGTCTTTTAAAAGCGATACCGGACTTGTTCTTGATTTCAAGCATATGACCGTATGGCACTTCTACCTTTATACCAGTAGGAACAAGCTTTGATTCTTTTGGTGAAATGGGAAAACCTTCTTCTTTTATTAAGGCATTGTTTTGTTCTCCGTTTGAACAATAAAATAAATCCATCCCAGCATCAGATTGATATGCCCTGACAGGTACTTTTGCTTCTGGTCTAATACAATATACTTTTAAATTCATTTGTTATTTTACCCCAATAGTCTAAAATTATATTTAATTGATCTCGTGCTGAAACCCCATTGCTCACTATAGTCCAACCTACTCATGTAGGGTCGATTAAGATGAATTGTGTCTCTCCTCGAATCAACTCCCCAACATTTAATACTGCTAAACGTTGAAGTGTTATCGATTGTTCTTATTATCCAATAAGGTTTTCCATTCTTTGTCTTCTTTTCAATAACCTCTCTTGGAATAAACCACGCTACACCAAGATCATTATCCCACTCCCCTAACGCTGGGACTTGATGATATTTCA
>Ga0209756_1002194_pt1 | contig 17150 bp, 26 predicted proteins | sample ETNvirenome_6_85_FD_184071 | JGI IMG/M metagenome (GOLD analysis project Ga0209756, IMG submission 184071) | Marine viral communities from the Pacific Ocean - ETNP_6_85 (SPAdes) (version 3) | ecosystem: Environmental > Aquatic > Marine > Oceanic | place: Pacific Ocean | collected 2013-06-19
AGGGTAGTTAGAAAATTAAATACCCCCCTATCAAAAACTAAATACCCCTATTTAGAAAATGCTGAAGGTAATAATACATATCTTAATAATACAGATATAGGGGGCAAGCCCCCCAAGCGATTTAAAAAACCTTCTCTTGCTCAAGTCACTGAGTACAAAAATCAAAATCAATATATATCCGATCCACAGGCTTTTCTTGATTACCACGAAAGCAGGGGATGGGTCGTGGGTCGTGCGCCCATGAAAGACTGGAAGGGCGCATTTCGTCGTTGGGAAAGTAATGAAAAAAAATGGAGCAAAGACAATGCAAATAAACAATCTGCTACAGAGCGCAGAAGTGACTACGCCTCAACTCTCTACGACTACAGGAAAGCTACAAACTTTTAGTGATGATGACAAAGATGCGATTGCTTATTTTTTTATGCGATTACAGAACACCTATGGTACGGCAAAGATGCAAAGCCAGTGGCCTGATTCTGAGAGTTTAAGTTTAGCCAGAAGAGAATTTGGTAAACAGATTGCAAAGTTTAGTCGAGAAGAGATGGCAGGGGCATTTGATCTTGTCCACAAAGAAAAGCGCGCAGGGAATGATCGTTTCAGTTGGCCTGACATTGACGCAATCATCGGATTACTAACGAACGAGGGCGTGTTTACTGGCTCGGCAGGGACGTTGGCGCATAAACCTTATGTTGCTGAATTGCCTAGCTGTACAGCGGCAGAGAGAAAAGAATTTGCCGCAAAGGGCATTGCAGAATTGAGAGGGTTATTTGATGGGTGATCCAAAATTGCCGAACAAATATAAATTCTTAGGTGATGACTTGAGATTCACATTTGGTTGTTCTTATACCAAGAACGAGATCATTGCGCGATCCGGTGGTAACGAGCATACGATTCGCAATCGATTATCCAATCAGCGTGATTTCACTGAAGATTTATTTAAAAGAAAATCCAAAGCGGTGCGCCCTGAAAGTGTCTGCGAAACAACGCTTGAAAAGTTTTCTGCCAAATGGCTAAAGCGGAGGTTGATTTGAGCATTGATGACGCAATAGCAAGGGTCAAGCTAATTAACTCGATGGGTGATGATGCTTATATCTGCGAGAGAGGTGGTGCGCTTTGCGTATTGTCAGAGCATACGGTTAGGAACTGGGAAAACCGTAACGCCCAAGTAATTGAGATTTGTAAGGTGGCGCGATGAGTGAACTTGGCTTATTGAGATATCCGGTGAGAATTGTTAACGACCATCAGAGAGATGAGTTAGCAAAAAGCATTCGCAGCATCGAGACATCTCGCAACAAGCCTATCCTGGTCACGATTACAGACGCGCAAGAAAAGCGATCTCACGCCATTAATCGTCTAGCGCATATGTGGTATGCGGACTGCTCAAAACAGGGTGGAGAGTATACGCCAGAGCAAATTAAGTGCCTCGCTAAATTGAAGTGGGGCGTTCCCATTATGCGGAAACATGAAAAGTTTAATACCACTTGGATGAAGTTGGTTCACGCCTTTCCGGGCTATGAGGAAAAGGTTGCGTTTATGGAATATCTGCCTGTGACTTCTTTGATGACCAACCCAGAGATGAGCGAGTTTATGAATCACTTTCAGGCAATGATGGGCAGTCGTTATGAGTTGACTGATCCTAGATTGCAGGGGATAGAGTTGTGAGGGTTTTGGTCGGCTGTGAAGAATCTCAGGAAGTATGCAAGGCTTTTAGAGAAAAAGGCCATGAGGCGTATTCGTGCGATTTGCTTGAATGCTCTGGAGGGCATCCCGAGTGGCACATTCATACCGATGTTTTTGCCGCAATGTCGCAAGGTTGGGATTTAATTATATTGCATCCTCCATGCACCGCTTTAGCTGTTTCGGGCAATGCTTGGTATGGAAAAGGAATGCCAAAAAACGGTGAAAGATTAAAGGCTATTAACTGGACAATTAATTTGTTTGATTACGCTAAGTCTAAATCAAAAAGGGTAGCGATGGAAAATCCTGTTGGCGTTCTTCCGGTTAAGCCTTGTCAATATGTACAGCCTTGGCAGTTCGGGCATCCTGAAAGCAAAAAAACAGGGTTTTGGCTGCACAAATTGCCGCCTTTAAAGGCAACAAATAATGTTAAAGATTTATTCGATTCACTGCCTAAAAACAAGCGGCAAAGATTGCATTATCTTCCACCTAGCGCAGATCGAGCAAAAATCAGGAGCAAGACGTTTCCAGGTATAGCAAAAGCAATGGCAGATCAGTGGAGCATTAAATGATTAGTTTAAAAGTATTTTACCTAACGAAAATTTATTGGCCTTTGCTCATGGTCAAGGTGCGACTGCTTGGGCTAATGAAAAAGGCTTACAAGGTTTACAACACAAAGTTTAACAAACATTGCCGTTGTGCGTACACGATCAAGCCGAATCTGGTTGAGGTGATTTGTGAGCATTGTGGTGGCATCCAAAAGCATTCGAGGTGGAAGTGATGGGCAATCCCTATTTTATTGATGAGCAGGCGGTGGTTTCTTTCAGTGGGGGTCGTTCGAGTGCTTTTATGTTGTACAAAATTTTAGAGGCGCACAATTTTAAGCTGCCTGATTATCTTTCTGTCATATTTTGCAATACAGGAAAAGAAATGCCACAGACGTTGGATTTTGTAAATGACTGTGCGGTCAACTGGGGCATTGATATTGTCTGGCTTGAGTACAGCGGCAAAAAGTCATATCAAGTTGTTGATTATGAAACGGCTTGCAGAACTGGAAAGCCATTTGAGCAGCTAATAAAAGACAGAAAATATTTGCCAAACATGATGGCGCGTTTTTGCACAAGCGAGCTTAAGGTTTTGACAATTGAAAGATTTATGGAGTGTGATTTTGCCACCGTTGTTGGTATTCGAGCAGACGAGCCGCGAAGGGTCGCAAAAATGAGAAGTAAGGAAGATTACTTTGTACCACTGGCAGATGCCAAAGTCACAGAGTTTGAGGTTGATGAGTTTTGGCAAAAGCAAGATTTTGATTTAGCAATGCCTGATGCAAGGGTTAATACGTTGAGTAATTGCGATTTGTGTTTTTTGAAAGGTTACAAAATAAAACAATCCATTATTGAGCATAGCCCTAGTCTGGCTAACTGGTGGATAAAGCAAGAGGATTACATGGGTTCGCTTTTTCGCTCAGATCAGCCAAGTTACAAAAAAATGCAAATTATAGCAACTGACCAGGGACAGCTATTTGATTTTGATGATGAATCAATAGCCTGTTTTTGTGGTGATTAGATGGCAAAGAAAAAGCCGCCAACGATTGCTCAAGAGGTTGAAAAGGCAGCGGTGCTTTTACAGAAACTGGTGCGACTAAAAGCGGCAGATGAAAATGGAATGGTGAGTTGCGTGACCTGTGGCGTGACCAGAAAGTGGAACGATGAAATGCAGGGTGGTCACTTTTTTGAGCGTGGAAGATTAGCTACAAAGCTGATGGTTGAGAACGTCCATCCTCAATGTGCAGGGTGTAACTGTTTCAAAATGAAAACAACAGGCGGGGTTCTTCAATATCGAAGATACATGGTTGAAATGTATGGCGAGAAGGGTGTGGACGAGTTAGAGGTACTGTCAAGAAATATCAAGAAATACAACAGGGCAGAGGTTGCAGATATCAAAGCGGATTTTCAAAAGCAGATTAAATTTCACTCAGAAAGGATCGGGGCTTAAAAATGGAACATCTCAAAGAGTTTTGCACAGATCGGCAGTTGGAGATTGTTGAGGCGGTGATTAAAAATAAAACCAAGCAGGGGGCGGCAGAGGCTCTTGGTCTTTCAAGAAGTACCGTCAGAAATGCAATCAAAGGCGTTGAGAAAAAAGCAGCGGCCAATGGGGTTGCTCCGAACCGAGATGTCAACCATCGAACGATGGAAGGGTTCAACACTAAGTTCGTCACCAGTAGGTTTGACGGTGAAGGCAATCTGCAAGGCCAGTACGTTCGTCAGGAGCGAGAAAAGTTCGATCTTGAGGCAATGCTTGAGGACTTTCGGGATGGCTTAAAAGACGAATTAAAAGGGTTACATAAGCCCATTCCAAAGCCTGCGGATACCGTAGATAAATTAATGAATTGTTACATGATTGGCGATCATCATTTAGGGATGTACGCATGGTCAAAGCAGACAGGAGAGGATTCTTATGACACTGACATTGGCGTTGATATATTGGAAAGTGCTATCGATTCTCTCGTGGCTCGTTCTCCTGATTCTCGGCATGGTCTTTTGGTTAATCTTGGCGATTTTTTCCACAGTAATAATATTAAAAGTGAAACAGGTTCTGGAACGCCTTTAGATTCTGATGGCCGTTATGGGCGAACAGTGAGAATGGGCATTAACCTGGTCAAGCGTTTAATTGTTCGGCTGTTGCAAAAGCATGAGGTTGTTACTGTTTTAAATGTTAGAGGAAATCACGATCCCGATGCGGCTTTGTGGTTAAACGAGGCGTTGAAAATGTACTTTGCCGATGATCCTCGTGTCACGATTCCTGATAACTACGATAAATTTACGCACCTTGAGTTTGGCAATTCTTTAATTGTTACCCATCACGGAGACAAAATAAACCCGCAACGAATCTATGAATCAGTCACCCGGAAACTAGCAGTGGAGTGGGGCAGATCAAAATATCGCTTTGGGTGGTTGGGGCATCTTCATCATAAAGAGGCCAAAGAAATTGGCGGGATGATGTTTGAACAGTGGAATGTGTTGGCTGCACCAGATGCGTGGCATTCAGGTTCAGGGTTTGGCTCATCTCGCTCAATGACTTGCGTGGTTCTTTCAGAAGAATATGGCGAGGACAGTCGGGTCATTATTAACCCGGATCGAATTAAGGGGGAGCGTCAATGAAAGACGCAAAAGGACGGCAAGAGGGTGGCTCTCACTACAAAACAATGGCAATACAGCCCATTGATTACATTCACAAAAACGGATTGTGTTGGTATGGCGGGAATATTGTGAAATACGCATCGAGGTTTAAGAGCAAAAACGGCAAAGAGGATTTGTTGAAAGTTATCCACTACGCAGAAATGGCGATTGAGGAATACTATGATTGATTTTGAGGCTGATTTTAATTCATGTATTGACAACGATTGGTTTGATTTGCAAAAAAAGTATTGGAACATCATGGCAACGGCCAAGGGTGATGTCAGGCACAACGCTTTGCTTTCGCTACGCGATGAAGTGACTGCCAGAGTGTTGCAACTACCACCCAGTGAAGAGGAAGTGATGGCTCACAACCCTGCGATGTCCAGTGACTAGACTATTGCGCTTTGTGGTGTCGCTGCCGATTGCCTTAATCGGCTTTGTTGTTGTTGTTGTGATTGCAACATTATTTGTTTGGATCGGTTCTTATTTTGTTGATTTTGCTAACTGGTTGAATGAGTATGAGTGAGTTAATGGCAATGTTATCCGCAGGGAGTCCACCCCTTGCATCCATCAGAGGATCATCTACCTCTAAAATCTCAGCCGCTGATGTGGCGGCTTGCCTGACTGCGCTAGATCGGCACACATATCTATTCGGTTTGGCTAAGTTTTCACTCGATGACAGTTCAAGACAAGAATTAAACACCCTTGCTGTCTTAATGGCTCGTAAACACCACTTTAAACGCCTTCCAAGCGAATCTAAGCGCGTTCCTGATCTACTTGGACTCGTTGCATTGAGGTTGGCTATCGGGGCTAATAAATGCCCCAAATGCCACGGAGTGGGTCAAGTAAAATCAGACAGTGAATTGATACAATGCCCTGCTTGTGGTGGTGAGGGTGAAAAGAAACTAAGCATCCGAAAGCTAGAGAAAATACTCGTTGTTAGCAACTGGCGATCACGCAAGGTATGGCAACCCCGACTCACCATTTTACTGTCGGAGTATGCCGTGATGGATTCAGATATAAGCCAAGCTATTCATCTTGGTTTGAAAGATTAAGAAGTTGATTTATTGCTAGTGCCGTCTGTTTTTGGATGGGATGATCTTGCTCAAGCCTAATGATCTGTCTATTGGTCAGACCTAGCTTTTCTGCAAGTTGTAATTGAGTTAAGCCCAACTGTTGTCGGGCTTTTTTAAAGTCAGAGTTATCCATTAGAGTGCATCACCCCCTTTAGTTGATTAAATTTCAGCTAGAATTTCTAGGACTTGCTCATCAAGCGCATAGATGTCATTGGCTAACGTCTCAATTTGCTCGGTCAGCATTTCGTACTCCTCACACTTTTCGGATTCTTGCCATTGCCAACTCCGGTCTAGCACGTAGTATTCTCTGTGTTGAGTTACTTCTCTAAGCAAATTCTCAGCCTTATCGAGAAGGTCTTTAACTCGTAGCATTTCCTTTTTCATAATGTTTCCTCTTGGTTAATGTCTTGATGTTGTTAATATATGACATTATGTCACATAGTGCAAGTATTATTTGTAATTATTTTTAAAAGCGGACAAAAGGTTGCACTTTGTGTCCTTGACACCGTACCAACAATACTACTGGTACACTTTATCGTGACTCTTTGAGTAATAAGCGTCCTTCAATAACTAGCAGAATAATCATGCAACATACTCACGCTGCATGGTAAGGAAAGCGTACCAACAATTCACCTGACACACTTTTACTGTATAAATATACACTGTATGTATTGACAGTACTCACAAAGTATGAAACAATTATCTACAGTGGCCGTACCCCTAGCTTTTTCGGCTGACTTCCCCTCTTTTACCGCCTTAATTGGCGGTTTTTTCGTTTTTAGGCGGCTCTTTTGAGCGACCTGTGCTGACGGTTTGAAGCGACCAACTCCCTTATAGTCGTGCGTCAGCCAAACTATTCGTGAGGCTGATATGCAAACATCGGAAAAAGGCAAAGAATTCATTAAACATTTTGAAGGTTGCAAGCTAGAGGCGTATCAATGCTCTGGCGATGTTTGGACGATTGGCTGCGGTCACACTCGTGGGGTCGAGGAAGGTGACAAAATCAGTAAGAAACAGGCTGATGCTCTTTTATCTGCGGACATCGAGATGGTGGAGACTCATGTTAAACGGCTAATCACGGTTGATCTTGATCAATCTCAATGGGATGCCATTGTCTCTTGGTGTTTCAATCTAGGTTGCGGAAATTTAAGGGCAAGTACGATGCTCAAAGTGATCAACTCAGGTGAACTGGATAAGGTATCAGAGCAAATTATACGGTGGGACAAGGTTGGTAAAAAGGCGGTTGCCGGGCTGACCAGGAGAAGAACTGCTGAGGCCGATCTATTTGACAATGGGGTGTATGAACAGAAGGCCACAAAACCAAAGGCCAAATCAAATGGATAATCACGGAAAAGATATTATGGATGTTGCTGCTGCCTCTACTGGCGTTTTATCTCTTGCCGCTTGGCTACCACCAACGGCATCTCTATTCACCATTATATGGCTTGGTTTAAGAATCTATGAATCCAAGACCGTTCAAGATTTTCTCAATAAGAAATGAAAAAGGGCAGACAAGGCGAGGGTGGAGGACAACCACCTATCGTTTTTAGTGATGAGCAGGTTATCGAACTAAAGGCTCTTGCGGCTGTCTTGACGAAAGGCCAGATTGCTGATTATTTTGGCATTTCAGAAACCACATTAAGAAAGATTGAGGCACGACAACCAGAAGTAGGTGATGCCTATAAAAAAGGCAGGGTTAAACAGATCAGTGATATGGGTTCTAACCTGGTTAAATTAGCCACAGATGGCAACGTAGCGGCTAATATTTTCTATCTTAAAACTCAGGGTGGATGGAAAGAGGAACAGCCAGAGGCGCAAGAGATACCTCCTATCAATATCGTGGTGGACAGTCGTGCAACTAACGCTACCCCAGAGTGAGATATTCTTAAGCTCCGCGCGTTTTAAATCGGTCGTAGCGGGAAGGCGTTTCGGAAAAACATATTTATCGACCATTGAGTTGATTAAGGCGGCTACAACAGGCAAAAATAAAAACTGTTGGTATATAGCGCCAACCTATGGTGCGGCAAAAGAAATAGCTTGGGATATGTTGATTCAAAACATTCCTGAAGAATACATTGTTAAAACAAATGAGACAGGGCTAACAATTAAATTAATTAACGGCTCTGTGATATCTCTTAAGGGCGCTGAGAGAAGTGCTGTGTTGAGAGGTAGAAGCTTAAATCACGCTATTCTTGATGAATTTAGCGAAATGCGCCCTGAAGTTTGGCATGAGGTAATTAGACCATCATTGTCAGACAGAGAGGGTTCAGCTTTATTTATCGGTACGCCTAAAGGCCGCAACCACTTCTATGATTTATGGGCTAAAGGGATTGATGGTGCTGATAACTGGCAGAGCTTCCAGTATACGACCTTAGATGGCGGCAATGTATCCGCTAGTGAGGTTGAGCAAGCAAGAGCAGACCTTGATGAACGCACGTTTGCTCAAGAGTATCTCAGTGAGTTTATTACCTACTCAGGGCTGATTTACTACAACTTTGAACGCGCCTCCTCAGTCGTTAAGTTTGAGGACGATGGGGGTGTTCTGCACATAGGGATGGACTTTAACACCGACCCAATGAGTGCAGTGGTTGCCATTCGCAAAGGCAATAATCTTATCTGCATTGATGAGATCGTGATCTATGGGTCAAACACTGATGAGATGGCAAAAGAAATACATCAACGCTATCCCAACAGGCAGGTCATTATTTATCCAGACCCGGCAGCAAGGCAAAGAAAGACATCAGCAGGGGGTCGCACAGACCTATCTATACTACAGAATTCCGGCTTTATGACTAAGGCCAAGAAAGCCCATCCACTTGTTCGTGATCGCATCAACGCGGTGAACTCACGGCTCAAGTCTGGCGATGGGGAACGCCACCTGTTTTTTACTGAAAAATGCAAGCAAGCGATCAAGTCGCTAGAGCGTCAGACTTACAAAGAAGGGACTTCTCAGCCGAACAAAGATGATGGCTATGACCATATGAACGATGCTTTGGGTTATATGACCGAATACCTATTTCCAGTTAAAACAGACTATCAAATCGAACAGCCTACGCGGTGGACTTAATGGCAGATATTGAATACACATCACCAGAGTATGACAAGCACAAAGAGAGTTGGGAATTTTACCTGCGCTCATACATGGGTGGAAACGATTACCGTGATGGCCAGTACCTCACAAAATACATCAATGAAGATTCTGACAGCTATGATCGCAGAATCGACCTCACTGCAATGGACAATCATTCTAAGAACATTGTTCACATATACAGCAGTTTCCTATGGCGTGTCCCACCGACTCGATCATTTAACTCCCTCGCCAATAATGTTGCCCTTGAGCCATTTTTGAAAGATTGCGATTTAGATGGTCGATCACTCAATACTTTTATGCGTGAGGCGCAAGTGTGGTCAAGCGTATACGGTAATGTCTGGGTGATGCTTGATAAACCCAAGAGCAATGCCGGGACAAAGGCCGAAGAGTTAGCCCAAGAAATTAGACCTTATTTAACCTTATTCACCCCAGAGAACGTGTTCGATTGGAAATATGAGCGATCACCTAGTGGACGGTTTAGGCTGACTTATTTAAAGGTCAGGGAGAGCGTTATACCTATCTCTGATACAGAGGTGGAAACCTATTACAAGATATGGACTGAGGAGTCGATTGAGACGTGGAAAGTGTCAGGGGATTCGGAGAGTCGTATTGATTTAATGGACAACCCATTGGGGCGCATCCCGGCTGTGTTCCTTCCCTCACAACGATCAGTCACTCGAGGCATAGGCATATCAGACCTATCGGATGTGGCTTATATGCAACGCGCTATCTATCAAGAGTTGTCAGAGATCGAGCAGTTAATAAGAATCTCTAACCATCCGACCCTTGTTAAAACCTATGGCACAGATGCCAGTGCAGGGGCAGGGGCAGTCATTAATCTACCTGATGACATGGATCAAGGTTTAAAACCCTACCAGATGCAGCCAAGCGGCTCTAATTTGGATGCTGTACGCGCATCGATTACCGATAAGGTCGAGGCCATTAATAGAATGACCCATATGGGCGCGGTTCGTGGTACAACGGCTATGACGCAATCAGGCGTAGCCATGCAGACAGAGTTTCAGCTTTTAAATGCCAAGCTATCGGAAAAGGCTGACATCTTAGAGTTGGCAGAAGAGCAATTATTTGTGCTGTTTTGTGATTGGCAAGACGTTACCCCCGATGTGGAAATATCCTATCCAGATGCCTTTGATTTAAGAGACTACGATAAGGAACTAACCTTCTTGCAGCAGATACGCTCAAGCGGTGTTCGCTCAGTCACTTTGATGCAGAACATTGATATGCAGATTGCTGACCTGGTGCTTGATGATGAGGCATTAGCCAAGGCGCATACAGAGATTGAAGAAAGCACAGCGGTATTAGGTGACTTCTCTGATAAGACGCAGATTTATAGCTACCACATCGATGCAGGGGTAGTGACTCCAAACGAGGTAAGAGAGAAGATTGGCCTTGAAGAGATAGAGGGTGGTGACGTTTTAATTGAGCCAAAGGATGATGAAGGTTCTGATCTAGGTCAGTTCTAATGTCGGCAGAGAGCGAATACAGCGATCTTCTTGATCGTTTAGCCGACACTCATCAGGAGAGAATAGCCGCAGCACTGCAAGAGTTAGAGGAAAGAATTGCCCAACTGATGGCAACAGCCCCCCTAACTGATGGCAATCTATTTGATCTTGAGTGGGCATTAGCGGCTCGATCAGAAATACGATCTATTATTGATGAGGTGTATTTAGCCGAGGTTCAGGCATCTATTCGTCAATACAGAAAGGTGTCTGAGTCAGCCCTAGCAATGCTCCAAAATTACGGTGACTTTATTGCAGTTGAGTCATCGGTTATCACCCAATTACAGCGTTTGTCCTTCCAAGGCTTTGAGGCGATTGCCGCTGAGTATTTAGACATCCTAGCGACTGAAATCTACCAAAGCACATTAACTGGGAGGGCGTTCAATGAGTCTGTTAAGACGTTAAGCCAAAGCATCAACGGCATCTATATTTCATCGGATTCGGTTGAGGCTAAAAAGCTAGTTGAGATTGCGGCTAATGGGTCAGCGGCACAAAAGGCGGCAGCGGTTGAGAAACTGCAAACCCTTTATGGTCGAGATCGAGCAGGGCGCAACTTAAGACGCTACTCAGTTCAGATGATGCAAGACAGCCTGATGCAATTCGATGCATCGATAAATACCGCTATAGGTAAATCGTCAGGGGCTACCAAATGGAAGTATTACGGCTCAACAGTGCGAGACAGTCGATCATTCTGTCGGGAACACGCAGGGAAAGAATTCACAGATGAAGAGATTACACAAATATGGTCAGGATCATGGCGGGGTAAAGCCCCTGGTGATCCTTTTATTGTGCGCGGTGGTTACAACTGCCGACATCACTTCAGGCCAGTGTTTGATTAATAGATTTTTAACTACTCGAAAGAGGTGCGCGACATGAGCGATGCAATCATGGAAACAGAAGTTGAGACTGAAACAACGGCAGTAGAAACTCAGGAAAAGACGTTTACTCAAATTGAGTTAGACAAAATCGTTGCAGATAGATTAGCCAGAGAACAACGCAAATTTGAAAAGAAAGTTGGTGACATCAACCTTGATGAAGCCCGACAGGTTTTGAAAGAGCGTGACGAGGCGAGTTTACAAGCGCAGAAAGAGCGTGGCGAATTTGAATCAATACTTAAAGAAACAGTAAACAAGAAAGATCAAGAGATCAACGCGTATAAGACGAGACTGCACGAAACACTAGTGGACGGTGCTTTGCTTAATGCGGCCTCAGCGAATAACGCAGTGAATCCTGATCAAGTATCTACTTTGCTGAAGCATCAAGTGCGACTAGCAGAGGACGGTACTGTTGAGGTTACTGATGGCAACAATGCCCCTCGCTACAACGAGAAGGGTGACTTGCTTTCAGTCAATGAGGCGGTATCCGAATTTCTTACTGCAAATCCCCATTTTGTGAGGGCATCGGCAGGCGGTTCTGGCAGTCAGGGAAATACTGGCGGCTCAGTCCAAAAAACAATGACCTATCAAGACATGGTGGACAATTGGGGTAGTGGTGGCAAAGAGGCTTTTGCCGCATCCAAACGAAAACCATCTTGATTTAACCCAATCGAAACTGACCGCCATTTGGCGGTTTTTTTTCGCCTATTAAAAGGTAAATTATCATGGCAGCAACAACCAGCAGTACACTTGACGACCTCTTTGCGAACATCATCGCACAGGCTCGTTTCACCGCAGAAGAAAGTTCTCTGCTTATCGGCCTCGTGACTCAGTACAACATCGGATCACAAGCAGGCAAAACCATCCAAGTACCCAAGTACCCTCAGATCAGCGCATCTGCTTTAACCGAGGGGACGGATTTAACTTCTACAACTGTTAGCACTTCATCTGTTTCAATCACTGTCGCTGAGGTTGGCGCACAGGTGTTATTGACCGATCTTGCGACTATGGGCGCGGGCAACCCTGCCTCTGAGTTAGGGACAGTTCTTGGTAACGCGATTGCAACTAAGATCGATACTGACCTGATCGCTTTGTTTGATGGGTTCGGCACTTCCTTTGGTTCAGCAGGGGCAGAGACTTCTGTTGCTGATCTGTTCAAGGCAGCGGCTACTCTTAGAGCCAACAAAGTCACAGGATCAATCGCGGCTGTTGTTCACCCATATCAGGCATACGCGATCAAAGCTAACCTGACGAACACATTCGCTAACCCGAATGGTGGTGATGCTCAGAACGAAGCTATGCGTAATGGCTATGTTGGAACTATCGCAGGTATTGACGTTTATGAATCAGCGAACGTTACTATCGATGGCAGCGGTGATTGCAAAGGTGCTGTATTTGCACCAGAGGCACTTGCTATTGCTATGAAGCGTGACTTCAACATTGAGCCACAGCGTGACGCATCTAATCGCGCTTGGGAATTGAACGCTACTGCCGTTTACGGTGTTGGCGAGTTAGACGATTCCTATGGTGTTGAAATCTTAGGTGACGCAACTTTGTAAGCTAGATCAGCCTCATCCTTTCGGGGGTGGGGCTTTTTAATTGGAGCAATTATGGCTTTTTCAACAGATGCAGACTTGATGGGGATTATTCCTGACATTTTAAGTTTCGGCATTGATTCATTTTCAGCAGATCACGCAAAAGCACAAGCGGATATAGAGCGAAAGATTCGTGCAGATTGGTGGGACAAGCGAGGGTTTAGCGGTGAGTTAAACGCATCCTATCTGACCAATTCACAATGGACTCGCGCAAATGCTTATTTAGTCCTGTGGAAATACGCTCTACCTCAGTTGACCAACTGGGTTGATGGTGATCGATTCCAAGGCATGATTGATTTTTACAAGTCTCGTTATGCCGAAGAGATAGAGGCTGTTTTTAAAGATGGCGTTGAGTATGACGATGACAACAACGGCACGATTGATAACGATGAGAAAACCCCAATTAACGATGGTCGCTTAGTCCGATGAGCCTAGCGGTCAAGGTTGATATTAAGCCCAAGAACTTTAAGGGCATTGCCAAAAAGCGGCAGAAAGAGATTCAGGCCGGAATTAAATTAGCTTTATCCAAAACAGCGCAAGTTGGCATTAATGTCATTCAAGACAGAACGGCCAAAGGCGATGGATATGAAGGTAAGTTCAAGCGTTACTCTAAGGGTTACGCAAAAGCAAAAAAACAAGGTTGGCCGAAATCTAAAGACCGCAGCAGTTTTTCTGGTGACGCTAGTGGGATTGTAAATCTTAACGTTACTGGGAAGATGATTAGCGGCATGACAAGCAAGGCCAATAGCAGTCGTGCAGTGATCTTTTTTACAAATCCAAAAATTACTGAAAGAGCAGCGAGAAACGACAGTATCAGACCTTTCTTTGGCTTTAATCGGGCAGAAGAAAAGCAACTGGCAAAAACATTTGAAAGGTTCTTACCATGAGCGTTCGAGAATCCATTGCAGAAAACATTGTGACAACCATCGGTAATATTATTAGCCCGGTGGACATTAAATATGTCACCAGAGAGCCCTTCCAGTTTGACAAGTTATCCAACGCACAATACCCGGCTGTTTTAGTCAGAACGGCTGATGAGAATCGAGAAGATTCGACCATAGGCGGTTCGATAGGCAAGCGCATGGCAACCATCAACTATGAGTTGGTTTGCTTTGTCAAAGGTGCGCTGATCGATCAGGCAAGAAACAACATCATTGAGGCAATCGAAGAGGGTCTTGATGTCGATAGAACTAGAGGGGGCTTTGCAAAAGATACGCAGATCACCCAAGTCGAAATAGATGAAGGCTCTATTGATCCAATAGGAGGAGTCATCTTGACGGTTCGCGTTTTGTACGAATACACGCGAGGCACAACCTAAATTAACCCAACTGAAACAGACCGCCATTTGGCGGTTTTTTTTCGTCCACCAAAAAGCAACATTTTTAAACTAGAGGAAATACAAAATGGCTACAGTCACAGGTCAATCAGGCGTAGTAAAATTACAGTTATCAGGTACTACAGAGGTCGCGGTTGGTGAGATCAGATCATTCACACTGGAAACGTCTGCTGACACCATCGAAGATAGCGCAATGGGCGATAGTGCCCGAACCTATAAGTCAGGCTTAGAGAGCAGCACGGTCTCTATTGATTGCTATTGGGATCAAACAGACGCACAGCAATTAGTGTTAGATGCTCGTGCCTCTATTGATTTTGAAATCAGCCCATCAGGTACAGCGTCAGGCTCCAAGAAATACTCAGGCACAGGCATTGTCACGAGTAAGTCAATCAACGCATCTTTTGATGGCATGGTTGAGGCAAGTTTCAGCCTTCAGGTTTCTGGCGCAGTCACTGAAGCGGCTCATTCATAATGGGTCTTGCTAAAGAGTTACGGTCAAGGCGAACGATACCACTGCGCGAGGTAGTGGTTGATGCCTGGTCAGATGAGAATGGCGTTCCATTCAAACTGTTCTGCGGCAGCATCTCTTGCTATGACCTTAATGAACTGCAAAAGAAACATCCCAACTTTCTTGAGAATACGACAATCGGAGCAATGGTTGATCTGATTCTAATGAAAGCAATGGATGAATCGGGTGATCGGCTGTTTACCTCTGCGGAAGATCGGATTGATCTGATGGGTGAGGAGACAGCGGTTATCTCTGAAATCGCCAATCAAATGTTTGCCGATGTTCAATCAGTGGAGACTGCTGAAAAAAACTAAGGCGCGATCAATCAAGGATGAATTTGCTGTCTTTGGCTGATCGCTTGCATATGAGTATCGAACAAGCAGAGCAGATGTCTGTCACCCACTTCAACGAGTGGATGGCCTATTACCAATTAATGAGTGAGAACGATGGCTGAAAATACCAAGATTATCATCAGTGCAGTGGATAAAACCAAGAAGGGTTTTGGCTCTGTCACCTCTGGGCTAAAGAAAGTCACAGGCGCAGTGTTTTCTATGCGAACTGCTTTGGTTGGCGTAGCAGGTGTTGCCGGGTTTGGCTTACTGGTTAAATCATCTCTAAGCGCAACTGATTCATTAGCTAAGACAGCATCGAAGATCGGCACAACCACTGAGGCATTAAGTGCTTTACGATATGCAGCAGACATCACTGGCATTGCTACAACCACGATGGATATGGCGTTGCAGCGTTTCACTCGACGAGCAGCAGAAGCAGCCAAAGGAACAGGCGAGGCTAAGGGTGCAATTCGTGAGTTAGGTATTAACGCTAAAGTGTTAAACAATATGCCTCTTGATCAGAGAATGCTTGTTCTGGCTGATGCGTTTAGTAAGGTTGAAAATGAATCTGATCGCCTTAGATTAGCGTTTAAGCTGTTTGACAGTGAAGGTGCGGCATTAGTCAACACATTAGGTTTAGGCCGCAAGGGTCTAGCTGAATTGCTTGGAGAGGCTAAAACGCTTGGTCTTGTTATGTCCTCAGATGCGGCAGAGGGGGTCGAAGATGCTAATGATGCTATTACTCGATTAAAAAGTCTTTTTAAGGGAATTAGAGATCAAATAGTTGCCAAACTCGCCCCTGCTATAGAAGGGCTTGCAACAGCTTTTAAAGACAAACTCTTGACCGCTATAGAGAACACTAAGGGTGGATTAGATGGATTCGCTAAATCTTTAGCGATTGATTTTATTGATGGTGCAATTACAACGGCAACTGCCGCTCAGAACATCGGTAACGCTGTCATTGGAATGTACAACGCAATGATAGGGGCTAAAGCAAAATGGGACAGCTTGTTTGGTAATTCATCATCTTTTGATGCTCTTGCAAAAGATTTAGAAATTGTTAATCAAATGTTAGCAGGTGATCTGTCCAGATGGCGAGCAAAATCAGCTATTGCCACTGGTGATTGGGATAACTTCTTCCCAAAAAAATGGAGTACCGGGGACTTATTAGAAAAAAAGAAAGAGTTAGAAGATGCGATTGCCGACCTTGTTAGTAAGGGTCAAGGAACAGCCGAGATTCCATTAATTAATTTAGATGGATTATTGGCGATGCTTGCAAATGCTAGGACAACCGTTGAGGAATTTGTTCCCGCCATAGAAAGCGTTACTGCCCCTCTTGAGGCGCTTGATACAAAAGCGGCAACAAGCACTATAGCCATCGGTGCTATGAGGCAAGCGTTTGAAGATTGGAGAGATGCTTTGCCCACTTTAGAGGAGGGCATGACAAGTCTAACTAACAATGCTATGAACAAGTTCACCGATGCCTTTACCGATGCAATCACTGGCGCAAAGAACTTTAGTGATGCCATGAGAGATATGGCAAAGTCTGTCGTGGACAGCCTGATTAAAATGCTTGTCCAGTATTACATTACTAAACCACTGTTTGACGCTATCACTGGCGGCTTTGGCGGTGGTGGAAGTGTAAATGCAACAGGCACAACGGCAGGGACAAATTTAGGTGGCAGCCGATCATTTGATGGCGGTGGATTCACTGGCATGGGTTCTCGATCTTCTGGCGTAGATGGCAAGGGTGGATTCCCTGCCATTCTTCATCCTAATGAAACCGTCATTGATCACACTAAAGGGCAATCATCTGGCGTAATAGTACAGCAGACTATTAACGTCACTACAGGCGTACAGCAAACGGTACGTGCTGAGATCGTACAGTTAATGCCTCAGATAGCCCAAGCCGCTAAAGGTGCTGTTGCAGACGCTAGGTTACGCGGTGGTAACTTCTC
>Ga0209756_1002197_pt1 | contig 17134 bp, 18 predicted proteins | sample ETNvirenome_6_85_FD_184071 | JGI IMG/M metagenome (GOLD analysis project Ga0209756, IMG submission 184071) | Marine viral communities from the Pacific Ocean - ETNP_6_85 (SPAdes) (version 3) | ecosystem: Environmental > Aquatic > Marine > Oceanic | place: Pacific Ocean | collected 2013-06-19
CCTTTCTGTATTTCAGTTATAGCTCCCTCTTGTGCCCAAGCCGGGAAAGCAAAGAGTATAACTAAAAATATGGATAGTAGTTGTTTCATACTGGTAATTCCAAATATTCTACTGGCTTATAGGTCTTACTATCGCCATAGAACTCGCCATCAGCATCATATGCTGTGTCATATATTCTTTCTTCTACGCCACCGTATTTATCAAACTGCGCGGCAGATGGGTCTACTACTTCGCCATCGCCCATCACAATCCAAGTGTGCTCGGTTGGATATTGGTCGTCGCTATCCTTAAGCCAAACATAGCCCTCGATAACTTTAAAATCTTCTACTCCATCAGAAAGAAGTTTCTTAACTATCTCTTCGGCGGCAACGATGCATACACCATCTTGCTCGCAATCAACTTCCAAGCCATCAAGGTACTTTCGCCAGTTTTCAAGTAGCAGTTTCATTCGGATTTCTCTGCTTGTTTAGCTTGCCAATCAGCAAGGGCTGCCTTAATAGCATCTTCAGCCAAAACAGAACAATGAATCTTGATTGGAGGAAGGCTTAATTCCTCTACAATCTCTGTATTTTTGATTTCTGATGCTTCTTCGGTTGTTTTTCCCTTGACCCATTCAGTTGCCAGACTAGAGCTTGCAATAGCACTTCCGCACCCAAATGTCTTAAATTTAGCATCCTCAATAACACCATCATCACTTACTTTGATTTGAAGCTTCATTACATCGCCGCATTCTGGTGCGCCGACAATTCCTGTTCCAACGCTGTCATCGCTTTTGTCTAAACTTCCAACATTTTTTGGATTGTTGTAGTGCTCAATTACCTTATCTGAGTATGCCATGATTAACTCCCGTGTATATCAGTATCTCTTTCATCTTCATTTTCCTCTGGTTCTGGGAGCCTTTCTTGGTCGTATGGGGCGTCTTGCTGTATATACCGAAGGGCTCTTGCCTCAAGTCCTTCTTCCGCAACATGAATCGCCCAAACGGTTACTTCTTCGCTTGATGGATCATATTCGGCAATATACCTGTCGCCGTTGTCCATTATCATTTTAAAGTATTCTATATCGCCAGCAGGCGTCATTTTTCTTACACGATTATCCTCGCCTTCATTTTCGTTCAAATACTCTTTCCACTCATTCAACATCTTTTTCATTTTCATTCTCCTCTGGCTCTGGTTCTTCGCCTTTCTTTACCAATTCTTTATTAATTATGTCGTAGCCTTCCACAACTCCTACATTTTCGTAGTCAAAGCCGGGAAGCAAAACAATTTTTTGTTCTGGGAAATATCCGTTCACAATATAAAAGCAAGCTTGACCCACCACTTCTGTAAACAAAGCAGGATATGCTTTTGGTGGAACCGTTTGTAGGTGAGCATTATATGATGCGATCTCGCCTTGTGCGTCAAACCCAGTATTTCTCTGGATGTGTGACATAAAATCATGAATTGCTCTAAATTTTGTGTTGGTTGTTAAATCGAATATGCCGTGCTCTGCGTCCTTTTTCGATATCTTCAACACACCATTCTTTTTTACATCTTGTCTTAATTGTTCAACACCATCATCGCCTTGATATGGGTGGTCATCCACAAACTGAATGTCAATTCCCAAACCTTTAATTCTGTCGAACATTTTATCGACAAACGGCTTCATCGCCTCAAAAGACGCAACTGCTTCATAATCGGGAGGATCTGGAGTGGGTGCTTTGGCATACGCTTCGGCAACTAGTTGGCAATACTTATCCCAACCGTTCGGGCCTGGCTTGAGCATTAATTTTTCATTTAGGGCGACGAACTTTCGCCACTCTGTTAGGATTTCTTTCATTTTTTCGTTCTTTCACTTATTTTTTGTAGATTATTAGTTATGTCTTCTAATTCAGATTTGTTTACAAAGTCTACCATTAGGTCAACCCAAGTAGGATTCTTAATTCCAACTTTCTTTAACTCTGCTTCAGGATTATTCTTTAGAGTTTTCACCCACTCTTGTCCCTCTGGTGTTATTTCTGATGTTTTTTCGTCGAAATACTCATTTTCAATCATATACATCTTTACCATCATCAATATCTTATACTGTAGAGGTGATTTATTGTAACCATAATCAAATTTAGACCCGTGAGTTTGATCTTCTCTCAGGTACCTATTGATAATATAAGGAATTGTGGCTTTTAAGCTATTTTTAATCTGCCCCAAATCAATTAGGGGATTTATGAATACAATAATATTCTCTTTGGGGGGATTTCCGCTTCCCTTCTCTGGAAAGACCACGTATGAATCTTCAGTAGGGTTGTCTTGGTAATATTTCCAGACCCTTTTTGGTATTTCAACTCTGCCGCTTTTGTCTAGAAGAGAATAGAATGCAATCTTACTAATCAAAATCTTAATATATGCCTCAACAACCTCTTTGCTAAATGCCCCGTCAAACTTGTTTACAATCTTGTTAATGATTCGAGGATTAGTATAGTATTTTTCTGCTGTCTCTAGAGTTTCTTTTAAGAGTGCTTCCAGATTATTAACAATTTTATCATACTGATCACTGTGCAGTACCTTTCCGTCTTTCTCGTCGGTTTCAGTAGCAAAAACAGAAGAATCAACAACATATTCAAAGTGGTCGGGATGAGCATTGTAATAATCTACAATCATTTGAGCCTTTATGGGATATTGCTTCGAGAGCCAAGTTAAATTCATAACATCAACAGGGGTAAGCCAATTTCCGTCTTCGTCCGATGGAAACTTTGGGGGGTATCCAAGAGGAAGATCTTTTTCGTATTCGGGCTTCAATCGCAGACTTGCAAGTTGGTGTAGGTCTTTTTTGAGACTAGTTTCGCTTTGAGACATAGACTTTACCACTTTGTGAAGGTTAGGATCATCCAATGATTGCTTTGTGACATCTGGCTTTTCAGGTAATTCAAATGTTAAATCTAAAAAATCTTCTGGCATGTTTTCTGCGGTGATTTCATTGTTATCTAAATCGAAATAATCTCCATTACGATAGTAGTACTTTTTCTCAATGTCAGCATTATAATTATTCATTGCAAAAACGCCGTGTGTTTCCCAATTGTGGGATGGTCTTTCCGGTATTCCTTTTCTATATAGAGGAACTGGATTTGCCCCAGTTCTTGCAGGAAAGCCGCCCTCTTCTTCGCCGCCTTTCTCGTCGCCTTCGCCGCCCTCTTCGGGAGGAAGCATTGGCGGGTGCCACTCCGTATCTGATGGATCATAAGTTACGCCGGGAATCACTTCATCATCGGGGAACTTGTTGTTTTTTTCACTAACAAAGTTGCGCCAGTTTTCAAATAATTTATTCATTCTTCACCATTCTCCACATAGGTAACTCCAAACCTCTCTGCGAGTAATTTGGACAAAGTAGCGGGATCTTTCCGGTACTTTGATACGAGTTTGTTCACCTCTGCTCTTTTTTCCTCAGAGAGTTCTTCTTTTCTTTCCTCGTATTTCTTTTCTATTTTCGCGATGATTTCCTGATACTTGCTCAAAGCTTCATCCCGCAATGCAATCTCTTCTGCATGTGAACTATTGAGTGTGTCGATTTCTTTCTGGTGGGTGTCTTTTTCTACCTCAAGGACTTCCTTAATATTGTCCACTTTTCCCTTAAAGTAAACCCACACAGCAAATCCATAGACCGCTCCGGCAAATAACTGCCAATATTTCTTTACGAAAGCCCATGTCTTGGACGCCCAAACTTTAGAAACCAGCCAAAACTCCATCATTTTCCATGTCTCCATCTGGTGGCGATGTCTGCCAGACCTTCAAGCCCTATATATGCTAAGGAAATAGCAACCCAATCGCTAGAATCTAGCGGAGTTCTTTCTGAGAGCATTAGTGCTGTGGCGGTAAGCCACACCATAAGTTTTCTAGAAACTAATTTTGTTAATAATTTATCCAATCCATGTCTAATGACAGTCATCATATCACCCTCCATCCGGCTCTTTAAATTTTAGATTTTCAACTGGAGTGGCTGTTATGTTCTCCCAATCGGGGTGTAACTCTTGGAATATGCTTATTATCTTTTCCTCGTTGTACCACTTGAGACTTGCTTCAATATGAAATATATGTTTTGTTTTGTTCAAATAATACTTTACTACCCAGTAATCTTGGGATGCCATTTAATCTCCTAACCTAAAAAATCTGTTTTCTCAAAAAAAGCCAAAGAAATAAACACCCCAGAAAGTATCCAGAGTGCTGTATCCATTGGCTCTAACACAACGAAACCAAAACAAAAGAATATTGCAGCTTTAAGTAAGTTCGAACTGAAGAATCTTTTTGGTTCCATAAACTAAATAGTTAGAATATTTAAATGGAACTATTTAAAAGCTTTGGGTTCTGTTTAATTTATACAAGCTGGTTTATAAAGCGTTGGATTTCTTTGACTTTAGACTTGTTCAACGTCTCTAATACTCTCAGATCTGCCTCGTGTTCCGATATAAAAAGCCATGGAGCATGCAGAAGAATAGTTAGTTTTTTGGTGTGAATATTTCCGTTTGTGTCAAAAAACTCAGGATGCTTTTGGCGTAGTACGGTTTTAATGACCTGAATTTTGGCGTAAAACTCGCGTGGTTCTGTCACGTATCCTCCGGATCCGGACGGATCCCCCTGAATAATCTCGTGTGAAAATATGCCATAAAGAATTTTGCTAAGAGCATATTTGTCAGAATTGTGCGGATTGTAGCTCTTTGGGAAAAGATCACCATAGGTCAGATTTCTATCAATGGCATGCTCAAATTCCTCTCTGATGGTTACTGTGATAATCTTCGAATAAACTTGTTTCGTTTTTTCAAATGATTCCGGGTTGATATAAATAATATTCGTCCGTGGATAATACAGACCGCCGATCCATATGTTGCTTCTAAAAGTGTTGAAAGCATCATCGGAAAACTCATTTTCGTTGAAGATAACGGGTATGTCTTTGATTGCTTTGACGAGTTTTTTAGAAATATGAGCGTGAAAATACGCTTTCACTTGTTCGTCCGTACAGGAGCGTTCCTTACATCCTGCGGTTTGGGTCTTGGTTGTATTGATAAACGTGGGGCTTGAACTGATTTTTGCGAAGTTCAGATAGGCTTGTGCGGCGTGTGGAGAAGTCAGTCTTTTGATGGACTCTTTTCTCACCTCAGTGATTGCAGCACGGATGATTTCGAGGGTGGCTTCTCGCTCGGATGCCCGAGCCGATGACACGGGGGAAGCAATCCACACTCCCATTAACACCATTGCAAGTGTAAAAATTTTTCTTTTTGCTTTCTTCATAATGCACCTCATAATTATAATGTCATTAATTATCAACCATATGTTACAACATTATAATACCACACACTATTGGTTAACGCAAGCAAAACCTTCATTTTTATCAATTTCAATTGTCATATCGGCGATGTCTTTCAAATGATCCACATGTGAGATAAGTAATACAGTCTGGTAGTAGGATTTTACCATATCTAGGATGCGAATGAAGCCTTCCATGTTTTCTGCGTCCAAGGCAGTTGCTGGTTCATCCAAAATGAAAATTGAACCCTTGGGAAGTGAAGATACAGACAACAGAGCCAGCCTAATTGCCATGGCAGCGATGGTTTTCTCTGCTCCAGAGCCCATTTCAATAGGTCTAGCTTCATATTTAGGGTGTTTAATGAAGATATCTAGTTTATTGCCCTCAGATTCAAAAAATGCTTCAAAATCAACAACATTAGCCAATATTTTGCTTATTTCTTCGTTGATAACTGGTAGTTTCTTTTTAATAACATCCAGAGAAATGCCATTGGTATGCATGCAACGCATAAAGAGGTCATATGCGGCAAAATTATCCCGCAAAGTCTCCATTTCACCCCTTTGAGCAATCAGATTCTCCAGCCTCTGTTCCAATGAGCCTCTTTCTTTGATTAAGGAGACAATTTCTTCGTTACATTCTTCTAATATTCCCTGCTGGGCTTTGAGATTGTTTTGTTGTTCAACTTTTTCACTAACGAGTTGTTCTAAGTTCTCAATTGCCTCTCGATTTTCCTCGTATTCCCCTATTTTTCCTTGAAGCTTTTCTATTTCTAGGTTAAGAGTGGTAACTTTACTCTCATTCTTTTCCATTACAAGCTCATTTTGACTTATAGTGTTGAAGATATCCTCCCTCATTTGCAAAACTTCTTCATATTTTTGTATCTTTTTCTCAACCGTTATCGGATCTAAGTCCTCGATATTCTTATACAAAGATTCACATTCATCGCGAAGCTCTCTGAGGTTTTTGTCTATAACTGTGATGTTGCCTTGAGCTTTGTAGGCGTCCTTGATAAATTTGCAGGAAGAATACTCATCTCCGCACGGCACTTCAAGCAAAAGCTTTACCTTATTTTTGTTTTGAGTTAGACGATACTCTTGCTGTTGTATAGTTTGATTTGTTCCCTCAAGAGTAGTTCTGTTCTTCTCTATCTCATCCCTATGGCTCTTTATGGCTTCAATATCAAACTCACACATCACCTGAGTGATGTGCTTGTGATCGACTCTTTTTGATCTATTTTCATCCTTTAAATCAGAAATTTGTTGTTTTAAAACTGTCACCTCGTGCTGCTTTGATATCTGTTCTTCTTTAACTTCAACTATGTTGATGATGTCAGCAGGGATTGATTCTATTTTTCTGGTGATTTCGGAGATGGTGCTTTCGGTTTTTTCGACTGCACTAGAGTATTTCCTACATTTATTCTCTTGTTTTCTCTTTGCAGAAGTGTTTTGCTCAAGTGTTTGTTCGACTTCTTTAATGTCTGTATCATATTCTTTTCCTTCTAATAGTTTTAATGCACCCTTCATATCAGAGGCATCTTCTTTGGCTTTTTTAAATTTCTTATCGAAGATCTCTAGGTCAAGGAATTTTCCTAGTATTTCTTTGCGCTTAGTTGATCCTTCGTTGATAAAAGATAGGCTATCAACTTGGGAAGCCATCGAAGTAAGTAGAAAGTCCTCGACTGTTCCGAACATTTTTCTTATGTTTTTATCAGTTCCGTTTCGACTATCTCCATTTAGCTCCGTATCCTCTTCCATTACATGATCGTAAAAAGAGAAATTTGTATCTGTTTTTGCTTCTACAGTTTCTGCACCTTTAAGCTTTTTTATGTACTTTGTTGAACTTCTCTCAATAGAATAGTCCCGGTCTCCGATAGCTATCTCTAGCCTTCCGCGAGCCTCTTCTTTATTCTGATTGATAACATTTAGATTTTTTCTTTCATTTTTACTGGTAGAATTGAATAAAGTATACAAAAATGCGTCAATAATAGAAGACTTGCCAGAGAAGTTTTTACCAAAAATCCCTACAATTCCATTAAGCCTTTCAAAGTTTATTCTATTTCCCTCGCCATAGTTGAATAGGTTGTCCCACTCAAAGGACTTAAGTGACCAATTAACATTCCTTGATACCTCTTCCTCTTCCTCTGCCATGGTATTATACTTTCTATTAAGAGCAAATACTCTTTCGAGGGTATCTGGTGTTGCTTCATAGTCCTTTAGGTACTCGTCGATGAGTTCTTCTTGGACTTTTGGATCTCGCAAGTCTTCTATGTTAATACCATCCGTTAGATCTTGGACAGACCCTCGCTCACCGCTAGACCTATTTAGGAAAGTCACACTCTCAGGCTTAAATCTGCCTTTAGCAATATCAATAGCCCTTCGCATAACATCTAGGGGAAGATTGTTCTGAGATACTAGTCGTAGCCTTGCGCCGGGAGTAACCTCGATATTCTTAGGCATTTTGCCCTTTGGTGTCAACTCAACAGTAACAAAAGGCTTTGGATTTGTAAGAGGATAGTGTTCGCAAGTGAAATTATCTTTGTCTTGGATATCCCAAAGCAAGAATCCCTTATCCATACTCTCTCCAAAGTTCTGCTGAACTAGAGAACCGGGATACCTAACTCTACCTTCATCGTCGAGTAGCTGATTTGTCTTGTGGATATCGCCCAACAAAGCATAGTCAAAAGGGGCAAGAGAATTAATATTAATATCCCCATGCTCCATAACCCAACCAGTATCAGTTGTGACACCAGCAACAGAGCCATGAAAAACAGCAATATTTACCTTGCTTTCGTCTGTTGGGTCAATCCACTTGTCCTCATCCACAATAGAAAGAACATTTAAAACAAAGCCATTACCCAAATCTACCTCTTGGGAAAATTTATGGAAATGAATGTCCTTGTGATCTAGTGCTTCAACGATAGGAGTTACAGCGTCAATTCGCCCCGGATTACGCAGGTTTAGGTCATGGTTCCCAAGGATCACATGAAGGGGCGCTATGTCTGCTAAGTTCTCAAAAAGCTTGGCTGTCATGTGAAAATAAGCAGGGCTTAGTTGTAGTTTGGTGTGAGCCGTGTCGCCTGTATTTACAATAATGTCTGGCTTGAGTTCTCGTAGCTTTTCATAGAGTTCCTCAAACACAACACTATACTCTTCGTGATACCGATGGTTACGAATGTGAATGTCTGAAACATGTGCGATCTTCATCTTGCCTTCCTTACTAGCTCAAGTTCTTGATTCCATACGGGCATCGGATGAGATGCACCTGCTGGTATCACCATATAATAATACCTATTCCAATCGTGATTAGCGCCTTGCATTTTACCCTTTACTTCAGATATTACACCCAACATTTGTAAAGAGTTGTTAATCATTACTAAGTCTCCGACTTCAAAGGACTTATAACTTCTATCCATTTTAGAGGTATCGGATCTGTCTCGTTGTTCTGCACCCATGTTATGTACGCTATTTCCTTTTCCTCGTCTACCCTTGACACTACAGCCAGCGGGGAGTTGCTTGGCAACGCGACGGGACTCTTATAACAAACTAGATCTCCTACTTTCATAATAAAAAAGCACCCCTACATGTTAGCAGGGGTGCTTTGTAAAGTCAAGAACTTTTTTTTACTTCTGTAGTTTAGGATATAATCCGGATCGCAAATCTACATCTCCAAAAAGAATAACACGATTATCTCCAGTAGAAACTCTAACTGAACTTTTGACGCGATTCCCATTTACTCTTGTAGAAACTTTGCGATATTGATCTGCACTGAGTGGGATGGATGTGATTTTTGTTTCCGCGAGCGGCGTAACTTCTTCTGTGGTGCATTTGCCATCATAGTTTGTATCTGCCCACACATATAGATTGCCGAATCCCTTGTCTTTGATACTAACGGTGCCATCTTTATTTGAATCCATAGAGGCTAGATGGGCAAAGCCACCAGAATACTCTGTTGAAGTCCCAAAGAACTCGGTTCCGTCGTCTGCAATTCCGTTTGAGTTTTTATCGACGAATAGAAAGCCATCCCCACTAAGCCAACTGACTGCTGTAGTCCTTTTGCCAAACATGGAGAAGTTAACACCGTTTTCAATTGATGTAATGTCAAACCTGCCATTATTATTCAAGTCAACAACAATCGGATCTGAAACATTGCATGGCACGACTTTAAAAATCTTTACAGCAGCCAAAGCAAACTCATCCGCAATTCCAACCTGAAGTGCGCTGCTGTAGTCAGTCTGTGCCTGTGCAAACATAATTTCATCATCACTATCTACTGGAACATAGTCCTCACAGAGGGGATTTTCCTGAATTGCCTGACTGATAGAATTCATAGCCTCATTAAAAACAGGGTCAAGCAATGACTCATTCGCTTCGCAAACCTCAATGGGATCTGACATGACCGGGTAATCCGCTGCATATCCATTTGTAGTCAGCCAATTATTCATAGTGTTTGTAAAATGCTGACGACCAATAATGGTTCCTTTTTCTTCTGAGCTTTTTACTGGTGTTGGATTTACATTACAAAGTTGCTTTGCTTTAAGATCTACTCTCACCTTAACACGAGCCTCTTCCAAGCCACTAATCGCCCCTTGTTCATACCAAAAATCTTCCTCACTAAGATCTGGATCGTATCCCTCCCTCGAAGAAATCAAAGTCGCATATAGCTTAGAGTAAGCTTCCGATCTGGCTTGATTTACTAGATACTCACACGCAAAACCTGTAGTAATCTCTTTATTTTGATAAAATTCAACATAAGGACACGAAGAAACATCGGGCAATTCTTGCTCTTCTTGCAAAATATCATATCCAGATGTTAAACCCAAATCCTCAAGCGCAAGGGAAACTTGAGAAAGGTATAAATCCTTTCCCACGCCTAGACCGCCAAAAATGTTCTGTCGTAAGATTTCAATATTGGCAAATTCCTCTGCCGTCAAGTCCTCTAAGGTGACCTCACCCTCAACTGGTTCTACCTCAGTCGTTTCCTCTTCCGTTGGCTGCTCTTCGACAGGCTCGGTTTCCACGGGCTCCGAAGGATCAGACCCCTGTTCGGGGGTCGTCTCCTCAGTTTCCGTTGGAACGGTGTTAGTTTCATTGTTTTCATCTACTTCAGTAGGTTCAACTGTCCCAGTATTTTCTGGGGTGGTCGTGGTCTCATCCGTAGTAGTTGTGGTGGTAGTAGTGGTAGTTCCACTATTATCATCAGCACCAATGAAAGTTGTGCCTTTTTCGTTTTCAGTTGTTTCAGTTGTTGTTGAGGTTGTATCCTCACAAGCAACCAAAGCAAAAGTCAACATTACTGCAATAATAAAGCTTTTCATTTATTCTCCTTTGTTAAAATGATTTACTCTTCTTCTTCTTCGTCTTCTTCTTCGTCTTCTTCCTCTTCTTCTAGCTCTTCGCCTTCTTCGTCAGATTCTTCGGACTCTTCTTCAGCTTCTTCTTCTTCAGCTTCCTCTTCTTCAGCTTCTTCTTCTTCAGCTTCTTCTTCTTCAGATTCTGCATCTTCAGCTTCCTCTTCTTCTTCGGCTTCTTCTTCTTCAGCTTCCTCTTCTTCTTCTTCGGCTTCTTCTTCTTCTACTTCCTCTTCGGCAGCATCTTCGTCAGCAGCTTCTTCTTCAGCGTCAGATTCTTCTTCAGCGTCTGATTCCTCATCAGCAGCTTCTTCTTCGGCAACTACTGCTTCAGCGCAGTCAGCTTCCTCTTCTTCGTGACACCCAATCAAGCTAAACACTAGCATGGATGCGATAATCAAGTTTTTCATATTATATTCTCCTTTAAAAATCAAAACTATTGATAAACTTTTGCAAGTATGCGTCTTCCGACGACATTAGCCTTGCGGCTTTTTTCCTCTTCAGGAATTCTTTTTTCGGCATTTCGCCGACATCACTATACGGAAACACATCTACTTTGTAAACCTCCGCATCATATTTTATTAAATTTTGTATAAGAAACGAAGCTTTCTTCTCAGCATCGGAATCTAAAGCAACATAAACTGGCGTGTCATTCAAAATGATGCTTTTAAACAATTTTGACTGCTCCTTTAAAGACGAGCCCAATATGGGTACCGAATTCTTGCCAGCTATTATAGCATCAAACACTCCTTCTGTCAAGGTTAAATCTTCGCACCAGTCAATATATAGTTCATTAAAGATTATCTTACTCTTTGAAGTGGGAGGATTCATGTATTTTCTCCAATCATCCCGGTATGTTCTAGCAATAAAGAAGTTGCAGTCACCGCTTTCGTTAAAAGATGGAATTATTACTCTTCCTGCATATTCTCCACTAGAACAGTATCCTATTTTCCAAAATAAAATGTCTTTATCTGATATATTTCTCTTGTTTAGGTAGTTCTTGGCTATTTTAGCCTCAATTGAATTGTTTTTGTTAGCCAAGGAGATGAATTGGCTAGGCAAATCTATAACAATCTCTTCTTCTGGCTCGTTTTGCGGAAATATGCTCTCTAAAATAACTTCAAAGTCTAAAAGGTTTAACTGACCTGATAGTTCTTGCCATTTTGCTCTTTTTTCGTATGAAGCGTACTTCCTAACCAGACGATATATGCTATTTCCCCTATAATCACAAATCCAGCACTTAAAAACATCCTTATCAATATTAACACTTAGCTTTTTCTTATGATGATTGCACTTGGGGCACGTAAACAGGTATTCTTGCCCTGTTCTACTGTATCCGCCAAGGAAATCTTTAAGAATTGCTATTTTTTCGTTGTTGGACAAGTGTGTATCCTGCTTTTGCAATAACAATGCTGTCGGCGATATCATAATACTTGGGCTTTAAGTTCCCAGATTTTGTGTACTCTACAACAAAACAGGGTTCATTGTCAAGTAAAAACTTAACAACTTGTTCTTTTGCCTTAGTTCCCCTCTTGATGGTGATGCCACAAGCCTTGCGAGCGGACGAGGCTGAAATATGTTCAGGTTTGATGCTTAATTCTCTGTAGCAGAGATAAGTTATAACTCCGTTGAACGAGGAAAGGGTTGATAATGTCTTAGCTGATGAAAAGCCAGAGCGGAACATTTGGAGGCTTTGCTCAATAAAGATATGTTTTATCTTGTATTCTCGCTGAATATCAAGCAGTTCTCCTTGAATGTGGTTGTATTTTGAGTAGATGTCTGGGAATTTGTTCTTGTTTCTTAAATCTATTGCGAATGTCTTTACTATTTCGCCTTGATCTACAATTGTGAAACCAACAATGCTTGTTGAAATGTCTAGTCCTAAAATCATAGGAAGAATGTAGCAGAGTTTTTATTAGATGTCAAGCTTTAGTTTAAATGTCAAGTCTCTTTCTTCTGTCTTTTTTACTGGGGTGGCTACTTTGGCTATAGCAATAAGGTTCATATCCTCATCGTATATGCCGATTTTAGAAATGTATGTTTCCTTTTTAAAAGGTGGAGTTGGGTCTGTATAAGAAGCGCTAACAACGTTTTTAATACTTAGTTCTCTTTTTTCGCTGTAAAAATTAGATCCGGTCATTGGAGATTTATCTTGGCTATAAGATGCATATGTGGGATTATTTGAGTGATTTATTTGACCTTTTTCAGCGCGAGCAAACATTGTCACAACTTGAGTTTTTGTGGTTCCGCGAAAATCTAGTTGCCAAGAAGATTTTTGATTTGATATGGTTATCCCATCTTGTGCACCACAGGCAAATTTTAGCCAATTAGGTGTTGTATCACTATCAGAAGTATTATATCCCTCTGTGTGTTGCCCACTCGTTAAATCCCACGAGCCCGTTAGCATCAAAAACCCCTCATTGTACAATGCCACGCCAGCAACAGACCCAGAGCCATTTGACCCTTCGGGCCCTGTCTGTATTAGTGTCCCATTTCTTGTTTCATCCTTGAGTGTCCCAATTAAAGTACCAGAAACAAAAAAGTTTAACTCTAGCGATCCTTTTTTTATTTGAGATCCATAAAATATTGAGGGTATACTGATCAAATTTACTTTTTGAGTGCTCTTATTCCATCCGTACTCAAATGATGATGAATAGGCGTAATGTTCGCTATTTGGTCGATAAAAATTCATGGTGTTTTTCAAAGCATCTAATTGTGGTCTGCTTTGAACACTAGAACTGAAAAAATTTCTAGTAATGCTAGCCGATAGTGGGTAGCTGCCCGACATAACATCACCATATGCATAATCAGAATTAAAAGACGTTGAAGTGATTGTCTTGAACGATGTTAGAGATCCGTCTTTGGTCGTAAAGGGGTAAATTAAGCCGCCATCTGGTCTATCGATATTATACTCATAAAGGCTTACAAAACCGGGGGGCACATGATTGATATTTTCTGTACTCAAGTCACCAGCATGAAATGGGTGCTCGTTGTAATATACAACTCCACCATATACAAAAAATGCAGCTTTAGGATGTGTGACTAGAGTATTGTTGATTATGTCATCTTGATCAAACTGATAGTATGGCACAGGGCTTACCTCCTGCCTAGTAGTCCAATCTTACCCTCAAGGTTAACTCCGTGTCTGGAGTTTTCTTAAGTGGTTCAGATACTTTTGCGGTTGCTAATAATTCATTGTCGGCTGAATACAGTCCAATTGTCGTAATATACGACGTTGGCTGATCCAGACTGCTATTTTTAACTCTAATTTGACTTGTGCTATCAATATAGGTTGGGTTGGAACTATAATTAAATTCATTATGGCTGGCTCGGCAGAAATAAATTGTAGAATTCAATTCTGTCGTATTATTGAAATCTATATCGTAGAATCTGTGCCTAAAAGAATCACTAGATCCAGAGATCGATACGCTTTTCAAAGCGTTAGAAATTGTCAAGCCTTCTTTTGTGTAGGCAACAACACCATCAGAGCCCCCTATTCCTCCGGAACATAAAGCTAATCCAGCTGTTTCTCCAGCGTTATCTTTACCTTGGAAGATGGAGGCAGTCAATACAGCAACACCAGCTTGATAATAAAGCAAACCCACTGCTGTACCATACCCAGAAGCTAACGCTTTGGTTCCACTTGTCGTTGCACCAGTTGCGTATAATATACCATACTCTCCCGCTGGGGAGTTTATTTTGTAAGATGTTGCGGCTCCGTAGTCCGAAATTGCCATAAGCTCATTGAATTCTGTCTTGTCTTTTCCGACCTCAGTGGACGAAGATATGAATGACCCACTAACACCAAGTTGAAGATTAAATGAGCCTTTCTTAAGTTCATCTTTTTGCAAAAGCCTTGCAAAATTAACAAAAACACACTCTCTTACTTTTGTGCCAGACGCATGCTCTCCATCTTCATCAAAATCTCGAATATTTCCGTTTGTATCATGACCCACCAAAAGTTGTGCCATTTGATTGTAAATGTTGATTTTATCTGCGTTTTGAACATTTGCGGCAGCGGATAATTCAGAGTTATTAGAATATCCTAAAGTTATGTCGAAAATGTGATTTGCAGAGGAGCTTAAATATGGATAATCATATACAGATTGAAATAGTCCATGAGAAAAGTTCTTAATATTAGTATCTGCATTTGATGCCGTATACACAACTGCTGGGTTGTTATAAGTACCAGACAAGATCGAGCCAGTAATCGGTATCGCCTCGTGCAATAGTGTCCTAGTTGATGTTACATCGTTGTTTAAGAAATTTTTAAAACTTGTTGCCATAATTTTTTACCTATTTTTAATATTATACTTTCTTGAGGAAAGTAATTGGTATATCAATCCTATACCCAGTTGTTGCGCCAGTAATTCTAACATTACTATGTATTCTTCTATAAGAAGCCGTGCTTGATCCGAATGTCAAAGATTCATTAGCTGGCCCCAAAAGAGTGAACAGGTAGTTGGAGCTAACCAACTCTGTTGAAGGAGCTATTCTAAACTTTAACCTACTTCCTCTAGGGCCGTCGACTGGACTAGTGTCTGAAGACCCGAAAGCAGTTGTGACAATGCTAGTGCTATCTGTAGAAAAATTATAACTAGCTACATTATCATCGTCCAAGTAAGAGTATGCTTGTTGTGCACCTCCTGCGCCGGGAGAATAAATATATCCCAGTCTGTTATCTATCTCGATAATATATTGTGTCTCTAGTAATGTTGGATCTATTGTGTAATCTTTTGGTATAGCAGTTGTGTCAAGACCCTGATCAATTAATATTTGTTTAGTCTCATTTGTATCCTCTCCTGACAAGAAGACACCATTGTCATTGAGGCTATAAGTTGATTGTTGGGCTGTGAAGACGTCATCGGTCGTCTTGTTGCAACTGACCACATAGCTTCCGGCAACCTTTGTTGTAGCCGAATTCAAGGTTGTTGCGTCGGAAGATATTTCATTGAGTCTCATAACGGGTAGATATAGTAGGTTTGTTTTAGGGATAGACAACAATCTATTTTTCATTGTAGAAGTATTATTAGTAAGAGCTTCTATAACCGGCGTTGTTAAAATGTCAATGTCGAAATAAGCGGATCCGCTTGCATGGTCTTTATTGTATTTTGAATAATCGATCTCATCATCTGCAAAAGCATATTTTACAATTTTAAAAGAACCGTCGCCCCTTGCCAATCTTGCTCTACCTGCATCGGTAAGAACAGCATCTAAAATAATATCTCCGCTATTGTCTAAAAACCCCATTTTTATTCTCCTAGAATGTGTATACTCTCTTTATAATTAGTCTTTTTTATAAATAGTTATATTTTTTAATTTAGCTCAAATTAAATGTATTGTTAATCGTTATAAGAGCCTGTTTTTTATTTTATCTCTCCAGCCTCTGTTGGTCTCTTGCCAGTTGTTCCGTCAGATACAATCTGGTCATTATTTTCTATGACTCTGCTTTTAAACGAAACATTTAAATCTAATATCTTTCCTGTGTGTTTGGATTTGATTCTAAATTTAAATTTCACTGGGTTTGTTGAGCTATCATCTGAGAAAACTTTTTTGTTCTTTGTGCCAAGAGTTGGAATATTTTTCAAGCCTAATACAGATTTAACTTGGATATCTTGCTCATCAACATGCATGCTTTCATGTAAATTTAACGCGCCCTGCATTGGATTTGGCTCTATTTTCAAATATCTTTTGATAGATTTGGTCTTAGATCCCTGATATTGCACCCCCACAGGAAATTCATAGACGGAAATAACAGGGTAAGTTACTCCGGAGTTTTCCACCATCTCAACCTGATAAACGGGAGATGGATTTGAAGGGTTGCCGTGTATATCAATTGTTCGAAATATATAATAATATTTTCTATTACTATCTATTTTATCCGTGAACGAACTGGCTTCTATAGCATCTATTACAGTTTTTGTACTTTTCCTAGTTGTAGAGTCGTTTCTAAAGCTGTTATAGCTTGTTGGCGGTTGAGTCACCCTGTATATTTCATATTGAGTCGGGGCATCATCGGATTTAAAAAGAAGATTTGGTTGAACATAATCTTTTTGATTTTTGGTATGTTGTGATGCGCCTAATTTTTTTAAAGATCGATCTTGGGCAGCCCTAATGGCATTAAATCTCTCAACGTCGTTGTTATAGTCAATTAATATCGGCTGCATTTCATAACCAATAGACCCCGGATAGAAATTTATTTTAATATCGTTTTTTTTGCCTCTAAGCGGTACAATGTCAACCTCTGGTGGCGCAGGAGGTGAGTCACTGACATATACAGTCTTTTGGTACACCGGGACTTCTACTAACTTCACATCAGATTCGCATATAACATCAAACATTGTTAATCTTTTTGCACTTTGTGTATCTTGGTCTTGTTGAGAATACTCTGTGCCCTTGTAGTACATACTGTTCGTTCCAGCTTCTCCAGCATAGGTCAAGTCTGTTGCTGAGAGATATCCTTCAGAAATTGCGCTTTCCTGATGGTTATTGTAGTATGCCATCAACTTGTCGACACCG
>Ga0209756_1002203_pt1 | contig 17105 bp, 17 predicted proteins | sample ETNvirenome_6_85_FD_184071 | JGI IMG/M metagenome (GOLD analysis project Ga0209756, IMG submission 184071) | Marine viral communities from the Pacific Ocean - ETNP_6_85 (SPAdes) (version 3) | ecosystem: Environmental > Aquatic > Marine > Oceanic | place: Pacific Ocean | collected 2013-06-19
GCCACAAATAGGGCATCTAAAATTATATAGATCATCCCTTTTACGTGTAAAACGTTCTAATTGTCCAGATAAAATATTAAGGTATTTTTGTTCAATGTATATGCTCATAATAAAAATATAGAAAGTATTTAAAGTATATTATATAACGAAAAACTCAAAAGTCAAGTCACAGGCCAGTATATCGAATAACTCTACTTAGTTCCTCTTCACTAATATTATTTTTCTTAGCGTATTCGTAAAGAGGACTTAAATCTCTTGTTTTAGTTTTTGATTTAAATGATAAGGCTAATTTTTGAAGTTCACTGTTTTGCATAAATCTCTGTTTCTTTGATAAAAGCAAGTTTTTCAGACATCGCATCAACTTGCTTTGAAATATATTTTACATCTGCTTTAACTGTTGCTACCTCTTCTTTCAACTCTATTACAGAAACAAGACTCCATCCTATCATGGCTACGATAGCAACTATTAAAGGTGTTAAAATCATTTGTACCAATTTTTCGTGATCCATTAGCCGATGCCATTAACTATTTTAAGTAAACTTTTTCCCATGGCAATTGCATCTTCTACTTTTTCAGCGGCGGCTTCGACTTCAGCATCTACATCGATATCGCCACCCAAACCCAACTCTGTCATAGAATATTTAGCAAGATCAATAATTTCATCCCATTCAAGGTCTTCAATTTCGGGTAAAACTTCATCTATATTCTCCACTGCAGGAGCAATCCTTTTAAGAGGATCAACAAAATTTTTAGCATCGTACCAATCAAAATCACCATCTGCTAAACTTATTTTAATAGCATTAGCCATACTGAATACAAATGCTAATACCTCTTTCGTTTCTTTTACTCCACGTTCTGACATAATTCCTTTCAGTTTTTTAGTGCCTTAATTTCGGCTTTTAAATCTTCAATTTGAGTTTGTTGTTCTTTCATACCCTCTACGAGTAATGAAACCATTTTACTATATTTAATTCCTGAAGGTTTTCCTTTTTCATATGAAACGAGTTCTGGAAAAATTTCAGATACCTCATCTGCAATCATTCCAATATCTTTACCTAAAGTCTTTCTGTTTTCATCTTTCCAATTAAAAGTCACTCCCTGCATAGCCATAATCTTATCTAAAGAACCAGATAATGGTTCAATATTTTCTTTCAATTCTCTAGCAGATGATTCTATTACTGTACCTGCAAATGTTACGGCGGCATTTGAATGCATTGTCACATTTGTAACATCTTCCGCACCAGAGGCGGCGGTTTTAAAAACCATTTCTGTTTTATTTTCACTTGCAGAAAAATCAGTTTCCGCAATACATACAATAGATCCTGCGAGTGCAATAGCATCAGTACCAGTGCCTTCATTCGGTGCTTGAAATTTTATGCCTCCAAGCACATCACCGTCTGCAATATCAGTATCAGATGTTTGTAATGTAAGTAATGCTCCAGTAGAAGTTTTAGCCGTTAAAGATTGATTTGAAAATAATAGAGTTGAATTAGAGGTAAAAGTAGTCGTGCCTCCAGCGGTAGCCGTAAGAACATCTTCATCAGATCCTGCAGATGCTTCAGCAGTAATTTTAGTATCTTGGTCTACATCAATCAAACCACCTAATCCTGCCCATGCAGAACCAGAATAACCTTCAAATTGTGAAGTAGTAGTATTGTATCTGATGGCACCTTGCACCGCCGCTCTTTGTGCGGTTGTACCGACTGCCATTTGAACTGCACCTGTAGCACTATTTAATATGTCATTAGAAAAAGTTACGGCGGCATTTGAATGTACTTGAAGTGCAGTTTTTGAAGGTGATTGTCCATCATCTCCGTCATTTACTTTAATATAGATTTCACCTTTATCATCAGCAGAAGTACCTTCATGATCTACAAGAATTTGTGCAAGCACATGAGGATCTGAAATATCAGCGGCCGTACCAGCAAATACATCACTAATATCGTCTTCACCATTGCTGAAACCATAAAAATTGATAGATCCCTGCCTTGCAGTTGCTCCATCTCCTTCATCTGGATTTATAATGTCTAAAGTATTTCTTACTACACTCATTTTTGTCCTTTAATATATTTATTTTTATACATCTTTTGGAGTTCCTTTAGGATATGCTTTTCCGACTTCAGGCGCAGACATATCATGCAATTTTTCTCCTTTAGGTACACATCCCCCTAGCAATTTACTCATGACAAATCCCTCAGGACATTTACCATTCTTAGGCTCAACAAAATTTTCTTTAAGAAAACGTTTTAGAGAAAGCATGGTCTTTTCCATATTTTAAATACAACATTGCACCTGTAAGTGAATCTTGTAAAATTATTGGTTTACTTGGGTTTGCTCTACCAAATGCTCTTATTGCTTCACCAACCTCATCATTTCCAACATAATTTTCGTATCTATGATATTTCTTTTTACCCATTCTAGATTTCATGAAAATGTTCGGATCAACAATGAACGTATCTTGACCTGCAAATCTTCCTCTTTTTACTTTCGATTTACCAGGAGGCTCTGATTGCCCTCCTCTTGTAGGGTGTTCAACACCTATGCCAGCAATGGCTCCACTACCTGCAGATAACTCTTCAAAGTATTCTTTCTTTTCATTTATTTCAGTAATCATATAATTCACCTCTGTCTCTTTTTCTTTCATAAATTTGTAAAATTCTTCTTGTAAAAAAGACAAATCGTGATAGTGTCTATATTCTAAATCTTCTTTTAGTAAAAAGAGTGCGGCGGCAAAAGATGCTATTCTAAGTCTACCTCCTGGAACCTTTTCTAATAATTTTTTTAAATTAAAAATCATAGTATCGGTTAAGGTATATGCTTCTTTTTCTTCAGAAGTCTTTAACGTGCTTCTCTTTTTAAGAACCTTACCTTTTTCGTCTATGATGCCGAGTTTGAATGCATCAGTATTTTTAAAAGGAGTTACAAGTTTTTTTAAAAATTGATAAACAAAATATATATTACCGGCTGATTTTACTAAAGACATTAAACGTTCCTTAATTTTTCTGCTATTTTCATATTAATCGGTATATCACTACTTATTATTCCTTTGCCATTAATCGACTGTATATTATCAGGCATGTAATTTAAGTAAATCATAAATGTTTTTAATTCTGGCCAAAATTTTTCTGGCATTTTTAAAAACAATAATCTAACAAAAACTTCTACAGGAAACACATTAGAAAGCATTATGATGTGATTCAACATCAATCTCTCACGCAATTCTCCTGTCATTTTATATTTGTTCAACAATCTTTTAATATACTTAAAAATTTTCAAATCATTTAGAAAATCTTTTTCGCTCAAACATTGAGGATTTTCGTAATGTTTCATTGCATATAATAAAAAATTATCATCATTCAAATCATCAAAATTCATTTTTTATTTGATTTTTCACTCACCTCTGGTTCTGAAGGTTCTTCTGGTTCTTCCTGAGATATTAAATATGAACATGTCTGCATTGCTCCAACAAGCATATCTCTATTTTGTTTTAACCTAATTAAATCAAGTTCTGCTTTTGTGATTGTCTCATCTACTTTTTGCTTATCTACAGACAATCTTTGAAATTCATTTTGAATTACTTCTAATTCCATAATATCTCCATTATGTTATTCATATTGTATAAAAGTTTCTCCTGTAAATTCCTCTAATTTACGTATCATTCGTTCCATATTTATTCGTACAATTTTACCCGTTTTTAAATTCTTGGAATAAAATTCCCATTCACCATCAGAGTTATGAGGACCTAATTTTGTTTCGTTTCCACCTTCATCGACTGTGTGAATGTGTGTTTCATCACTCACCTCTTTTGCATATAGATATGCTTGTCCATCAGGAAATGCAGTTGGTTTTACACCTTTTCCAAAAACAAGAACATTATTTGCAGTTGCTCCTATATCACTTGAAGTTGTACTTGTTGCACCAAGACTAACAACTCTTAATTTTAAATTTAAATCATCAGTCGCTTTATCATAAAATATTTGATTACCAGCAACACTTGCGGCAATTGTAACATTCGAATTAATTGTAGTATTACCATACACTGTTAATTTTTGCCCGATAGTAACATCTTTACCAATACCTACACCACCTGTAACTTTTAATGCACCTGTTGTATTTGATGTTGAAGTTGTTGCTGATGTTACATTAACATTTCCTGCATGTACTCCACCTGCACCTGAACCAAAGTCTATAATCTTATTCGAATCTGGTAATACAAATCTTTCTGCTTGAACAGTTCCAGGTGTAAGTGTCTGTGCCCTATTTAACTGTGCCGAGTTCGCAAGAAGCCCATCTAACAAATTGAATTCTGTAGCGGAAGTTGTTACTAAAGTACCACCTAGTTTTAAACCATTACTTGAGTTATCATGTCCGGCAATATTAAAATCTTTACCTGATGCTATAGTAACTGCTGAAGTTGTTGCTGATACAGTTTCTTCAAAATTTTCAACGGCATCTAAATCTGCAGATGATAGGGTATCTGAGGTGCCTGAAAGTTTATTGAGGTCTGCTACATCACCAGTAAATCCATCTAATGTATTGATTTCAGCGGCGGATGCAGTAACAAGAGTGCTACCAAGAAATAATCCATTGTCTGTTAAATCATGCCCAGATATATAAACATCTGTTGAAAATTTTGTTGTACTTCCAACATTTACGGTACCAACAACTTGCAACGTTGCATCTGGAGCAACCGTGTTAATGCCTACTCTACCTGTAGATTCTCTAAATGCTAAAAAGTTTGAGACTGATGATCCGCCTAATTTAACAATACCATCAGAAAAAGAAGTGTTTGCTCTAATTACAGTATTTGCTCTACTATCATCGATAATGACTTGACCGTTTAAATCTAATTTTCCACCAAGTTGAGGAGTTGTATCATCAACTAAATCGGTCATATTTGTACCTGTACCAGATGCAAATATTATATTACCATTTATCAGTCGTAAAAATTGACCGTTAGATCCTGCAGTATTCGGAAGATTATATGCATCACTAATTCTTATTACACCATTTGCGGCCCCATCATATGTCCCTAGATTTAAAACACCATTAGCAGAGTTAAAGTTTGCATTGGCCGTCAATAACATGTTAGCATCAAATATCATTCCTGTTGTATTTGAGAATATTCTTTCTGAAGAAGTATCTTCCAATTCAAAAATACTATCACTTTCTAGAACTAAATCTCCATCTGCATTTACTTCATCAATTTGTATGATTGTACTGCCTGCCATGTTTCCATGTGTTCCGCAGTAAGGATAAATGCTACCACTTGTAGCACTTTTTGCACCTGATGCAACTACAATTTGAACATAAGCATCTGCTTGACCTGCAGTTCCTGAAACTGTTACACCAGTCGTATATGCAGTCGTTGAACTTCCTGGATCGGTTGAACTAAATTGAAGTGGATGGCCACTAACGGTACTGTCACTCACATCAAATTTATAGGTTCCTCCCTCTACAAAACCAAATGATGTAGCAGTTTTACCATCAAAGTAAAATTTATTCCCATCTCCAGGATTTGCTACAGTTACAATATAAGTTTGTGTCGTTGTTGGTGCCTCAAATCCTATGTTTAAACCAGAGCCAAAAAGAATATTTTGGTCATCAGTAAGTTTAAAATTAGAATCACTTCTTATTGTCTGTCTAGCAGTAATTTGAACATTACTGATTAATTCACTCTTGCTTGAATCTGCTAAAACATACTCATTAGCATTATTCGCATATACAAGTAAATCAGAACCTGTTCCCGATGAGCCTAATGTGACATTTCCTGTTACAGTCGAATTACCAGTTACATTAAGAACACCTGCTATATTTGTATTCGATGATGCATTGACATGTATTGAATTTGTTTCTAACGATGGAAGTGTAACATTTGCACTAACTACTAAATCTGTTCCTGAAACTGTTGTCTTTGTTCCACTTAATGTTGTATTGGCGGCAGATATTATTACATTCGCACCTGAAATAAAAAGATTTGCAGTTACATTTGCGGTTTCACCTGCAAGTGTCGTATTTGCGGATGTATTTAATGATGTTGTTGTAATTGTTACTTTTGTTGCTGAACCTACAGTAATTTCACCATCTGCATTTGATTTTATAAACTCTGTATCATCTCTCAATTGTAATGATTTATCTGTAGATATTTTTACATTATCTGTAAAATTACCAAATAATCCAGATACATTTCCAGTAGCGGTTATATCACCACTTGCATTTACATTGCCTGTAGCAACTGCATCATCGAGCCAAATGTTCCTAAATCGTTTTGCAGTAGTTCCTAAATCATAAGTAGAATCTGTATTAGGAATAATGTGAGAACCAACATCTGCACCAAAAGAAACTGTGTCTGTGTCTGCATCTCCTAATGTTAAATCACCATCGGCAGTAATATTTCCATTAGCATGAATATTTCCATGAACAAGAAGATTTTCACCAATTGTAACTTTTTTGGCAACTCCTACACCACCAGATATTGTTAAAGCACCTGTAGTATTAGTAGTAGAATCAATCGTAGAAGTAAGTCTTACATTTGCACTTGATGTTGTATTGGATGCAATTGTTATATCTCCACCTAACATACGAATATCAGCACTATCTAATGTGACATTTGCATCCGCATTAACAGTCATATTACCATCTTCAGCAGAAAAAATTCTAATTGCAGAATCCCTAAAAATGAATGATTTATCAGTAGCAATTTGAGTATTATCACTTAATGTCGTATTTGCAGAAACAGTTAATTCTGTTCCTACTGTTACATTTGATGTTACTGCTAAATCATCAATATAGGCGTTAGCAAATCGGTTGGTTGTATTACCTAAATCATAGGAACTATCTGTAGTAGGAAGTATACTTGAACCAAGATCGGCTCCAAATGTTACTGTATCAGTATCGGCATCACCTAATGTAAGATCACCATCAGATGTTATATTTCCGTTCGCATGAATATTGCCATGAACAAGAAGATTTTCACCTATGGTTGCTTTTTTCGCAATACCAACACCACCTGCAACGGTCAATGCACCAGTCGTATTTGTTGTCGAATCTATTACAGAAGACATACTAACATTTGCAGTTATTGTAACATTAGATGTTAAATGTGTATTTGTTCCGGAGACAAAAACATTTGCACCAGACATTGTAACATTTGAAGAAATGACTGTATTTGTGCCAGCAATAGTAGAGTTGGATGTAAAATTCGTGTTCGTGCCTGTGTAATTAAGATTGGCACCTGTCATCGTAACGTTAGAGGAGATGACCGTATTTGTTCCTTCTAGAGTTGTATTTGACGTTGAAGTTGTATTTCCAGCATCTAATTTTAACAATACCGTATCTGCACCTTTTGGATTTCCATCACCAGATGTTACACCTAATGTAACATTTCCAAAGAACGTAGCGTTAGCATTAACGGTAACATTTCCACCATTAAAAAGCCCTAATGCTCCAGTGTGATTTATATTTGCAGAAGCAGAAACATTTGAAGAAATAACTGTATTAGTTCCTGCTAATATTGTATTGCTAGTAATATGAGTATTACCTGAATTAATAACTGTATTTGAGGAATCTGAATGAACTATTAAGTTTGCAGTGAATGTAGTATTTGAATCTACATTCATATTTGTGCCAAGTATTTTTGTATCTTGACCAGTAGCGGATAAATTTGCAGATAAAGTAGAATTAGCAGTAACAGTTAAGGTGCCAGAATGCCCCTTAATTGTTTGTATGTATGCATCTTTCCATGATGCAGTAGTATTACCGACATCATAAGTTATTGTTGTATCTGGAGTTAGATTAGAACTTAAATTTGAAATAGATCCATTACCCGTTAATGTAAATACTCCATTTACGGAAACGTTTCCATCAACAATCAAATTTTTAACTACTCCTAGTCCACCTTTAGATACCAAAGATGCAGTAGTAGAATTAGAGGCGGCAGTTACATTTGCAAACACCGATTCTGATTCAACGTTAGAAAAGAAATTTTGTATAGAAATTTTCTTATTTGTCGGGGTTCCTGCAGGATCATCCACTACCAGTAGAACATCGTCCTTACTGGTAGCAGTTAATGCAGGCAGACCTGTGATGCGTTTATCTGCCATAGTTTCTTACTACAAAATATTAAACCTTATGCGGTTATGAAATTTGAATTTGAGGCCGCTAACAACCAAACCTCAGTGCCATTAATTTTACACTTAATTCTGTAGTCACAATGCGACTTACTTGCTTCTGGAATAGTGGTGCTGGTTGTTGTAACCATACATCCATTACCTGCATGGGCTCCAGTGGCGGTATTTCCCCTGTGAGCGGCAGCCACATAACCGGCGGCCACAGAACCTAACTCAAAAAGATATTGAGTTGCATATTGACCAGGACCATCTGCCGCATCAGCCGCCGCACCAGCAGTATCATCCAATGCCATGAAAGCATCTGGACGAACGGATCTACCTGTAGATGCAATATTAGAATCATCCATTGTAATTTTCAAACCATATGCTCTAGCCGAACCACCTGACCGAGAAGTATTAATGCTAGTTGTATTAGCACCATTTGTCAAATCAAGTTTGACATGGGCACCTGCAACTGTTCCAGTCACATTAGCATATCCACCTCTTACATTAGCAGTAACAACTGCACCGAACAAGTTAGCAACTTGTAGACCAGCAGAACTTGTTTGATTATGCACCGCCTCTATTTCAAGAGGCATTGTGTTTGCGGTAGAGGTATTTGCTACAGTAAGTGTAGATTTTACAAGTGACCTACCTGTAGTGTCACCTGTATTTGTTGTGTGATTTAGATTTCCAAATATGTTGAAAACCGAAACTTTTTTATTTACAGGACTTCCACCTGGATCATCTACTACATGTAGAATGTCTTCTGAGGCTATTCCCGTACTTAAATCGGTCAAAGCCGTCATTTTCTTATCAGCCATTGCTTTACTCCTTAAATTTTTTTAGAAGTGCTGGGACTCAGCCAAGACTGTCTTCAGTAACAACTTCGACAGGCTTTGTCTTAACACCATTTTCTTCTGCCAATTGTTCTAGACAGACTTTTGCACCATGCAGACCACTTAATTCTGCATGGAGTACTTGCTCTTCATTATTTAGTCGTTCTTTTTGAAGATGTATGTCTTGAAGCATTTTATTCTGCTCTTTCCATCTATCTTCAATTTCTTTCATCTTTACCTGAAGAACTGATTCAAACTTAGTTATTCCAAACTCTTCGGATTCTTGTATTCCTAAATCTGAAGGTTTTAATAGACTAACATTATCGTCTTTCTTATCTTCTTCAGGTAAAGTAAACTCATCATTTTTCATAATAACTCCATTATTAATTAAATATCAATTATACATCTGCTTCTTCAGAATCTCCAGAGATACCTGAAGTTGCAACAAGAGTTTCATACCATGTGGATGTTACGCCACCTCTTGTTTTAGTATGAGATTTAACCCAACCAGCGTGAGACAAACCAGTAACTCCTGCGGCCGCTTCAGTTGTAGATACACCTAAAATAGTTTGAAGATTTGCTATTGTAGCAAGTTCATATGTAGGTGGTTTTCTATACCAACAATCTGAACCACCAGCATGGGCGGCATCGGCGGCTGGAGTAAAAGTCACTGTTAATCCGTCTCCGCTAATTTGAGTAATTCTATGTTCTTTTGGACCGTTAGTGGTTCCATCAGAATCGAAAACTAATACGTCATTGACTGCAACTATAGCAGAAACATCGGCATTAAATGTTGCGGTTGTAGCGGCATCTGCTACAGTAACCGTTTTAGTAGTATCGGTACCATCATTCATTGACCATAAAGGCATGTTATCTCCTAACTAAATTTTTTTAAATATGTTTTATATGCTCGTTCATGAGGAAAACCTTTTTCTTTCCACTCTGAACTTGAACTTGCAGGAGCAGGCGCTTTTTTAGGTTCCGGTGCCGGTGCTTTTTTTGGAGCAGGTGCCGATTCCTTTTTAGGTGCCGATGCTTCTGTAGTTTTTGCTTCTGCCATTTTTATCTCCTAAATCCTATATTCATAAGTTGTTTTACAGAATTAATTGCATTAAAAGGTTCATGCAATACACCAATTCCACCATTATCTGTCCATTCTTTAATATTTTTAGGATGATCGTCAATCAAAACATTTGGGCGACCATCTCTCCCATCTCTTGCAAATTGTTTTTTATCTTGTCTTTGCACCGTATAAACTCGTGAATCATCAATTTTGAGATATTTTTTACACCATGTTCTCTTGTCATCTGATGCCTTCTCAAAACTTGAATTTGGTGCGGCTGTTAATATATATGGATCAAATTTGCGAATAAAATTCCAGAGTGTTTTCCAATCAGACATTGGTTTGAGATTCGCAAAGAAGTTTGGTTCTGCATCAAGAATAGTCCATCTCTGAGCCTTATTTGCTTGACGAAAATCAACTCCTAAAACTTCTTTTGCTCCTCCCAAGAAATCTACCAATACCATATCCATATCACAATAAATTTGGGGGTCATCAAATTCTAAAAGAACTTTAGACATATTTTGGACCACCAAGTCCTCCGATAGAATTTGCATTTTTCTTAATCAGTTCAACAATATTATCCATCTGATATCTGTCAGCATAGTCTTGTGAAACTTCTTCTGGAACTGTAGAAGGAGGATCAGTAGAAACTTTTTCACCGTATGGAGTCTCGACTTCTTTATAAACTTGGTCTCTTTCTCCTCTTACAAAACTATTTTCTTCGGTAGTAATTGCTACACCAAATTCTTTAAGCAAGTCTATAAACATTTCTTTATCAACATTAGGACCCATAAAATTAATAATATCATTTTCACCTAAAGTTGTGACAGGTCCATGCTCATATTCAAGTCTGTAATTATCTCCTACTGGAAACACTTGAAATTGGTCTGGGTTTTCTACAGATACACCTAAAAGATATTCAACCATACTTTCAAATCTTCTAAACATTGTATTGTTTTGATTTGTTATATTACCTTCTTTAAGTTCTCGTTTTCTATTCTCCAAAACTTTATTTAATTTTCTGACATTTTTTGAGACTTCTTCATTTTTTACATGATAAGTCCCTTTTTTCCAAGCCTCATCCTGTTGCTTATTAGCCTCTTTTTCCGCTTTCACTTTTTCAAGTTCCTGAGCAACGAGTTTATTAGTCTTTGCAAGTTTTTTCTTAAAACCTGCGGTTGCACTTTTAACTTTTTTCATATCAGGACCAGTATATTTCTTAACTGTTCCGCCTCCTGCTTTGTAATCAGCAATTTGCTTCGCATAAGCAGATTCCACTTCCTTCAAATCTTTAATAGATTTCATATCCTCCTCCTGTACCGACTCAATATACATGTTGAGTTCGTATCGTTTGTTATCTAGGTTTGCAACTTGAACATGTAAGTTTTGCTTTTTATCTGTTCCTAGAATGTAACGATTTGTTTTACCGCTAGAAGGTTTTCTAGGACCTGTTGCTACTTTACTGTCAATCTCTTCAGGATCAACTGTATATCCTCTTTTCTTTGCAACTTCATATGCATGTTGCATAGCAGATGAGAAATCTTTATGATAGAGTTGATAATCAGACTTTCTTACTTCATTTATTAGTTCTATACTCTCATTTTTTGCACCATATGCAAAATCTAAATCAGTACTCTTACATTTTGGACATTTGGTTTTTCCATATTCTAATGTTTTAAGTTTAGCACGAAATTTCTTACCACATTCCTGACATTCCATTCCTGCCGTCAGGTTTGGTTTTTTTGCTTCATCAATTTCAACTTCTTCATTATGTTTATCATGAACTGATTTTGTATCTTTTTTCTTTCCCCATTTCATTTCATAATCATGATCTCTTTTCTTCTTCACAGCACGATCTTTACTTATCTGCTTTGCAACTTTATTGTGTGCATCAACTCCTGGCGCCTGTCCTTCTTGTATTGGAAGTTTTTTCGGACCTTTTACTTTACTAAATTTACTTTTAAATTTTTTCCCTGGAGGTAATTTTTTAATCTTTCCTCCTTGTGCTTTAAATGCTTCTATTTCTTTTGCATAATCTGATTCTACCTCATCAATATTTTCTTCTTTAACTGGTTTTCCGCCTTGAGAAATAATACCTTTATGTCCTTTCTTATTCATGGAAGCAAGATGTGCTTTTGCATCATCATGACTGTCAAAACTCTTTACAGTAATTTTACCATACTTTGTTTTTGCAGTTTTCACATCATATGCTTCTTTCATATATTGATCAAATGATGGTGAGAGTCCAACATATGCTTTCATAATTTTTTTTGGAAATGTTTGACTCATCATCTTGAGAACAAAATCTCTTGGATCTGTATCACCCTCAACATCTTTTGCATCAGGCATACGACCACTCATTGCAGTTTTTGCAATTTTACCAAAGTAATCTTTATCTATTCCACCTTTCTTATCAGCATAGGCTTGAAGTTTAGCACCAAAACCCATGATATCTCTCTTCATATTTTCTTCAAGTGCATACTCGTGAACTACATCAAACTTTTCTTTGTTAAGAGTTTTCTTGATAGAATAATCAGCAAATTTTCGTGATTGTCTTGCTTTTTTTCTTGCTCTTTTGGGATCCATCACTGACATTTCCCCTCTACTTTTCTTATCCGCTTTATCCATTGCTCTGTATGCTAGATCGGCAGACATCTCTTTCAATTTAGGATTGATTTGAATATCGTCTTTACCTCCATTAAGTTTTGTCTCAGCAGGGGCTTTCTTTTTATTTTTAGCAATAGATTTTTGAATTGCTTTTCTTCTTTTCAATAGATACTTGTCTGAAGAATCTTTATCTCCATCATTATCTACATCCCCATCTTCTTTGCCTACTGGATCCATTTCAATTTTAGCATTTACAGTTTTTTCTGTAATAACTTGCTTTTTGGTATCAGATTCAACTTCAGGATCTTCGACTTTCTCTTTAGTTTCGTCTGACTTCATTTTTAGATAGGCATCTCTTAAAGGATCATCGTTAGTAAATGCACCATCGTGTAATGTGTCTAAAATACCCATTTATACTCCTGTTGTTGATTTACCAAGCCTTACAACTCCAATACCTGGCTTTAGTTTTTGGTCCTGGGTTGTCGCAATTATGGCGAGCCCTAAATGATTTTCGTCTTGCTGGAATGTTCTTCTTAATTGTCATTTTTCTTTCTATAAACTGGTATACATTCCTGTTACTTCTGTAAACACATCCTGTAATGCTTCAGCATATACGTTTTTTATTGAACGAATAACTTTATAATCCATTTTTCTAATTTTACCAAAATCCATAGTATAAGTGTCATCTGGCATATATGTGATTTTAAGATGATTGATACCTTTTGAGTTTTTACCTATTCTCATATGTAAAGATTTTTCTTCTTTGTCAACCATGAGATTTTTAGCACCAGTCATAACCATAAATTTATTACCGCCTAATTGTTGAAGAAGTGTATTAGGATCAAATTCCCAATCTTCTTCAATCTTTTTTGGTAGACCTTTATGCTTTGTGCTGGCAAAATCTTTGACATCTTTTTTGCTCATGTCTCTTGCCGCCTTCTCTGCTTCAGGAGAACCACTTGCTTTACCTTTTTGTATTGCTCTGACAAGACCAAAGAATTTTTGTTGTTGTTTTGATACTGCTTTTTCTTGAATATCCTCTTTCAATAACTCATCCCATTCACCAACTCTAAGTGAAACATAATTACCTCTTATGTTTCCATAATCAATATTGTTCTTATCCATAATTTTTGCATTGGGCTCAAACTTCTTAATAACAAATGCTCTAAAATCATTAGGAATCTTACCTACCACCCTCATAGACTTACCAGTACCAACTTTAGATGCTCTTACATCAGTATTCCATTTTGATTTCATGTACTTTTTAATTTCATTACCAGTTGCTTCATCAAGACTTTCGTACATTTTAGAATTTTCTAATGCTTTTCTCAAACTATTTTCATTTGTGCCAACTGCATAACTTATGTTGTCATAATAACCTGAAGTAATGAATGATTTCTTCTTGGCAATAGCATCAACCATTTTCCTTTCATTGCCCTTATCTCTAATCAATATTCCAAAATTAGTATGCAATCCAAGTTCTTCTAAAAAATCATAAGGTGAATTAACAAGTCCCTTTAAATTCTCGTTAAAAAAATCTGTTTCCACAGGTTTGATTAATACTAAATCGTCCGACTTACCTGGTTTATAACTAACACTAGGGCGTAGATTAGACCGAGGATCCGTATCTTTAATACCTACAAATACATGAGGTTTAGACATCTCTTGTATTTCTTGACCAGGAGTATCTTTCTTATATTTTTTTACAAGTTTATCAGTACCTCTTTCACCTGCTCCATGCTCTTCATTCTGTCTTGGAATGTATCTTTTTTCATTGCCAATTGCTCTTTTTACTGTGATAGATTTTTTATCTTCTGGTTTTCTAAATTTATTTCGTATATCTGCCCTTTTCTTAGACATGCTTCGAGTTTTTGTAACGTATGTACCAGTAGGAGTTGAAACGACTACATCTTGAGACTCGTTCATCTCTATCCAAAGTTTGAATTCATCATCTATGTTATCCTTATCAATTAAAGACATTAAATGAGAATTTACTTTATTCATTGCAAAGGTTTCTTTTAATTCACCTACTTTGTGATTATGATTCCATTGACGTTCTGCTTTTTCGTAGATACCTTTCAATGTCAAGAATGGAACCTCGTATTCTTTTGCTTTATCTAACAATATGTACTTAATTTCTTCAGGAAGTTTTTTCGTCTTATAAAGTTCTTTATATTTTTTCTGAGAAGATTCTGTTCTTCTGACAGGTTCTGTAAACATGACTGACTCTTCTATTTTAAGTTTTTCTGATATAGCCTGAAGTTTCAATCCTTTTCGTATTTCATTGAAGAGAGATTTAGCATCTTTATCTGACAAACCTGGTAAGCCTTTACTGAAATTTGTAAAATCACCTTTTACGGCAAATCCTCTTAATTTTGATGCGGACATACCTTCAACACCTTCTGCATCAGGATCTCTCTCACCTGCTGATACAACATCAATAGTATCAAAGTTATAATAACCATGTGGTTTATTATCAACACCATTATATTGTTTCATGAGTTTTTCAAATTGTCCAACACGATCTGAACCAACAACCATGACAAGTTTTTTATAACCTTTATCATGAAGTGATGAAGCGGCATGAAGTGCAGTAGGTTCTTTAGGAAAGTTTTTTTGATTAACATCTCTACCAAACATCTTTTTTGCATAAAAGATTTTACGATCAAAAGATAATGGATTTTTCTTTGAGTCTTGTGAAGAACTTAAATAGACAAACCAATCTGCACGATTTTTACTAGCAACATCTTTAAGTTTGTTGATAAGTTTTTCATGACCAATGGTAGGAGGATTCATTCTACCGAAAGTGAACACTGCGGTCTTATCTCTACTTATCTTTTCATGCAAATCTTTTATCTTCATAAGAATATTTATTTTACTTCGTATGGAACAAGTTCTTCATTTTCATTGACATAAAATTTCTTACCTTTATGTTCAACAATTGTATGTGTAGCATCAAATGCTTCTTTTTGAGTTCGTTTCTTTTTCTTTACAGTCTGCAAAACTCTTTGATACACTTCTTTGTTATCCATGATAAGTTTTAGAAGTTTATCAAACACTCTCATAATCATTACTCTTTGTGCCATCGTAGGTGTTTTACCTTCGTCTAGGTCTTTCATAAGTTTGATGAAAAGTGCCATTTCGTCTTTAGCAATGAGACCGTTTTGTGCAAGTCTTCTCAACCTTTCGTCAACTCCCTCTGTAAGAGAGATTCGAATCATTTTATCTTCAAGAGTCTCAAGTAATTCTTTTTCTTGTTCTAGCATTTATGCTCCCTTTGACCAGTTTTTGGCGGCATTGAAATTTTGTCTTGAAAATTCAAGACGGTCTACCAGTTTCACATACTGGTCAGATTTTAACTTGTCAACTGCAACAAACCCTTCTGGATTCGTCACCTTAAAACCATCATCATCTTGTATGAAAGTTTTAGTCAATGTTTTTACATTTTCTAATTTTCTCAGAATCAATAATTTACATGCAATCAATAAATTTTGCATTTCAAATATCATGCTCAGTTGTCTTCTGTTATTCTGAAAAAACTTTATAAATTCTCTAAATTCTTTACCTTTTCTTAACTTTGCTTTTTCTGTTTTTAACTTTTGTATCTCTTTTTCGGATCTCTCTTTCAAATATTTAATCAAACCATTAACATGACTTGAAGGATTTTCTATCGGGCGCCCTTCTCTTATTTTTGAATTTGTATATGTTTTTATTCTTATATTCACGTCCTTATGATTTTGTATGAACTTTAATATATTTGGATTTAATTGTCTAAATAATCTTCCAGCACCCGATAGAATCCCTGTAATTTGAGCGGTTTCTTTTTCAGTCATTGAAGCCGTACCACTCACATCTTCATATTCTGCATCTCTGAACCAGACATTTGGTGTCTTATTCATTCCCGAAATATCAATATCAAAACTAGCATTCATATCTGCCAAAGTATCTCCATTATACCTTGTGTGAAATACGATTCCCATTTTTGATGCTAACATCTCTTTAGCCAAATCACTATCTTTAGGTACTGCATATACGATAGTGTTTGGTTTGAATGTTAAATAATTTACACCATCAATTGTTTCATTCTGTAAATCTTCTGAACTATACATCATGTCACCTTGAATGACACCTTTTATATTCAATTCAGATAAAAACTCAAGTGCCGTTTTTAACTTTTTATTCAAACCTTCTGCAGGATGATTCCTATCAATGTCTTCTGGAGTATAATTAAGTTTTGCATTTTTTGCAAAAACACCTTTTGTGCCGACAAAAAACTTTCCGTTTTCAGGATTTGTTCCTGCAAAAATAGCAGGCGCACCATCCCATTTAACGGTGATGCGAACCTGCTTTCCGCTTTTTGTAGAACCAGCAAGCATATCTCTCAAACCTCTGAGAAAGTTTATTGCTTGTCTAGTTCCATCAACTCCATTGTTAAGAACCTCATCCTCAATATGTTCAAGGTGCAGGTTCTTATCTTCATTTAAATAT
>Ga0209756_1002208_pt1 | contig 17084 bp, 18 predicted proteins | sample ETNvirenome_6_85_FD_184071 | JGI IMG/M metagenome (GOLD analysis project Ga0209756, IMG submission 184071) | Marine viral communities from the Pacific Ocean - ETNP_6_85 (SPAdes) (version 3) | ecosystem: Environmental > Aquatic > Marine > Oceanic | place: Pacific Ocean | collected 2013-06-19
TAAACAGACCTATGTTTAGAATGGGTGGCCCTATTAAAGAAGGAGTCATGCATGGAATTAGAGAACCGAGACAAGGTTATGCATTCGGAAAAGAAGTAGTGAAACAAGTGGGCACAAAAGTTCCTGCAATTTCAAATATATATAACCGAGGCATTGCTAATCTTTCAAACTTAGGGCAAAAATTTAAAGGATTATTCGGAAGCACCGGACCAGTAACAAAAACTGTTCCACGACAAGGACCTCCTTATAATATACCCGGAGGAAATGTGTATCAGAGAGGATATCCTGGTGGAAAAGTTATAGGAAAAAACATTGGACCTGGTAGCGCTGAAGTTACTGAACAAGTATTCCAACCTAATAGATTTGGTTCATATTTGATGGGATCTCCTGAAGCAAAAGCACTTAAATATGTATGGGATGGCAAAGGATGGGTAGCAAAAGCTGCCGCAGTTCCATTTAAATCTCCTTTACTAGGGGGCGCTTTAATTTATCAAGGCGGTAAATGGTTATGGCCTGATGGAAAAGAAGCCACTGATGCAGAAGTAGAATCACAATTTAATTTTAAAGGTGGAACAAAACCAGGTCGTGGAGATTCAGGAATGACTTACACTGACCCAGAAAAAGCTAAAAAATTAGCAGCTAAAAAAAGAGACGATAGAATTACTAATCTTTTAGAAACGATGGGCTATGATGCAGCTAAAAAAGATGCTGTTTCTAAAGCACTGATTGATGCGAGCCAAATTGTAAGTGAGAGAGGAACACTCAATAAGAAAAATATTACCCGAGAATTAATTAACCCTATCATTCAAGCTACAAGCAAACGATTAGAGAAACCTGAACAGTTAAATGAAGCTGTCAGATTAATGATGACTAAAGCTGAGATCGAAAAAGAAATGAATCCTCTCGATGATGCATACAAAAGAGGACAGATAGCAGTAATGCAGAAAACATTAGCAGGAAGTAGTTTTAAAGAAGCGGTTCTTGCAGCAAGTAAAGATGGACAACCAACAAGCGATAAGCTTGCAGGTCTGGCTCGACAATATTTACCGGGAGATTTTAAAGTTATGCAGCTTAAGGTACCTAAAAAGACAGATACTTTAGAATACATTATGGATGTAGTAAAAGACTCTCATACGAATCCTGATAAAAAGCCTTTCCCTCCAGGACAATATGTTCTGAAAGAAAGAGTTGTTATAATTGACGAACAAGGTAACGTTACACCCCTGGATGTATAGGAGGGTAAATGGCTACTGATTATTCCCAGTATGGAAGTGGCCCTACTAATAAAGTAGGAACGTTTGAGTCTATGCTATCAGGCGTAGGTTCAGGTTTATTACAAATTCCCAAAGGATTATTTTCATTAGGCGCAACGCTTATGGATCTGGGTGTCAACTCAGGTAAAGCGGCAGCCGTTGAACAATGGTTCGATGATCTTACAGAATTAGATGAGAAAGCTGAAGCCACAGCAGCAGGAAAAATTACAGAACTCTTAGTTAACATTGGGGTGCCCGGGGGTTATGGTTTTAAACTAGGTAGTCAACTCGCTAAGCAATCGATGCTAGCTAAAAAGGGTGGAAAGTATTTAGATCTTAATAATAAATCATTACAAAAAGGAATGGCAGAAGCCACACGTTTAAATGCTCGAGGTAAAACAAATCAATTCATTGCAGGTGCATTAGGGGGTGGTTTAGCTGAAGGAGTTTTTGTTGGTGACGTAGAAAAGATTGGGAGCTTTGGAGATTTAATTGGAGGACCCACAGAAATTACTAGAGGTGAAGGAGAAGATGCTGTTAGAGATTTATTAAACCGAGTTAAGTTTGGAACTGAAGGAGCTTTATTCACAGGAGTTGTTGGTGGAATAGGATCCACAGTTAAAAGATTAGCTGGTCGCGGAGAAAAATTAGACATTGCTAATAGTAAATTAGATAGATGGATTGATAAAGCGGCAGGAAAATTTAGAGCACGAAGTGATAAGACTCCAGAGTTATTTGAATTAGAAAGAACTTCTAAAGGAATGAGAGGTGCGGACACCGTACTGGCTAAAAATATATCAAGAGACACGGATAAATTTATTGATAGTATTTTTCCCCCACTCAGAACTATATGGAATAAGCAAAAGGGTGGAGAGCGAGATAAACTTTTAAAAGAAATTAATGATATCCTTTTATCAGGGGATCCTAAACTCGTTGATGAAGTCATCGATGGAAAAGCTACCGGTAAAATGGTTTCTAAATGGGGTAAGATGGATCAAGCTAAGGTAGAAGCCTTAACCAAGAAGCTTGTAGATTTAGGAGCTAAGAATGATGACATCACTGCGATGATTATGGGCCTTGGAAGAATTAGACAACGATGGGATGATCTCTTTACAGAAATTGGAAGAACATTAGACGCAGATGAAATTAAAGAATTCAAAGACCTCTTTGGAGATAAATTTAAAAATTATTTAGGGGCAACCTATGACATCATGCAAAACAAAAGCATTATTCCATGGCTAAGATATAAGCCAACTGAAGAAGCCGTTACTGAGGTCAAAGACATATTTAAAAGAACTTATGCAGAGGTGAATCCAGGAAAAACTTTATCGGACCTGGAGGCAGAGCAAGCTGTGGCAAGAGTATTGGATACAGCAGAGCTTCCTAAAGGAATGAGAATGGATAAACCTTCGGATCCTTATTTTTCTATCCCTGATTTCTTTTTAGGTAAGACGACTCTAGACGAAGCAACAAGAATGGGACTTAAGAAACCCGGTCTATCTCAAATAGCTCCGGAGTTTAAAGGGGCCTTTGAAAGGCTCTTAGGTAGACAACAGAATCCTATGCAAACTATCTTGGGTGGTATGGCTAAACTTTCTTTAGTTGCTCAAAGAAATATATTTTTTAGAAATGTTTTTAATAAGAATGAAGAATTATTAACTAAAGCTGCAAAACAAATTGAAGACACAGGTAATACAGATATCATGCCCATGTTTACAAAAAGTGAGGACCAGGCACGTCAATTTTTTGGTAATGATTATAGAGCCATTAAAGTTATTGATGAACACCAAAAAGGAAGGGTAGGACTAGCCGCAGGAGCGAGTAATCCTTTTGGTCAAAGAGGACAAACTTATTATGCACGTCCAGGACTCGCTGAAGCTCTGGAGACACAAGGCATTAACTCTCAAGGCTTTACTTTAATGGGAAGTGAAATGTTAGGGGACATGTACACAGGACTTCTTTTATATCCTAAAGCCACATCACAGATTGCTAAAACTATTTTATCTCCCATCACTCACATGAGAAACTTTATAAGTGCAGGAGCTTTCGCAGCAGCCAATGGAATTATTCCTGCCAACTTTGGTAAAGTAAATGTAACTGTGGCTGGTAAAGAACTTGTAGAGAACCCTATGAAGTTAGCTTACCAAGCATTACAGGCTCCATTGAAGGGAAGCAGACAACAAAATGATTTATACGATAAGCTTATTAGATTAGGAGTAGTAAACAGTAACGTGAGACTAGGGGATCTTTCCAGACTTTTAGAAGATATAAACTTTGGTGCCACGATGAGCTACCAAAAAGGTATGAGAGGTTTAATGAAACAAATGTCCAAAATAAAATCGGTTGGTCAAGATCTATACACCGCTGAAGATGACTTCTGGAAAATTTATTCTTGGGCTATAGAAAAATCTAGACTAGCCAGAGCTTTAGAAAAACAAGGAGTCACTCGAGGAACTAAAGATGCATGGATTAAAAATGCTCAGGGTGAATGGATTGAAGTAACAGAAGATTGGTTAGAAAGAGAAGCAGCTGATATTGTTAAGAACAATATTCCTAACTATGATTACGTACCTGATTTTATTAAAGGCTTACGTAAACTTCCAATTGGAAACTTCGTATCGTTCCCAGCAGAGATTGCAAGAACAGGAGCGAACATCGTTCAAAGAGCTCTTAGAGAAATTAATACAAGCTACACTTTAGCTAATGGTCAAGTCATAAAACCTTTCACTGGGATAGGTTACACAAGATTGTTTGGATTTACGACAACTGTTGCAGCCATACCTTACGCAACTCAAAAAATGTTCCAAACTATTTACGATGTTACCGATGAAGAACGAGAAGCTATTAGAAAATATGTAGCTGAGTGGTCTCAAAACTCTACCATCCTTCCTATAAAAGATAAGGACGGGAACTTTAAATATGTAGACTTCAGTCATGCTAATGCTTACGATACTTTAATTAGACCTTTACAAACCGTTGTTAATGCGGTGGCCGATGGCCAATCTGAAGATGGAATCATGGATGATTTTATGAAAGGAATGTTTACTTCCATGGCAGAATTCGGTGAACCTTTTATTAGTGAATCTATTTGGGCCGAAGCGGTCTCTGATATTTTTATGAGAGGAGGTCGATCAAGAGAAGGTTATCAAATTTATAACCCTGAAGACAGCGCAGGTAATATATCGACAGCTATCTTTAAGCACTTAGTTAAAACTCAAATGCCAGGCTCCGTGGAGCAGTTCGAAAGACTAGACAGAGCCTTTAAACCTGTGAACTTTGTTGTTAAAGGGAAGTATGATGAGTATGGACAAGAGTATGAATTTGGTGATGAGTTTGCAGGACTCTTTGGTTTTAGAGCAGTAGAAGTTAATCCTGAACGAGCAATTAAATTTAAAGTAGCGGACTATAAAAAAGGAGTTAGACTAGCAGGATCTTTATTCACTAGAGAAACTTTAAAAGGTGGACCTATTGAACCAAGAGAAATTGTAGATGCTTACATTAATGCTAACCGAGCATTGTTTAATGTTAAGAAAAAATTAAAGGGCGATTTAGATGCTGCTATTACTTTAGGAATTTCAGACCAGGCCTATAATAGAAACGTAGATATCTCGGGCGCTGAAAAAGCAGCTATTGAACAAGGAGTATTTCGACCTTATGTTCCTTCAGGAAATGTTAGACAAGCTTTTGCAGAAAATGCAGACGCGATAGGAGAAAGTAATCCTTATCCAGAAGCAGCAGATGTTATTAATGATATTAGAGCAGAACTTTCAGGTTTATCTTTAGACGATCCATCGTTTCCAATTATAGAAAATCCTTTAATGCCAGATGTTGGTACACCACAGACCATCCCTGGTACATTAAATTTACCTAGTGTAGATCAACAAACTGTGACAGCTCAAGGCGTCGGAGGTGGTGGAAATATTCCATTTAATCAGATGACGACACAACAAAAACTAGATATACTATTCGGCCGAGGGTAAGGCTTAATTATTATATATGTCAAAAGCAGATTACCAAGAAATTATTTCTGAATACAAGGAGCAGGTCAGAGTGCTCAAAGAGCAGGTTAATGAACTGACTGATGCTTGCAAAGCCAAAGATGCTGCGTTAAAAAGGGCATTACAGAAGTTAGAGTATACGACAGACGATTTAGATAAAATGCAGAAAAAGGAAAAGGAAGATGAAACTAAGCAATAATTTTAGTTTAAAAGAGCTGACAGCCAGCCAGACAGCTGAAAGAAAAGGCATTGATAATACCCCTAGCCCTGAGCACCAGGAGAACCTCAAATTGCTCTGTGCGGCGATCCTACAGCCTGTTCGAGACCATTTTTCTAAGGTGGTGACCATTTCCAGCGGATATCGCTCTCCAGAATTGTGTGTAGCCATAGGTTCAAAAATCACATCGCAGCATGCCTCAGGCCGCGCCGCCGACTTCGAAATTTTTGGCGTGTCCAATAAAGCTCTTGCTGATTACATTGATTCAGAACTTCATTATGACCAACTCATCCTCGAGTACTGGAACGAATCAGATCCAAATTCAGGCTGGGTGCACTGCTCATTTTCAGAAGGTAATAATCGAAAACAATACTTGAGGGCTTTCAAAAGCAACGGCGCCACGAAATACGAACCAATGGCGTAAAAACCGAAAAAATTTGTGAGTGAACTTTTACTATACTCCCAGATTTTGTAGGATTAAGCAAATCCCAACCAACCTGTAATTATAAATTTTTCCTCTTTTTCGCTAATCTGCCCTTTATGGGTATGAGTGAAATCTGGTGGCCAAATCAAGGTTAATCCCTTTTCTGCAGGAGTCGTGATATCCTGATATTTGAACTGGGTACCGGCATCAGGGACCGTATTTAAATAAGTCATAAAAACTAGACAACGATTATCGTGCTTACTACTTCTTTCAAAATGCCAGCCCTTAAATCCTTCCCCAGGCTTATAATGCTGAATGTGACAACTCTCAATCATACCATAGGTACTAAAATCTTCTAATTGAGGATATTTTTTTTCATAAAGCCTCATCACTTGATCTAAATTTTTACGATATTTAAAAAAAGTTTCATGCTGATAATAAGGATCAATAACTAATTCAGTTGAAGTTTTTATTTCTTTGTTAACTCTTGCAGGATGTGGACCCACCACTCCTTCTACATGTTTATCTGCATTAGTTTGAAAAATGTGTACTAACTCATCACACAATGGTGCAGGAATATACCATCCTCCGATCATTGTATTATTAGGTAAATTATACTCTTTCATTTTAATACATTCATATTTAAAACTATTCGTCTAGGAACATCACTTTGGGTTATTCCATAATGAAGAGTGTTATCGAATAATATAAGTCTATTGGCTTTGGACTCAATCTTTTTTTCTCCTACTACAGTTGCTCCATTACACGTATGAAAATTAAACACAGAAGTTATGATGCGTTTATCAGGTCCTCCTTTATCATAAATATCTGCATGCTCTGCATGAGATACATTCTTACCTTGATTAGGATAAAGATTTAATTTTAATTTCACTACCTGAGTAAAAGGGCGTAACTCAAATTGATAATCTTCTAAAACATGAAAAGCAGGATACAGAGGATGAGATCCAGGTCCTCCTGGAACATTGGCATTTGCAAATAAAAATTGACTCAACATCCATCGACTATCTCCCTCATTAGTAACAGGATCATAATGAGTATCATTATTCCATACCCATGCTATTGCATGGCTTTCTACTGCTTTCAATAATCGATTAAAAATTCTAGGGGGTAAAAAATCATCAACAATTTTTAAATCCATGCTTTTAATTCCTCTCCCATTATTTGGGATGCAATATTTACTTTCTTGCGTAAAGCTTTAACAATTCTTTCATCAATCGTATTTTCTACCATCAAATCAATATAGGTCATTGGAAAATGCTGACCGATTCGGTCAATTCTTGCTTCAGATTGTTGACGCTTTTCTAAATCATATCCATTAGAATAATAAATCATGGTTGAAGCTGCTGTTAAGGTTATTCCATACCCTCCCGTTTGAGTAGTGCCCACTAAAAATCTTACTGTACTTTTAGGGTCTTGAAATTTTTGAATATTATCTTGACGTTGATCCATTGGAGTTAATCCATAATAAGTTACTACAGAGTTATCCCCATATTCTTTTTTAAGATGTTCCACGATTGTTTCTACATCGTACTGGTAATGACCCCATATTACAACTTTTCCGTGTATCTCTTCCAACGTGTCAAGTAGTTCATTAATTCTATTATTTTTTATTGGCTTAATGGTTCCATCATCAGCTGTGAAATGACCACAATTAATTTGTTGAAGTCTCATGAGTTGAGTTAAAACGGTCGCCGTACTCATTGTTTTTCCTTCCATTTCAGCTAATGCTAAATGCTTCATTTGTTTATAAATTTTTTCTTGTTCAGGAGTTAATTTAATAATTCTTTTCATATAAGTTTTAGAAGGTAAATCTAAGCAATCATCCTTCAGGACCCTGTATGAAAAAGGTTTTAATTTTTCTGATAGCTCTCCTAGATTTCTATAGCCCACAACAATTTGAACTGATCGTCCTCCAAAATTAGCCGTTTTCATAACAGCATATCTTGTTCTAAATGTATAATAAGAAGAGTGCCCCAATAATTCAGGATATAGAAATTCACATTGTTTGTATAAATCTAAAGGAGATTTAGTAATTGGAGACCCTGTTAATATACGTTTATATTTAACACCTTCAGATAATTTACATATATTTTTAGTTCTTTTAGCATCAGGATTTTTAATAGTCGTACTCTCATCAATAGCCATTAAGGTATTATGGCAAGATAAAAATTTCTTAGCAAAATCAACTCCCTTTACAGTTGAAAAAGCTTCTACATTCATTATTAAAATATGAAGTTCTTCTCCTGTTTTAAATAAATTTCCTAATTTTTTAGACTGGCCTTTGGTAATATTAGCTTGCCACAATACAGGCACATTCTCTATATGATCAGGTAAATGAGTAGGAATTTCTTGTTTATACCAAGTTCCTACTACCCCTTTAGGCGCCACAATTAAAGCTCCATTAATTTTACCTGCATCATAAAGCATAGCAATATTATCAAGTAACACTTTAGATTTACCGGTTCCCATTTCCATAAATAAAGCAAAATAGGATTTTGCCCAGGACATTTCTAAAGCCTTAAGCTGATGCTTATACGGCGGCGTCTTAAATTTATATTTCATATTCTTTCTATTGACTTCTTATATAGGATAAACTATATCTTTGTCAATGACAGAAAGAATAGAAATATGTTTACAGTAGCAGCCTCAGTAGCGGATCAACCCGTTGTTTATGTTATTCAGGAAATACCCGGCACAAAAGCAGGGACTCCTAAAATAAATATAATGAGCGCTTCAAAATATGGAAGATTTAAATTTCTTCTTCCAGAATTTTCACAAATAATCTTTTCACCTGGTCCATTAATATTTAAATTAAGGGCCGCGTTAAAAAATTATAACAAGAAGGATTATTTATTATTGACTGGAGATCCAGCGATAATTGGTGTAGCATGTTCTATTGTGTCACAACTTACAAACGGAAAATACAACTTATTGAAATGGGATAAACAAGAAAGACAATATTATCCTATTACTATAAACTTAAACGAGAAAGGAGAAATTGATGAGTAGTATTAATTTTGAAGAAGATCAGAGAGAAGATTTAGGTGCAGTAAATGAAGCTAAAAATTTATCTGATCAAGTAGTAAAACTAAAAAAGTTAGAAGACGAAGTAGTTAGTAAAGAGGAAGAGCTGAAGGAACTAAAAAGAAAAAGAGATTTAGTTTCAGGAGAAGTCATTCCTACTATGATGCAGGAAATGAATATCTCCACATTAAAATTAGCGGATGGATCTGCAGTAGAAGTGAAACCCGTGTATGGTGCTTCCATTCCTAAAGCAAGACAGGAAGAAGCATTTAAATGGCTTCGAGATAACGGCCTAGGTGATTTGATTAAAAATGAAGTCACTGTTGCTTTTGGTCGTGACGAAGACGATAAGGCATCGCAGTATGCGGTCCTTGCGCAAGGTCAAGGATATCAACCAATCCAGAAATTAAAGGTTGAACCCATGACACTTAAAGCATTAGTCAGGGAGCGTGTCGAGTCTGGACAAGATATGCCCTCTGATTTATTTAACCTGTTCGCAGGCAACCGAACAAAAATAATAAGGAAACAATAAACATGAACGAGGTAACACAAAAAACAAACGCTTCTGTTCCTGCTAATATATTTGAGCAGGATGCAAGTAAGGGTTTAGGCAATATAGGCCAACAAGATTTGGCATTGCCGTTTCTAAAAATCCTTGGACAGTTATCGCCCGAAGTAAATGAGAGGGATGGTAAATATGTTAAAGGTGCCAAGCCAGGAATGATTTTTAATTCCGTGACTGGTGAGTTATATGATGGCGTGAAGGGCATTGATGTCGTTCCCTGCTTTTATAAACTCGAGTACATAGAATGGAAAGATAGAGGAGAAGGATTAGGAGCACCAATTGCTATCTATGATTCCTCATCTGACATTATGTCTAAAACAAAACCAGATGCAAACTACAAAGATAGATTACCCAATGGTAACTATATTGAGAAGACAGCATCTCATTTTGTAATTATCTTAGGTGATAGTCCTTCAACAGCGTTGATTTCTATGAAATCTACTCAATTAAAAATTAGTAGAAAGTGGAACTCAATGATGAGTGGGATTAAAATGAAAGGTAAAACTGGCTTATTTACGCCAGCATCTTTCAGCCACATTTACAAACTAAAAACTACTCAAATGTCTAATGACAAAGGCACTTGGTTTGGTTGGGAAGTAAGTAAAGTTGGTCCTGTATCAGATACTCAGATGTATCAGCAAGCTAAAACGTTTAGTGAAAATATTTCTAAAGGAAGTATTAAAGCTAAACACGGCGCTGACAAACCAAAAGGGTCTGACTCGCATTTCTAGTTTAATCGATTAGTCGATTAAAGAAGGGGCGAGAGCGGGAGACTTAACTCGCCCCTCTGAAAGATAATTATGGAGAAGAAATATATAAATTTATTTAATGGATATAGGCGCGCCTATGGTGTCGCTGATTGGACCAATGTAAAAATTGATCCGGTGAGTGGCAAAAAGAAACCAGATTATAGGTGGACTTTTGAAGAGTTTACCGATCAAGTCTTTACCGACCATTTAAATGGCTCTAAATCTGTAGGAATTCAGCCTACCAACGAAAATGCAGAAGTTAAATTTGGAGTTATTGATATAGATCCCAATAATTATGATAACTTCGACAGAAAATTTTTTATAGACAAAATTCAAGAATTTAAATTACCTTTAATCCCTATCGAATCTAAAAGTGGAGGGCTACATCTTTTTATATTTATGAAAGATTTCGTTTCGGCAACTCTTTTAGTTTCTTTCCTAAGTAATCTTCTTCCTCTTTTTAAATTAAAACCAGACACAGAAATTTTTCCCAAGCAGACACAATTAACTAAAGACACAGAAACTGGAGAATTAAGACCAGGACAATTTATCAACTTACCTTATTATAAAAAAACAGAACGTAGAGCTCTCAACATTGACGGAACTTTTTTTACCTTTGAACAATTTATTGAAGTAGCTGAAGCTAATTTAGTGGGTAAAGATAGTTTAGATAATATTACCGACGCAATTGATCGACAGATATATGAAGGAGCTGACGAAGATTTTAAAGATGGTCCTCCATGTCTAGCACATCTTTCTACCATTATGAAAGATCCTCTCTTTGATGGTAAAGATCGATTTATGTATAACTATCATGTCTTTGTTAAAATGAAATACGAGGACACATGGAAACAAAAAGTTAAGAATGCTCCAGTCAAATATTTTGCGGAACAACATGCGAATGCATGGGATGATAAATTATTAAATGCGAAAGTTAGATCATGGGCAAGATCTTTAAAAGGATATACTTGTACACAAAGTCCTATCAGTGATCATTGTAAAAAAGGAATATGTGTTAAGAAAAAATTTGGAGTTTTATCGGGATCTAAAGGAACTTACCCTGAATTAACTAATTTAAAAAAGATAGACCTTGAACCAGAACCAGAATTTGAATTTGATGTAATTAAATCGGATGGTATTAGCACAGCTACAGTTCATTGTAGAAGTGTAGAACATGTTAATGATCAACGTAAAAGAAGAAATGCTATATCGAAAGCAGCAGGATTTGCTCCCCCTATTATTAAAGGAGATGAAGATCAAACGGTTCTCGATGCATTATGGAAAACACAGAAAATAGTCTCCCCTCCTATTGGTACCACTCCTAAAGAAAAATTACATGATGTTCTTCATGCTAAAATAAATGGAGCTAAAGCTACAAATGATGCCAGCTTTAAATCTGGAACTGTCTTAATTGAAGAAGGCTGTGCTTATTTTAAATTCGATAAATTTTATGACAAATTAAAATCTAAGAATTGGAAATACAGTGAAGATAAAACTGGAAACATGATGATGAAAACTTATGAAAATTGTGACATAGAATTTATGGAACAAAAAAGATTTCCTAGTAAAACAAAAGGTAAATATAACACTCCTACTAAAAATGTAGTTAAAATTTCTATTAAAGAATTTGAAAACGTACCCATCTATCATACTCGACTCGAGCACCAAAAGGATATTATATGATGAGAAAAATACTCGGGCCTCCGGGAACAGGAAAAACAACTAGACTGTTAAAATATGTTAAAACCTTTTTAAAACTAGGGACACCTCTGGATAAAATAGGCTATTTTGCCTTCACAAAAAAGGCTGCAAATGAAGCAAAAAATAGAATGTTGGACAGCTATCCTGACCTAACTTACAAGCATTTAAAACGTTTTCAAACATTACATTCTTTAGCTTTTGAGAGATTAGGCATGAAGAAAAGTGAAGTGATGCAAGATGAACACTACGAAGACATAGGAAAAAAATTAGGAATAGAAGTTACAGTTTATAGTGATGGTCAAGAACGAACAGGATTTGTAGATTCAGATAGTGAATATTTTAATTTAATTAATGCCGCAAGAATTAAGGGAATTACTAGTGAAGAAGAATATAATAGCGACATGTATTCTACTGAGCTCGACAAAAATTTAATTCCTATTTTAGAAGATGAAATAAATAACTATAAAGATGCCTTTCAGTTGAAAGATTTTACCGATATGATTCATAAATTTAATATGGCAGAATTGTGTCCAAAATTTGACGTAGTTTTTATTGATGAGGCCCAAGATTTATCACCTATTCAATGGAAGATGTTTGAAGAGTTAAAAAAGAACACAAAACATATGATATTAGCGGGTGATGATGACCAAGCCATTTATGGATGGGCTGGTGCAGACGTTAAAAGATTTCAAGATGAGCCCGCAAAAGAAATTGTTTTGCCACAATCTTATAGAGTACCAAGAACGATTCAACACATTGCTGACAATATTTTAGATAGAATACCAGATGAGAGAAGAATTAAAAAAGAATGGGAAGCAAGAGACGAAGAAGGAGATATATATTTTGGTACTTCAGTTGAAGATGTTCCATTACATAAAGGAAAATGGTTAGTGCTCGCTAGGTATAATGACAGATTAATAAAACTTAAACCCTCACTCAGAGATATGGGGATTTACTTTGAATACAAAGGACGTAAAAGTTATAAAGCTCGACTTTACACAGCTATTCAAAATTTTACTCGATGGACTAATGGTGACCAACTTTCATTAACCGAATGTAGGGATTTATTTGAATATCTAGGTAAAGAATTCCCGCAAAAAGAAGAACGTATGTATGATTTAAGAGAATTTGGATACGGCCATACTGATAGATGGTTTGATGTGTTTGAAACAGAACCTGATGACAGCTTATATATTAGAAATATGTTAGCGCAGGGAGAGCAACTGGTTCAACCTGCAAGAGTTGTTTTATCTACTATTCATTCCGCCAAAGGGGGAGAGGCAGACAATGTATTATTAATCTTAGATAACACCAAAAATATTAGAGAAGCTGTAGAAAGATCCCCTGACAAAAGTGATGAAGAAAATCGAATATGGTATGTTGGAGTAACAAGAACCAAGCAGAATCTTTACGTATTAGCAGCTCGAAAGGAGAGTAATGGATATGACATCGAAAGTGTACACTAAGCAAATCGGTGGGGCCCACTACAAGAAAATGAAAATTCAGCCCAGTGAATTTGTGCATGAAAACAAAATGTTATTTGCAGAAGGCAACATAATAAAGTATATATGTAGACACCCGTATAAAGATGGAAAGCAGGATATATTGAAGGCAATACATTATTGTGAAATGATTATTGAGAGAGACTACACCTTACCGGATTATATGATTCCGATGACTGAGGAAGAAGAATATCGGAACGCGGGTATCACAAAAGAAGAGGCCGAGAGAAAAACAAAACCTAATTCCTGGGGGATTTTAAAAAAATGAGAATCCCAAAATTTGAAGCACAAACTGAATGGGTTAAACCAACAGAGTTTCCAGACTTAAGACAAGTCGACGAAATAGCAATAGACTTAGAAACAAAAGATCCTGATCTTCTTAAGAAAGGATCTGGTTCAGTAATTGGTAATGGAGAAATCATTGGAATTGCAGTAGCCACTTCATTCTATAAAGGATATTTTCCAATTGCTCATGAAGGTGGGGGAAACATGGATAAGAAACAAGTTTTCTCTTGGCTTAAAGATATTTTAGAAGCACCATCCACAAAAATTTTTCACAATGCAATTTACGATGTGTGTTGGTTGAGAGCAGCTGGATTTAAAATTAATGGTGACATTGTTTGTACCATGATCGCCGCAGCAATTACCGATGAGAATAGATTTAGATATGATCTTAATAGTTTATCCTGGCATTATTTAGGTTATGGAAAGAACGAAAGAGCTTTAGCTGAAGCTGCAGAAGAATGGGGCATCGATCCTAAAGCAGAAATGTATAAGCTACCTGCCATGCACGCAGGTTCTTACGGAGAGAGGGATGCTGAAATAACTTTAGGATTATGGCAAGAACTTAAAAAAGAAATTATTCATCAAGACCTAGAAGACATTTTTGATTTAGAAACAGATCTATTCCCATGTTTGGTTGATATGAGATTCAAAGGAGTAAGAGTAGATGCAGAACGAGCTCATCTCATGAAGAAAGAACTGATGGCTGAAGAAAAAGAAATCTTAAGAGCCATTGAAAAAGAAACAAATATTTTACCACAGATATGGGCCGCAAGATCAGTAGCTAATGTATTTGATATGTTAAAAATAGAATACCCTCGTACAGAAAAAACAGCTGCTCCTTCTTTTACTAAAAATTTTTTACAAGAACATTCACATCCAGTTGTTAGAATGATTGCTAAAGCTAGAGAAATTAACAAAGCTCATACTACCTTCATTGATTCTATTTTAAGATATGAACATAAAGGTAGAATCCATGCAGAAATTAATCAGTTAAGAAATGCAGGAGGCGGAACAGTGACAGGTAGATTTAGTTATCAAAATCCTAACCTTCAACAGATTCCCGCACGTAATAAAGATTTAGGACCAAAGATTAGAAGTTTATTTATACCTGAAGAAGGATGTAAGTGGGGTTGTTTTGATTACTCACAACAAGAACCTAGACTCGTTGTTCATTATGCAGCGCTCTATAAATTACCTTCCGTGTATGATGTTGTTGATGCTTATCAAGCAGATTCAAATTCAGATTTCCATGGAACAGTAGCAGATATGGCACAGATTCCTAGATCACAAGCTAAAACAATTAACTTAGGATTATTTTATGGGATGGGTAAAGCTAAACTTCAGGCAGAACTAGGAGTGACTAAAGAAAAAGCTGCAGAGTTATTTAATCAGTATCATGCTAAAGTTCCATTCGTAAAACAACTTATGGAGAAAGCATCGAATCGAGCTCAGGACCGAGGACAGATTAGAACTTTACTTGGAAGACTATGCAGGTTTCATTTATGGGAACCAAACAGTTTTGGTATGCATAAAGCATTATCACATGAAGAAGCACTCAAGGAACACGGACCAGGGATTAGAAGAGCTTATACTTACAAATCGTTAAACAAACTTATACAAGGTTCAGCAGCAGATATGACTAAAAAATCTATGTTAGAACTTTATAAGGCAGGTGTGGTTGCACATATCCAAATTCATGACGAGTTATGTGTCTCAATTAGAGATAATAATGAAGCCAAGAAAATCGTTGAGATTATGGAGAATGCTGTTACACTTGAAGTTCCCAATAAAGTAGACTATGAAGAAGGTAAAAATTGGGGAGATATCTATGATAAATAGGGAGGAAACTATGGAACACATTAACAAGGCATGGGCAAAAGCAAAAGCTCATCCTAAAATTGCTATCGGAATAGCGGTTGTTGTAGTTATTATAATTATAGCTGTATAAGGAATTTATGTTAAATGGCTTATTTGAACGCGAATATTCCTGCGACTTATGCGCAGATAAGAAGGGAGTATCTATATGACCTTTCCGGACATGTGGGAGAAGCTGAAGACTGTGTCATCTTTGGGATGGCATCAATTTCAGGGCGCGCTATACTCTTTCATGCAATTATGGAAAATGGTGCTATCTTCTATCGTTTACCGATTAGCGCCTTTATCCAAAGAGGCTTTGATGTCAAAAAAGTTCCTCGGCCTAGACTTGACGAGTTGGAGCTTTGGAATTGTTTTAGTTACTATCCTGCTATTACTACTTACGATATTTTAGCCAGCCAAACAGCTAAATATATTGGTAAAGATAAAAAATGGTATCACGGCCATTATCTTTTTACTATTGACTGGGCTCACCCAGAGAGTAATATAGTCGATACAGATCATTCTGAAATACCACACGAACATAAGTGTGCACACATTCTCGCTTTAGAGAATGGAAATTATGCAGCACAACCTAATAATAGATTAATATGGAGTATACCTTCTTTTACAGTTAGGGATGAAGTTCCTGACTGGAAGGTACAAACTTCAGAATGGAACGTAGAAGACACCGGTAAATGGAAAACAGAAGATACCGATAAGTTCTTTTATGATATGGAAGAGAAAAAAAATGATTAAATGTAAAGATTGTTTTTGTGATTGTCATTGTAATGTCAAAGGACATTCAGATAGTACAGGTGTATGTCCTTGCGAAAAATGTAAATGTAATCCCCAGGGAGCTACAGTAAACAACGATGAGTGTCTCTCATGCCAATAGACGAAGAAAAAACTTGCAATATGCATACCAAAGAAAAAGAAAAATCTGGTACATGTTGTCGCGTAAACGAAGACCAAGAAAACGCAGAAGCGTTAACGTATGAACATTCTCTAAAAAGTTTGTCTATACATGAGTTAGCTCAGACAAACCCAACTAAAACGTATAGAGAATTAGAACAAATTAAAAGTGAACAAAATGAATGATAAGTTAATCACGGCACTACTCGCTATACTATTAGCGCTCGGAGGATGGACACTGCAACGTACATTCTCTCTTTCACAAGATATGGTTTTAATTAAAACCAAAGTGGAGATAATAGAAGATGAAGTACAGAACTTTAAAAATTCTAAGGGCAAGAAGAAACGCAAGAGAAAAAAGGAACAAGGAAATTAGATGGATGAAATATCTAATATCCTCTATAATTATTGGCGTACTATTTCTTGTTGCGTGCGGATCAGCCCAAGCAAAAAACGAATACCTTGGCCAAAACTGGCGTGACTGTTATGCTGGTGATATCACTCCTTACGTAGAATATAGACAAGGCGGAATGGACTACATCGACAGAGGTTCAAGCTCTCATGAAGATCATGAGT
>Ga0209756_1002210_pt1 | contig 17079 bp, 11 predicted proteins | sample ETNvirenome_6_85_FD_184071 | JGI IMG/M metagenome (GOLD analysis project Ga0209756, IMG submission 184071) | Marine viral communities from the Pacific Ocean - ETNP_6_85 (SPAdes) (version 3) | ecosystem: Environmental > Aquatic > Marine > Oceanic | place: Pacific Ocean | collected 2013-06-19
TCATTGTATTTTTCTTTTTTTTCTTTAATATATCTAGTAATATTTTTTATATCATTTTCAATAGTATTTATTTCAACTTTTTTTGATGATATGCTTGTTACAAGCTTCGTCTTTTTTTGAAGTATTTTGTTATATTTTTCAATTTGTGAATCATAGTCTTCTTTTGCTAATTTCTTAAAAGACTTGTTAATATCGTCAAGATTTGTTTTTATTGCCATAATTTTTTCCGCTTGTTTTTCTAATCTTTTTTTGTTCTCAGAAGACTTTTTCATATATTTGCAACTTGGTAAATGACTAGTACAGTCGCAAGGTTCAAGCTTTTTTGCTAATTTTTTTATTGATTCGTGCTCTTTCTTTTCTAAGCTATGTTTGTTTTTAATCTCATAGAGTGCTTTTTCAATATTGAGCTGAGCGGTTCTTTTTTCTTTTACACCATCGATATCGAATGATGTTAAGAAGTTTGTAATTTTTATTATTTTATCTTCTGTGTCATATATTTCATCTTTTAACATGTCAAGATTCTTTTGACTATTTTCTTTTTTTGTAATTGTTGCTTTGTAATCTCTTTCTGCATTATCAACTTCTCGAATATCTATATAGACAGAATCACCTGATTCATGCAGTTCCCTTGTTAGCTTATCAATAGATGCTTTTGTTCTTTTGATATCTTCAGAACAACTAAGAAGTTTCTTTTGATTACTTAAAACATTTTCATCAAGTGAATTAATTATTTTTTTCCAATTTTTATCAGAAAGATGTCTAGCCTCTACTCTTATTTCATTTGACTCTTTTTTTGCTAATTCATTGATTTTGTCAAATATAGTTAAGTCAAGAAAATTTGTAAGTATTTGTTTTCTAGCTGAAGCTTTTTCTCTAATAAAATTATTCATCTCACCTTGTGATGCTAAACTAGTCATTAAAAATTCTTCAGAACCCCCTATCATTCTTCTTATAATTTTCTCTGTTTCTCTTCTTTGCTCTTCTGTAAGATCTTCTAAAGGTTCACCTTTATTATTTAACTTATAAAATTTTAAAGTTGTTGGTGCCCAGTATCCTGACTTATTTTGTTTCTTAACAGTTGTTCTGACTATTCTATACGGTATATTATTAATACCGATATCAATTTCTGCTTTGCATGAATTATGTCTAGTATTGATTATATGTAAGTTTTTAATGCTGCCTCTGTCGCTAGTATTAAAAAGTGAATAAGCAACAGAACCAATAATAGATGACTTTCCTTTTGCATTTTTTCCAAATATCCCAATAATCCCTGGAATACTTTCAAAATTTATATAATTTTTTGGACCATACGAAAATAAATTATCAAACTTTAATTTATTAATTGACCACTTAATATTTCTTAAATCATTTGTATTTTGAACCACTTCTGATAGATATTTTTCTATCATATCATTCAATATATTTAAGTCTGATGCTTGAATATTGTTTCCATAGTATTCTTTAATAAGCTTTTTATGAGTATTCGAATCTCTTAGATCTAATGAGTTTTTGCTTCCTTTTTTAACATGCTCAGAATCAACTTTAGAGTCTATTTTAAAAACAACCTCTGATGCATTTTTCTTTTTAGCTAATATTTTTTTTAATCGTCTTGCATCAGATTGAGAAATATAGCTATCTGCCCTAATTCTAAATCTTGTCATATTTTTATATTGTGAACAAACTTTTACTGTAGTTTCAACATCGCCTCGCCAATCTACTGTTGCAAAAGCATAATCATTTTTTATTTCATAAAAATCAACAGTAAAATCATCTTTACTTTTAATGTCCCAAAAAAGAAATCCTTTTTCAGAATCCTCCCCGTAGTTTTGTTGTATTGTTGAACCACAATAAGCAACTGTCTCTTTTTCATTCAAAAACTGCCTTTTATGTATATCACCTAATAGCGCAAAATCATACTTTGAGAATATATTTGATGTAATTTCGCCTTCGAGCTGCCAGTCTGTATCTGTCAAAGAACCTCTTACTGCACCATGATAAAGTGCAATACTTATATTTCCTTTTCTTGGTTTTGCTTTATGAAAATTTTCTTCATCAAAGCAAGATAACACACACCAGTCAAATCCAGGTATACCAGTAGGATATGTCCCTGAATCCTTGTAGAGATGTATTCTTGGGTTTTTTAATGCAGTTATGATAGGTGTAATTGCATCTTGTCTATCCTTATTTAAAATTAATCCGTCGTGATTTCCAAGTATAACATGCGTTGGTGCTATCTCTGCAAGCGAAGTAAACCACCACGATAAGCAATCAATTAATTCAGGCGATATACCTTGAGTTTTTGAATGCACTATATCACCTCCGACATAAACAACATCTGGTTTTAAAGACTTTGCTTTTTTAAAAAGCTTTTTAAAAGCCAAAATATATTCTTGGTGTCTAGATAGACCTCGCCAATGAACGTCGGCAATGTGCAATATTTTCATACAATCCTCATTTTTTCATTTTCACAACAGTATCCTTATTGTCTGGTGCAAAATATAATTTCTGACCTGGTAATAATACCCAGCATCTTTTAGAAATACAACTTTTTGGTTTAGACGCACAACCATCAGTCATTATAATATAACCGTCATATTCAGAAGATATCTTTCTATAGTGTGTTTCAACACAATCAAAGCATGTTCCGCCTGTCATTGTTCTTCGTGGTGTTTTAAAACCTGATTTCTTCTTCCAGACATACTTGCTATTAGTATCAACTTCTGTGTCAAAATTATAAACTGTAAATGTAACTTTTTTAGATAGTTCTGAAAGTGCACCAAAAAATAATGCAATATCATCATCTCTAACACTTCCGCTTTGATCGATATAAATTGCAAGATTTGATGTATGTTTAATCTTCCTTCCTGAATGTATATACGGGTATTTTCTATTAATTTTCCTTATTGATCTAGTCTTTTCTGATCTTTGTTTTGTTCCACAATAATATCTAAGAATATGACGCCAATCTATAGAAGATTTTAACATTTCTCTAATTTTTTGCCGCATTGCCGTTGTTGTAGAACCCCAAGAATTTGTTCTATCTGCTCTATCAGCTGCATCTTTGACAATTTTTTTAACTTTTGCATCCATTAATTCTTTTTCGCTATCTGACATATCATTTTCAAAATGATGATCAAAACCTGCTGCGCTACCCGGAGATTGATCACCTTCAGTATTGCTTCCAGGGCCTGGCTTAAAAAGATCATTTACTATTTCTTCCATACCTTTTTCATTTCTTAGTTTTTCCATATACCATTCAGATGCCATGTCTTTGGGTAGCGATTTAATAAAATTAGATAATTTAGAAGCTTTTTCTGCAAGTTTTTTTGGTAAACTTGTATTTTTATTACTTTTAAATGTTGACAATTGTCCGGGTATTAATCCGCCTTCGGGTAATTCATCTAAAGGAATTGTAGAATTAATTGCCAAGTCTGTTGCAATATTCCACATTAAGTGAGGATCTTGCTTTCTTGTGGTAAGGTGTTTAAAAATTAAATGATAACACTCATGTTTTAACAAACCAAATACTTTTTTTGAAGAAAGACTACTAATAAATTTAGGATTCCAGTAAAGTGTTATTGAATCATCAATAAATGTCACTCCGGCCGTAGGGATACTACTTGTCTTAACTTTTTTCATAGACCTGACAATTGTTGAAAAGAAAGGTTCGTTTAATAAAAACTTAATTAATAATTTGTTAAATCTTTCTTCTGTTATTTCTTCACTTACTTCCATTATTCCTCCTTGATTGGTATTTATATTATACCACGTAGATGTAATGATTGCACGAATTACGATTGAGATTGTGCTAAATTAACAATTTCAACAACTTTCTTTGAAATAAACTTGTGAACCTTCCTAATGTTTGGAATATTTTTTGTTTCCATTATTGAGTTCATAAAATTAACTAATATTTCATCTGAGCATGTTTTTGCAAAACTGCAAATATTTTCTGCTTGCTGGACAGACAGACTTAAATTTTTACTATATGCAACTATTTGACTTATCAAGTCATTCTTTTTATCATTTGACAAACTAGTTAATGTCTCTTTATTTTCTTCCCATTTATCAAGAACATCTTCAGGACTAAACTTTATTTCATAATTTCTTATATAATCAGTAAATGCAATTGCAGTTTCTGACCCAATAAAACCTGTGCACATTGGATAAAATATGTCAGGAACAGCACCAACACCTTCAAAAATAATTTTTTGAGGTGACATGTCACTATGCTTAAGTGATTGACCTAAACGATCCCAAGAAGCTGGATTTGGGTAAACTTTGCCAGGTTGTAACTCACCTACATGTCTTAGATGAGAAGGATACTTTTTAATAAACTCAATTATAACAGAGTCTACATTTGCGCCTTTTGCCCATCGAAGCCAATCATCTGTCGTTGGTTCAAGACTAGTAACAAAAAACCTTCTTAGCAATGCAGGATCCATTTCTGTAACCTGATATTCACTACCTTCATTTACTGCAGCATAAACTCTTGTTTCTGGGTGCAGCTTATGACCGTTTAACTCTCTATCAAGCACAATTTGAAATGCACACTGTTGAACTTCAATTGTTGCCCTATTTAATTCATCAAAAAATAGAATAACTGGGTCATTACAGGCCCTTATGAACCAATCAACAGGAGCAAATCTTGTCACACCATCTGTAAGCTCAGGAAGACCAATGATGTCACCTTCAGTCATTTGCGATAATCTTCGGTCAATTACAGTCATATTTAATTCACGGCCTATTTGTTGGACAATATGTGACTTACCAATTCCTGTTGGCCCTTTTGCAAGAACTGCAATATGTGGTGGTAGTTTACCAATAACTTCTACAAAAGTTTTAATATTCATTTTTTATCCTTTTTTGTTGGTGTTCTCTTATATTATACTTTGAATTAATTTTAATTGCACGAATTTATTCTTCTTCAATTTTTGTCAATTTTACTGGACTAAACCAAGTATTTCCTGAAGGTGTTAGTACAAGAATTATTCCGCTTCTTTTTGCTTCGTGAATTGTTCTGAACTTTTGATTATCTCTTTTTGATATCACAATACCGTATTCTAAGCCTGTACTTGTTTTAAATTCAACAACGTCGCCTTCTTCAAAATTCCATTGTATTCCAATGTTCCTTTCTTTTCTTGCGGTTCTTTTTAGATTTCTTTTTATCTTCTTGTCGTTTTCAAAACGAGCTCGATGAGTATAATCTTCATCATCAAGCTTATATTCTCTTTTAACTTCAGATATATTTTTCAAAGAATCTTCATCGGCATGCACTTCTTTATTTTTATCTTTATACTCTTGAAATGCTTTTTTTATATCATAAAGTTGTTTTCTAGATATTTTCATAAATACTCACAGATTGATGTTTTGTATTTATATTATATTATGTAATGTTAAAAGTTACACGACTAGTCAGTTTCAGATAATAGGCTGGCTATATTTTTATTTTCCATATAATCGCGCAACATGGGAATATAATCTTCACCAATTATTTGATTTACGATATCAAAATTGTAGTCTAAATCTGAAAGTAAAATAATTCTTCCTGATCTACCATTACCATCACAAAAAGGATGGATCCATTCATATAAAATATGTTTTAAAACAGGTCTATTATTAATATTTGAAAGCTTTCTTAGGAAACTAAATATATTATTAGGTTGTGAATAAAGAATTCCCGTAGGTGAAAAGTGCTCATAATGACGAATAGATCCAGGGTGTTCTTTTTCAATCACACTTGGGTTAAATACATTATGAATTGATAGAATTTTTTGAATATTATCTATTGGACTCATTATTTTTGACATTGTAATTGAATTTAATGTTGATTCTATATGAGGATTATTTGTTATGTATTTTGTAGGATAGCCCATAATAAATTCATCTGCAGCATTTTTGCAATCTTGATAGTTTAATCTATAGCCTTCTATTTCATTTGTTCTATGAATAAAATCAGCCAAATCTTCAGAATATTTTTTAATTGCACCTTGTTTTTCTAAATTAGGCTTTAGATTTTCTGCATTTTTTCTTAAAAATTTGCTACATTTTCTATAGTCTGAAGATTTTAAATCTTTTTTACACTTTAAGTTACTATTATTGTATGCATCAGCTAGCATTTCACCTACAAGTTGACCGTATAAGATATCCGTAGGGAAATGCACACCATTTTCAATTCTTGATTGTGCTATTATTTCTGCCAAAGTTAAAAAATCATCATTTAGTTCAGGTATTTCCTTCCCCAGTATACCAGAAAGCAAATATGCCATTGCTGTATGTCCGCTTGGAAAAGAATGGGATTTAGAATCTTTTAAATCATTATATCTATTATCAATATCAACTAAGTATGTCTTTGGTCTTTCCCTTTTATATTTATACTTTAACCTCAAGATGATAGAATCAGCTTCTTCTAAAACACTGCTTAATTCATCCCAGTCCAAACATCCGTTATACTCTCTTTGTAAAAAATCCCTATAGATATCTTCAACTGAGCTATGCGATGCATCAAGAAAACCAGAAGACATACATGGGTCTTGAATTGATCTTATTACTTCTTCAATGTCTTCTTTGAATTTTTCAGAACTAGGGTGCGGATAATTCATTTTTGGAATTATTTTTTCAATACTTCCCAATCTTTTGCAAATCCTTGAAATTCTTTTTAAATGCTTTTTATGTACGCCGTGATTTGCTGTTTCTGTAAACAGAGATTGGAACAGAGACATTTAAAACCTACCTTCTATGTTTTCTATCCTTGTATTGCTTATATTCAATACTATGATAAACCTCAGCTATATCGTCAGCCATCTGGGCGATGTGTGACTCTTGCCAATCCATCAGCTCTTCATTTTCATCTATCATTGTAAATAACTTTCCTGCATATTTTGCAATTTTAAGCAATTGTGGGCGTGCCATATAACTTGTCCTATGATGATCATCATCAAAATCACCAGATGATCCCATATTTTTACCTAAAGCAAAGGCTGTGTCAGGATCCATATCGCTTATATCTTCAATTGCTGCATGACCATACTCTGGATTATCCCAGTAAACTTCATATTTGTCTTTGAAATGATCATCAGGGGCTCTCAAACGACTAAAATCTCTATCTGGGCGCGGATTTCTCCGCATAGTGTCTAAAGAATAGTCATCTTCTTTAGATTCTTTTCCTCCACAGCCACAATCCTCATTCATAAGTTGCATAGAATTGTCGCCACAGCTTCCAGTACTCATTGGTTCGTCATAATCATCATGATAATTGTCCATAGAGTTCCATTCATCTTCATCTTCTTCTTCATAGTCAACACCAGCAATATCAACATCAAGTGGCTGCCTTATATAGTGTGGTTCACCGGGGCCAGGTTTGTCAAGAAGCATATCTTCATCAACAATGCTCATAACTTCATTTCTAATCATACTTCTTAATTTGTTCAAATCTAATTTTGTCATATTATTCCCTAATAAATAGAACCAGACTTTATGTCTCCTATTAAATATCTAATTCTACTAGTATTATCAAATGGTTTTGCATTGTTGATATAACTTTCTGCCTCTAAAAATGACATTTCTCCTAAATCTTTATCTAAATTATTTGTTATTTTAACATCTATGCAATATGAAGTTAAATTTTTAGCAATTTTTTGCGCCTTATGTCTTGCATCCGGATCTGGTGCTAATATTATCGGTGTTTTGTTCTTTACTATTTTTTGAAATAGCAGATAACCGTCATCTATCCAGCTACCTAACATGCAGCATACATTGCTTTTGGCCTTGATTGCATCAAAAACGCCTTCTACAAGAACCATAGGTTTGTTCCAGTTAATAAAATTCTCATTAAATACTATTTCTTTTTTGCTAAATTTGCAATTTCTATAAGTAATTTTCTGATTTTTATCATATGTTCTTGCAAGAAAGAAGTTTAGATTTAAATCCTTGTCAAAAGATGGAAAAATTACCCTATTTATAAACTTATACTCATTACTTGTTCCAACTTTATACTTAACAATATCTTCAAAGGTTAAGCCTCTAGATAATAGATAATTTTTTGCCATATTTGATATTCTACTATTATCTGTGCATAAAAGCTTAAAATCTGAAGGTAAGGCTATTATTTCTTCTTTTAAGTCTTCTTTATTTTCACCTATTGAACCAAAAGCTTTGCATAAACCATCTAAAGTTACCTTATGTATGCATATAAACTTTGCTAAATAAGCTATATTTTTACCTTTTGATTCACAAACCCAGCAATGGTAGACACCTGTTTCTAAACTAATGGATAGTTTTTTCTTATTAGAGTGTTTTGCTGATTTTTGGCACTTTGGGCATTGGACAGAGACGTTATTTCCATCTCTAGAGACAATTCCTTCACCAAAAGCTATATTAATTAAACTTAGTTTTTCTTTGTATGTAATAATATCCACAGATTGATTATATTATCATTCTTTAATATTTTCAATACAATATGCCTTACCTATAACATAAGCATCTGCAATGTCATAAGCGCAATTCTGATATACTTCTAATCCTTTTCTAGGGCCGCTTTTTAGTATTTTCTTTGGTAAGTTTATCTTATCTTTCATTTCATTAAAAACCATTTCAACAACTTGATCTTTTGTCTTTTTCTTTGATTTTCTATCAATTTTTATGCCTGCTAACTTTCTTGCCGTATTGACATTATATGTATGAATATTCATTCCTAGCTTAAAACATATATACTGAACAATTCCATTAAATTTTGATAGTGTAAAAAGCGTTTTTGCAGATGATAGACCTGGCCTAAATGATTGTAATGACTCTTCTATCGCAACATTTTTAATTTGGTACTCTTTTGAAAGTAAAATTAAAATATTTTCAATAAATTCTACTTTTTTAAAAAAGTTTTTTTCTTTTTCAAGTAGAATTTCGCTACTTTTGACTAAGTAGCCTGAATTATCAAAAATACAGTAACCTGTACAACTTGTAGATATATCAAGTGAAAGAATCAATTAAAAGTCCTGTTTAAGCCTTATTACAAACTCATCTTCTTCTGTTTTGAATATAGGTTGTGCTAAATGAGCCCTCATAATAACATTAAAGTTATCATCATGAATGTTAACACCTGTGATGTAAATAGTTTTTAAATTAACATCATTTGCACCAGTTGTTGGTGCTATCGCTTTATATGTTTTATTTGAAGAAGAAGTAAAATTCCACTCTTCGCATGGAATGTTTACAATAAATGTATGAATACTTTGTTCACCTTTTAATTTTATATCAGTCTTATCTTTACAAAAATATGGTAAATGGGGTGTTTTTATTATTACGACCCCTTCTTCATATAAAACGTTACCAATAGAATTCCATTCTGCCTGCTTTGTTAGGCAATCAGCCCTATATAAACTTCCTGCACCATTATCTTTTATCGTTACTTTAATATCACCGTTAGAACCTGTAAGATTATCATCATACAATATAAGACTTTTTGGATGAATTTTATTCCCATAATATAAATTAGATATATCGAATATTGTTATTTCATTAGAGCTAACATCTCTTGTTCTTTGTGCTATTGTAAGAACTGCACCTGCTGCAACACCTGGATTTTCTGGAGCTGCACCGACGACATCATCAAAAATAGACCCTGTATTAAAAATTAAACCTGGGTATAATGATGCAGTAGGTAATAAATAATCCAAACTTATAATTGAATAATCAGAATTACCACCAGAAGTGTACGGTACAAGTGATTTTTGATACATTACACTTCCTGACATTGCAGAGTTTTCTAATATATCATAAATCGGGCTATGCTGGCCATTATCGCAAGGTAATAATGTAAAATTACGCTTAAGGCAAGAACCTGATGCATAAATATAATCATCAGCAGTTATATTTTGAACTGTATTGTCCATTGTTGACGGAAAAAGACCTACAAGTCGTGGATATTGACCATTAACAAACTCCCTAACAAAATTTTCTACATTTATCATTTTTCCGCCGACACCAAAAGAAAACGACACATTAAATGGATCATTTGTTTTTTGATTATCGACTCTTTGAAAAGGTGTAGCTAATACAGACCTCTTTGGCGTTGTAGGATAAAAATAAACAGGAAGATAAAATATCATATCATCTGTATTTTTAGGACTTACGTCGCCAATAGCATTATCTATAGTCACATTTTTATCAATAAATTTATTATATAATCTAATATCATGTAACTCTGCATTTAGAGGATGATCGTACATGTTTGCTGTTATGGTAGGTGTTGCAATAGATGTATTTTGAAATGTTGTACCTTCAATAAGCGCACCATCTGCATCATTATTAAATAGCCCCCCAAGTTTACCTGTCTTACCGTTAAAATAATTACCTATAACAATACCGGCGGGATTATATGTTGATTTAAGCGAGCTAGACGGAATATAAAATTTAGTCTCAACATCATCAATGTACATTGACCCGGTTGCATTATTATGATTTTGACCCCAATTAATGGAAACATGGTGCCAATGATTCTTCTTAAGAGTATTTGATGATGTAAAAATTAAATCATTAGGGTAGTTTCCTGCAGGCGATCTTAAATTGACTAGAGAGGGAGCCCTATCAGCACTTTGACTTAATTGCAAGAGTATTTTAAATTGATCTTCTTCTCCAAGCGCATTAATATTTGAACCCGATACTAATGAAACGCATATAGACGATGATAAATGTAATATTGTTCCTGCCCTATAGCTTCTTGTTGACTTAGAATATCTAGGGTTAATCCAAAAGTTAAGAGAGAATTCATCAGGTAGATTATAAGATCCTGTTGTATTTTGATATACAATGCAAGAACCGGTTTGAATCTTGTCTGTATTATCAAAAAAGTTTAAACAGTTATAATTTGAATACCAAAAACCACAATTGTCATATCTATGCCTATGGTAAGGCATTAAAACATTTCTAACAACATTTTTTACTGTTGTATTTTTTGTATACTTAAACGGCGGATCAAACCGATATATGTCAATTGATTTATCAAATCGAACATTATGAGATGCAGATGACAAATGTGTTATGTATGTATCTAAAGGTGCATTTATATTTGTTGTGTCTTCTTTTACGCTGGATTGCGCAGTAATAAGTGCATTAGCTCTAAGGAAATCTGTAACATCATATGGGCTATTCGCATCTTCCAAAATATTTTGAGCAATGACTGTAGGATCAATAATCTCCCTAATGCATTTAGACCTGGTAGGCGAAACATAACTTGATCCGGTTACAGGCTTGCCGTTAGACGAAGATATAAAATGTGTATTCGGCTTAAGCAGTAGTGTTATTGATTCAAAATTTTGTCCGTCTAGTTTAACAAAAGACATTGTTTAACCCTGGTGTTAGAAGTCCAATCTAACCCTAAAAGTCAAATCCTTTTCATCGTTTTTCTCAACAGGTCGTGAAAGTTTAGCAACTGCCAATAATTTTTCATTTGCATCGTAAAGACCGATTGTTGTTACAAAAGAAAACGATTTCTGAATGCCTCTTTGTGATTCATCAATTACTGCTATTTTTCCTGCGCCATCTGTATAAGTTGGGTTAGAAGAAAAATTAAACTCATCAGCAGTTGCTCTACAAAATATCAAAGTTGAATTAATTTGTGTATTATTCTGGAAAGTTAAAAATGTTTGAGAACCACTACCAAACCTTGTTTCTGCAAAGTGTGTTAGTAAGTCATCAATTGATGCTGACATCATAAGATGCGGAATGAATGAACCTGTAATACCTGCTGATCCTGTAGATCCAAGACAGCTTCCAATTGTACCTGTTATATGTTGTGTTGGATCAAAAACCTTTTTTACATCCAAAATGCCGATACCTTGCTGATAAAAAAGTAATCCAACCTTCTTAGAAGTATTTGATGCTAAAACAAGATTACCTACATCACCACCATGTTGAGATCTTTCAACATTTGATGCTGCGCCGACATCTGTAACTATCATAGAACCTGTAGCTGGATGAATTCTTGTAACATGCAAATTTTGATTATAAGTTGAAGCATGATAACCGCCTAGCCCAAGACGAGGATGTGCAGATGAACTACCATATAGTCTCATAGCAAAACTTTCACGTTTAATCCCATCCCTTACAAATAATCGCTTGAATGTAAAGAAAAGTGCTTCATCAATCTTGTCGTAACCTGATGAAGCAGGATTTGAAAACGGTGCAGTAAATTGACTAGTTGCGTTACCTAAAAGATGTTGTGCAAATTGTCGATAAATATTTACTTTTTCTCTCATCATCAAAGACGTCTCAGGAAATAAAAGCTTTCCATTGACATCTTGTCCAATAGAAGCCACAGAAACTGTATTTGATCCTGAAAAGAGGCCAAATGTCATATCAAATATTTCATTTGATGTTTGCAAGGTATAATCTTGGTCAAAAACTGTATGAAATAACGAAGACGTTACTGCAGTTGTTCCTGAACTAGTTACAAATACTTGAAACTTTTTTCTAGTTGTAGAGCCTGATATATCTTCTTCAACAAAATCAATAAGTTGATTTAAGTTTGTTCTTGTTGTTCTAATATCGTCGCTTGTTATTGTTTTGTATGTAGTCATTTTTTATTAATTTCCACCTAATTTTTTGTTATATTCACTTCTATTGTTTTTGACAATCCAGAGTTTATGCCTATAACTTTAATAAATGTTCGAACTTTTGACCCACCTGCAATACTAAATGTATCAAAAGTTGTATTGTCAAATTTATTTAACTGTATTGTTGGTGTTGCAACAACTTGTTGTGATCCTTGACCGGTATTCGTTGGAAACCTATATACAGCTATGTTGTCAGTATAGATAACATCTGCTGTCTTTCCTGCTATTGACAAGAATATATTATTAATTTCAACTCTGAATTCGCCATCGATTAACTCATCATCAATTGCTACATTGTCATTGTTTGATATCTTTATTGTTAAATCTTGCGATGTTACATTATTTCCTCGATTAAGTGAAATAATTGTACTTCCAGAGCTATTACCTGATTCAAGCGTAAGTGTCATATTTGGTAAGTAAGCTAACATTTCATTAGAACATGATAATAATTTATGCTTAAGTGCAACACTTCCTGCTGTTAATGCTTCTAAAATTGGTGTATTTTTTTCTACTTTTTCCCTACCAACAGTTCTACCAAATTGTGTAATAACATTGTAATCAACCTCGTCATCACCTAGCGCAAACTGGTAAATTGAAAAAGATCCATCATTTTTTGCTAAAGCTTGTCTGCCTGAATCTGTTAATACAGCATCTACAATTATATTGTTGGTTGAATGATCTAAGAAACCCATATTGCAATCCTCGTTTTTCTGTTTATAAATATACGTTTATCAATAAATAAAGTAAATTTTTTTAAATTCTATTTGTAATAAATTAAGAAAACTCTAAAGTTTCCACTGAAAAATTTGCAGGTGGGCTTGAGATTGGTTGCCCACTTGCATCAATTATTCTTATATTAACTATCTCATCCTTTTGTAAATCTAGATTAATAATATGCATTTTATATGTATCTTTATCTGGATTTGCCATTATAAAATTGACAGTTTTTTCTACTTGCTCTCCCTTTTCGATGCCTTCTTTGATCATTTCTGATCTAAAAACTTTATAATACTCAGGATCAAAAAATACCCTCATTCTTTCATAACCGCTAATTTTTATTGCATCTTCAAATGCGTCTGAATTTAAAAGCAAATTAGGGTATGGCTTTGGCGCGCCAGGTCTACTAACTAAAGTTGTATCAATTTTATTTAGCCTTTTATTATATTTAACTTGAATTTGTGCACCGTAATTTGAACTCATACCGTGCGCATCAACTGATGCAATTGTATATATTGGCTGATCACCTACTTTGTAAGTTGTATCCAAAAAATTTACTTTTGGACTTTTAAATCTATGTAAATTTTCTGGTATTGCAACTTCATGCACTCCAGATCTAATTACAGAATTATCAAAATCTAATTCTGCAACAAGTGTAAAAGGTTGTTTAGTTGCAGGAGCAGATGTTTGACCTGAATTACTTTTTGAAGCTTGCCTTTTAAATATTTGAAATCTTTTAATATCTCGTTGCTTATTGAAAGGGAATTGCCATGATAAAAAAGGAATTTTTCTACGAAAATCAAATCCAACCCTTAAGTTTTCAGGAGGTTTAGGTGGTTTTTTCTCTACACAAAAAACGCTTTCAGATTTTCCTTGTGATGCAACAAGTATTTTTGCTATTCCAATGTCAGAACAAGCATATTTAGCTGGGTCATCAGGCGTAATTTCTGCAACTAACTCAATTTCACAAATAGTTCTTACGCGATATATGTAATTTCCGCCATATCTAACATTTCTATCAACTATATTAAGGTTATCTGTATCACTTGAGTATAGATGACCTATAAAAGTTAAATCACCATTTTTATTAACTTCATACTTTTGAATTAGATATCCAGCAAATTTAATTTTAGGATATTGCCCATGAAGATCTTCATCATTTGAAATTGCAGGACTAGGTTTGATTGAAACTGGGATAAATGTTAAATCATAATCATCTTCAGTAACTGTTTGTGGGTTATAGCTAGGATTTCCTAATGTTCGTTGTTTTATTTGATATGAAAACGTTTTAATGGCGCGCATTTCATCTTGAAAAACTTTATCCTCAATTCTTGTAGAGTTGTTTATTAAATCTGCCATTACAAGATTATTAAATTGTACTGTCATTTTTTGCTTATGTAGCGGATCATTTGAGCTTCTAGCGATTTCATGAGGTATGTCAGAAGGCGCTAAAACATATCCTTGTTGAGAAATATTTCCTAAATATTCTTTAACTAATCGCTTGTCATCGCCGTGAAGGCCTCCCTTTTCATTCAAAACTGAATAGAGTAATTCTGCAGGATTTTTATCAACTTTATCAGATTGTGAAGGATTAAAAGTAAACAATGCATTATTAAATAAATTATAAATAAATTTTTCCTTACCTGTATCTGAGAATTCAATGCCTGTAAAGTACTTATTTGATGATCTTCCCTCCATGAATATTTTATCTAAATTATTTTCAATGTAGTCTGTTGCTGTTGCTTTTCTTAAAACACCGTTAGTAAGTGGAGGTTTAAATGATAACCTTACATACCGTGGAAGTCTATTGTTTCTTTCTTGAAATAAAATTTCTGAACTTGAATCAGATTGTAAATTGAGAATCTTATTGGGTGATTCTGTACCTGACCGCTTTACCCTTTCATCTTTTACAAAGTAATTGTATACAAAAGTTCCTTTTATATTTCTAATTTCGGGAATATTGATTTTATTGAGTGGTAAAGAAAGATATGAATCACCACCTGATATCATTTCGCCATCTTCACCAAGCGTACACTCAGAATGCACATCACTAGCTGGATTTTGTATTTCTACTATGCTTTCATAATCACTACTCATAATTTACTCCTTTGCAATATTAAAAAGCATCATTTGGTAAAATAGATACTGTCATATAATATGTGTATACTTCTGGAAAATCTTCAAGACATGATGCTTTATACTTTTTTACAACTGTCGATATTGCTGTTGAATCAGTTGCCTCAAGTTGCTCTGCTGTTAAGGTTATTTGACCGTCAGGCGTTGTAAAGTCATTAAGTGTTTCAGGTCTATATATTTCTGATGTATACTTAAAATTTGGTTTTTTAACAAATATTTCTGTCCATTCTTTATTTACTGAATCTTTATGAAGAATAAAGTCTTTTTCATTTACCATAATTGAAAAAACCCTGTCAAACATTTTAGGATGAAAAACTTTTTTAACTTTATTCATTAAAGCAAAGGGCGCAGATGATCTAATAGCACTCATTACTCTGTGAAATTCTGCTGATAATTTTGGATCAACATTTGATGCTGGATATAGTTTTGTAAGATTTTGTTTCATCAATTCATATGCAGCTGTAAGATTAGCTTGTCCAGTTACAGCTGTTGCCTTAGGCTCTGAATAATCTAAAACTTCTTCAGGGTTTAATATAAATGTTGATTCATTAAAATCTAACCCAAGAATAACATTGTAGTATATTTTAAATGCATAATCAAAAACATGATTAATCATTACCTCTCTATCATTAATCCCAGTTGGTGTAATACCTTGACCGAGAGTTTGTGTCATCTGCATTGAATCTGGCGGTATACTACCTTCTGATGATCCATCTGCGTCTGGTAGATTTATACTAAATCTTGTTATACCTACATTGTTTAGTATGTCTTCAAATGACATCATATCATTAAAATTTTCTATATGAGTAGCGTAGTTACCTTCAAGTGTTGTATCAAGAATATGCGCATTTGCATCAAACACATATGACTTTGGATATAAAAGCTCATATGAATTCAACTGATTCTTTTTGAAAATATTAATTGCAATTTTTGATGATTTTAAGTATCTTTCATCGCCAGTATCAAAATATGCTTTTTCTCCCATTTCTTTAATCATTGAATTTGTAAGGCCTACATGAAATACTGTTTTATTTCCTTGGGATTCGCTTTTTTGTAGACCAAAATTTTCCTTAGATAAAATTTTCATCATAAGTTTTAATCGCTTTAAACTATATGTGTCATCGTAAGAAAACATTGGAAATGAAGGAGATGAACGAAATGAATTGATATAACTAGCATATGATGATGCCATGCTTTGCTCAGAAAGTAATTGAATACTTGAGTCAAGCACACCATTGTTCTTTAGAAAGTTAAGTGCAAGTTTACCTCGCTTAGATGTATGTTGACCATTAGAGTATGCTATAATCCAATTTTTTCTTCTTTTTAATTTACTTGCATGGAATTTTAAAGTTTTTGCACATTCTATTATTTGTTTTTGGCGCTTAGCTATTTTTGAAAGAAGATTTGCTGTCATATTATATGCTTGATCATATGCTTGCTTTTGAAAACTCCAGCTATTCGGTCGGTCGTCTTCGTTACCGCTAATCGCATTTTTTATTGCATTGCAAACAGCTGATGGTTCTGCTTTAGATCCTTGAAAATACAAGAATGTTTCATTCCAATTTTCTGTATCCCAATGAGATTTACCTTCATACTGAACTGTTCTTGCAAGTAATTG
>Ga0209756_1002211_pt1 | contig 17073 bp, 39 predicted proteins | sample ETNvirenome_6_85_FD_184071 | JGI IMG/M metagenome (GOLD analysis project Ga0209756, IMG submission 184071) | Marine viral communities from the Pacific Ocean - ETNP_6_85 (SPAdes) (version 3) | ecosystem: Environmental > Aquatic > Marine > Oceanic | place: Pacific Ocean | collected 2013-06-19
GACACAACCGCCACCTCTTCGATAGCAATCAACAACTGGAGTTAGAACTATGTTAATACAATATTCAAAAGAGCACGAAGGAATCAAATCACCAACACGGGCAAACCCATCCGACGCAGGATTGGATATTTATGCAGACCTCATGGAAGATGTTGAAATTTTCCCTGGTTGCAACAAGGTTGTCCCAACGGGGTTGAGGTTCGAAGTGCCTCATGGTCACATGCTTCAGGTATGTAACCGCTCATCAATGGGCGCAAAGCGTTGTTTGATTGTCGGTGCTCACATTATTGACAGCGGTTACGATGGAGAAGTGTTTATTGATTTACACAATGTGGGTAATTCTCCCCAAACTATCTTCAACGGAGATAAAATTGCACAGGTTGTTATGGTGCCCGTTGTTTCGTTTAGAACGACTGAGACAACCACGGAAAAGCTATATCAAAACCCCGTTACTATTTCCAGCAGAGGCAGCGGTGCCCTGGGGAGTACAGATTAATGAGCGGATTCAAAGATCGTGATGCAGAAAAATATGATGATTTCATAAAGAACAGCACTGCCAATAATGACATGATGGATAGGTTCGGTTCCTACTCAGAAGGTGTTTTGGCCTGTGAGCCGGTTGATCACCCTTCATATTATGGAGGGGAAGATAGTGTTTACGAGGCCATTAATGTTATCGAGGCGTGGGATTTAAACTTTCATTGCGGCAATGTTATTAAATATATTGCGAGACACAAAGAAAAAAACAATGCGAAACAAGACATTGAGAAAGCAATCTGGTATTTACATAGATACTTAGAAACCTTGGGAGACTAATCATGGAAAACTTATTTGAAAACTGGAGGGCGTATACAACAGATGATTTTAGATTGTATCACTTCTCTAGAGCAAAAGAACAAGAGATAACATTAGATCCAGCATATTTTTTAACTCATCGTCAAAGCTATTCTCGTAAAGACTATCAAATGTCTTCTTATCCGAGAACCTTTTTTTATGTTGATTTAAACGACGCCGAGGCCATAGTTTCTTCAAGCAAGGAACTGTATTACGCTGACGTCCCGGCAGATAAAATTTACGATATGATGTCAGACCCTGATGAAATCAAAAAGATTTCTGCCGGCCCATATGGCCATGGCCTGGATTACGACAAACTATTTCAGAATATTGTTGAAAGTGGTTATATCGGGGCTTATTATACTATTGGGGATATGAATGTCGTAGTATTATTTGAGCCCATCGAGGTTACAAAAGTGGAGGACGAATGAAAATTGGACAAGCAGTATTCCAAGATTACCAAGGAATACGGAGATACGGAATAGTAGAAAGCACCAAAGTCAAAGACAGGTGGACATACGCTGCCGTTAAGTGGCTCGATGATAAAAGCTACGAGGAGGCTATGTCCTATCTTGAAGAACTGCGACACAAGGACTTGGCTGTTTATGAGTACCGCGCTGATCAACTTAAGCAGATTGATCCGAAGAAAGAGAGAAAGACCCTCAAAAAGATCATAGACTATCAAAAGAATATGAGGAAAAATGATTAAGGAAACTCTTTCTTTTGACGATGTGTTGTTAGTCCCGGGTTATAGTGATATTGAAAGTCGCTCTCAAGTTGATATCGGGAATGACTTAGACAATGCAATTCATTTAGATTTGCCTGTCATATCCAGCCCAATGGACACTGTGACCGAAGGCCAAATGTGTCTCGCCATGGCCAAGGCTGGAGGTATGGGCATTGTGCATCGATACAACACTATTCCGGGACAAATTCGTATTTTAGAAGATATTTTCGATGCAACCGAGGCCGCCACCGTCGGAGTGGCCATTGGCATGACTGGCGATTATATGGAAAGAGCACAAATTATGTGCAAAGAAGGCGCCTCCCTTCTGTGTGTCGACGTGGCACACGGACACCACATCATGATGGAGCGTTGTTTAAAAAACTTAAAGCAACATTTCGGTGACAGCGTACATATTATGGCTGGCAACGTTGCAACCCTTGAGGCCTTCGACGCTCTTGCTTCATGGGGCGCCGACTCCATTCGCGTCGGAATCGGCGGTGGGTCCATCTGTTCGACCCGTTTGGTGAGTGGTCATGGTATACCAACTTTTCAGAGCATTTTGGATGTTTCTAGGACTACTTACGATTCAAAGATCGTTGCCGATGGAGGCATTAAAACAACCGGCGACATGGTCAAGGCCCTCGCAGCCGGCGCAGATTTCGTAATTGTAGGCTCAATGCTAGCCGGAACCAAGGAGACACCAGGTGAAATATTATCAAGCACAAATAAAAAGTACAAGGTCTATAGGGGGATGGCATCCTCTAATGCACAAACAAATTGGCGTGGCAAGTCCTCGACGCCGGAGGGAATATCCACAACCGTCAACTATAAGGGCTCTGTTGGGTCTGTCCTTCAAGATTTTGCTGGCGGCATTCGCAGTGGGCTGTCTTATACGGGGGTACGAAACCTTAAAGAACTTCGAAGTAAGTCAAATTTCATTAGACAATCAAACGCAAGTCAGATAGAGAGTGGCACCCACATTTTGAGGAGGTCAAAATGAAAGATCCCACGATACCAAATTCAGAAACTCGTAAGAAGTTTATGTTCTACGATTCTGAGGAGAGGCAAATAGCTTTGCGCTTAAGATGTCAACATGATGGGTTCAGTCAATCTCAATTCTTTCGTATGATGATCACGGGATATATCGAGGGCAATAAACTAATGCACGAGTTTGTTTCTAATTGTAAGGAGAAATATTCTATTCAGGGTACCCAAAAAAGAAATAAACTTGATCGACTTAAAGAAATGGGTGACGACAATATTAGGAAGTTTGGCCTAGACAACGATGAAATTGAGAGTATATTTGATATAATAGAAACGGACACTGGCATATGAGAGGCTGTTTGAAAACTTGTTATAAATTAAACGTGGCATGCCCAGTTGAAGAGTGCAAGTATTGGATTGATTACAAGAAAGATAAAAATTGTACTTTTGAGGCCATTAGCAGCAATGGAATGATGACGCTTCGCGAGGTCGCAGACCGTTTAGGCCTGAGTTATGTGAGAGTAAAACAAATACAAGATAAGGCTGTGAAAAAAATTGGTCATTTCTTTGAAGATGATGCTAATTAGAGTGTATGCAAAATACATTCTAGGAGATTTATAATGAAAAAGCAGCTTTTACAAGAATCAGACATTCGCAAGATGATGAAGTTCGCCAATATCGGCGCTTTGTCTGATGGCTTTGTTACTCGCATCAACGAGACTTACATGGAAGAAGAATTAGAAGAGCAGCTGGACCCCGAAGAGGACGACGAGGCAGGGATGCCCCCCAGCCCGGATCCTGTGCCGGGCGACGAGCCGCCGACCGAAGACCCCCTGACTGACGATCCCGGCGCCCTCGAAGAAGAAGGCGACGAGGAAGTTGTTTTAAGGTCAGTTGGTGAGGCCATGGAGAGCTTCAAGGAAGCCCTTCGCGCAGCAGGCCCAGCCGGCGCCGCGGCCGCTGAAGCAATTTCAGTTCAGGAAACCGGTGGCGAAGAGGAAGACCTTGGTTTGGGTGGCGAAGAAGATGCACTTGGCCCCGACATGGATATCGCTGCGACCGAGCCTGACTTGGACGGCGCCGAGGAAGATGATGTCGTAGCTGAGACAATTGATGAGGATGAAATGATGAATGAGGTAACACGCCGTGTTGCGCGCAGATTGCGGCGCCTTAAGAAGATTGGCCGAAGAAGATAATAGAGAAATAAAAAGCTGTGAGTATGAGGCAGGCCTTCGGGTCTGCCTTTTTTTTTAATTTGAGGAGATAAAGTGGACTTTACTTATGCAATGTTAATGTTTTTTTCTGGTGTTTTTGCACACATATTTGCTTTGCGGATATTTAAGGTGTGGTCCAAAAGCTTGATGTATCGTGCAACCTTTGTACGTTGTTTGAGCGCCCTACAATTGACAGACGAGATGTCTCAAGGCTTATTAAAAAATGCCAATCCAGAAAACGGCGATCAAGTCGATGCCGTGTTTGACTATTGGAGAAAGATGTCACTCTATGCGCTGCAAAACGCGGTGAGCGATAGAGAGTGGAGAAATGTTGTAGTTTCCGACTGGAAAGTCGCTATGAATATATTAGAACAAGTTAAACGGAGGGAGAATACATGAGAAGTTTTACTAAAAAAGAAGAGCCAAGCGAAGAAGGATCAGCAGACATGCTTTCTGTTCTTAACATGTCAAATAAGCCGGAGTTGAGATTAACTGGTATATATGGAGATGTTAGTGAAGAAAAGTGTTCGGAGGCAATATATGGCCTCCACGCGCTGTATTTAACAGGGCAAAAAATAATCTTAAGTGATCCAGAAGATGAGGAGTCTGATGAGATTGTAGTTTACGAACCAATTGAATTTGTTGTTTCAACGCATGGCGGCGTGGCTACTGAGATGTTTTCTGTTTATGACACTATCCGAGAGATAAGAGAAGCAATGCCGATTATCACCAAGGGCCTAGGCAAAGTTATGTCGGCTGGTGTATTGCTGTTGGCATCTGGCACCAAAGGACATCGCAGAATTGGCAAACATTGCCGAGTAATGATTCACGGTGTCGTATCGGGACAGCATGGATATATTGCTGATGTCGAAAATGAATTTACTGAAAGTAAATATACACAGAAAATGTATATAAAGGCCCTGACAGATGAGACTGACATGACAGAGAAGTATGTCAAGAAACTGATGGACAAGAAAACCAATGTTTACCTCAACGCAGAAGAGGCAGTTAATTTGGGAATTGCAGATATAATTATCTAATTATTAAGAGGTGTTGCTATGAATAAAGATGAACTGAAGTATATTAAAGAGAATTATTTTGCGGATAAATTTGGTCTGGGCCAACTATTCGAAATGATTGAAAAGGCGTCAAATTCTCTTGTCGTTGAGCGAGGCCCAATGCCGGATTCTGAGCAACGAGAACTCACCCTACGACTTCCAATTATTCGTATTTCAGAAAAAATGTGGGGTAAAGAGGGAACGAAAGATAGAGAGATAATTCAAAATTTGTTGTCCAAAATTGTGGCGAGTGGTACTAATTTAACGGAAAAAATACAATACATTAATGATTTTCTTGAAGACCCTCCAGTGACAGATGATGTGTCTGAAGTACTTTCGCACATTGTTCTCTTGGACACCCTGACTAATATTTTGCGACATTTTAACGCTTCTGCCGCCGGCTTCGCTTTTGAAGGCTTCTTGGCAGCGCTGCTTAGTGGCACACAAGTACCTGCCGGCACGGCTGGTATCCAAGACTTGATTGATAATGATAAGAACCCAGTAAGTTTGAAGCTCCTTGGAGAGAAGCCCGGCGACGTGCACGGCAGCTACAGAGACTTGGTCGACCACTTTATTGATCCCGGAGGCTTTAAACAAGATCCAGAAAGCTCTCAGTACGTTGGCCAAGCCGGCGCCGCAGGAAAAATGACCTATGTTGTAGGCTTGAAGTCGTTTAAAGAGGCCGGCACGGAAGCCGCGCTTACTGGCACAGATGTGCAGAGTATCAAGTTTTTTCAATTTGATTTTACCGCACAACATTTTTTAGAGTCTCTGCTTTCTTATGAAAAGAACTGGAAGCTTCTTCTTCTGCCAAAAGATTTGACGATCGACCCGATTCATAAAGTCCCAGCCACTGCGGACGAGGCATATAGCCCAATTTCTATGGATACCGACGAGGCCGCAAGATGGGTTAAAGGCGGCCCGGGCGGCAAGACAGCGTATATGAACATTTTGAATTTATATGATTCTGGTTATGCGAAAGAGCTTTTGGCAGACGTTGAGCTTGTTGCCAGACCCGGTAGGGGCAATAAGTTCTGGCTAGTCCACCCCAGCGGCGACCCGGTTAAGTTTGAAAGACTTTCTCCTGGCGATGAGCGCTGGAAAAAACAAGGTGCGAGGACTCACGAGGGCTATCGGTCTTTTAGGGAGTCTGCGAATATGCTCCGTGCTGCGTTGGCCGAAGGCCCGGATAAGTTTTGGGAACTAATTTCTAGAACATCCGGCTATGAAGGATCTGCTGGTGAGACACAATTTATTGTTGGTAGCCGATACTATAAAGGAAAATTCTACGACCAAGATGGATTTGGCTACTTGGGGCAAATTATAATTGGCAATGCTGCAATTAGAGAATTGGCTGAAAATTACGTTGATATTCTTAACGATCAAATATTTGAATTATTTTCGAGAGTTGAAAAGCTAAGTAATGAAATTAACGCCTACTTCATTGGGGGCGATAAGGGGCAGGGCATCGAGGCAGCTCGGACTGCCGGCCAGATTGAGCGCCGACAAAGAGAATATATTAAAAAGTCAGAAGAAGTTTAACTTATAACTTGATTTGCTTTATAATGACACTATATTATACCGAGAGAGGTTTATATGCAGAAGGCTTACGCGGCCGGCCTGGAACTACAACAAAAGATCCTAAGTGGCGTAAACAAGTTAGCAGACAACGTGGCAGCAACACTTGGCCCCAAGGGCAGGAATGTTATCCTCGCAAGGAAGGGCAGCAGTCCTATTGTGACCAAGGACGGGGTGACAGTTGCTAATTTTGTCGACTTAGACGACCCGATAGAGAATTGTGGCGCGCAATTGCTTAAACAAGTTGCATCTGAAACGAACAACTTGGCTGGTGATGGCACAACTACATCCACAGTTTTAGCTAGAGAAATATTACAAAATAGTCAAAAATATTTGATTGCTGGTAGTTCGCCAGTAGAGCTTAAACGTGGTATGGACAAAGCTGTTGAGCAAATTGTCAACAAGATCACTGACATTGCAAGGCCGGTTGAATCAATTCAAGACGTTGAGCACATTGCAATAATTTCAGCCAATGGCGATAAAATTATTGGAGGTCTTATTGCCTCCGCAGTTGACAAGGCCGGCCACGAGGGTTCTATCTTAGTTGAGGACGCTAAATCTATGGATACAACATTAGATTTGGTCGAAGGCTTCAGGATGAACTCTGGTTATTTTTCACAGTCTTTTGTAACAAATGAGAGGAAGAACTCTATTGAGTATGAAGATGTACTTATCTTCGTGACGGACTATAAAGTTGACAATGTACAGAAAATTTTACCCGTCTTGGAGCTTGCAGCACGAGAGGGGAAACCTCTTCTTATTGTCGCAGAACAAGTGGAAGGCCAAGCGCTGGCTGCTCTCATTATGAATACAGTTCGTGGCTCTATGAAGGTGGCAGCAGTCAAAGCGCCCGAGTATGGCAACGAACGAACTAACATTATGAAAGACTTGTGTCTCGCCACCGGCGCTACATTCTTTAGTCGCGCATCTGCGATGGATATCAACGAGGTCAAGTTAAGTGATTTTGGTTTATGTAATAAGATAGAAGTCCTCAAGAATGCAACCACGATTATGGGTGGCAACGCTGACTGGGAAGCGGTTGAGAAAAGGATTGAGGCCATTAAGGAAGAGATCAAGCAGACTGACAATATTGATGAATGTCGCAGACTTCAACATCGTGTGACCAGACTCGCAAGCGGCATCGCCATTATTAGAGTCGGCGCCGCAACAGAAGTTGAAATGATTGAGAAGAAGCACCGCGTTGAAGATGCCCTGGAGGCGGTGAAGTCAGCGCAAGAGGCGGGGATTGTCCCTGGAGGCGGTGTGACATTATTGTCATGCCAAGACTTTAATATCGAGGCAGAAAACGAAGACCAGGCCATCGGCGCGAACATCATTCGTAAGTCGCTGGAGGCACCCCTTCGTCAAATGGCATACAATGCTGGTGTCAGTTCAGATATTATTGTCGATAGAGTAAAGAACTCTGATGATTTAATGGGCTGGGATTTTAAAGATTCACAGTTGGTTAATATGTTAGAGGCAGGGATTGTAGACCCCGCCAAGGTTACCATGGTGGCGCTAAAGAACTCTGTGTCTGTAGCGTCGACACTTGTAACCACTAATAATGCTATTGTGGAGGAATAGATATGAAAGTAAAAGTTAGTTACACAGTTGATTTTGACGATATACCAAAGTTAATTGATGATATTATGGCGTCATGCCGGCAAAGGTTTAATAAAGGAGCAAGTGTAAAATACAACATCAACAAACTTGATGAATTTGCTGCGACCATTGATCAGATGAGGGAGGACCTGTCTTTGATGGATTCCCAACTAGAAGACTGTTTGTCTATGGCATCCGGCTATAATAATATAGAGAACCAAGTAGATGCACCAGTAGAGTTCGGCCCGGAAGATGAAGAAAGACCACAAGAAGGGTGACCTAGTTTACGTGCCTTCACAGGTAAATCTTTACAACATAGATTCAAGTGGTGCAGTTATTGACTATTTTGTTACAAAGAGGCCAATTAATTTATTAATTGTTGAAGAGCATGACAAAGTATATGAAGTTATACACGGAAAGAAAAAATGGTTAGTTAACAAAAACAACGTTTATGGAGGAACAAAATGACTAAACTGACAGAAATTATCATGAGCAATGGGGTATATGATCCCGACACACGCTCGATGAAAAATAATTACGGCTTAAGGAGCGTATATGTTAATCCTGGTTTCATTATTTCTATGAGAGAAGACACCAGTATGATTGAGGCTGCTAAAAACGATGATTTTGTCCAGGGCTTAAGCCCGGGCATCGGATTTACTAAGCTAACTTTGAATGCGACAGGGCATGGCGTGACACAGTATACGGTTGTCGGCGCACCCGAGCAAATCATTGAAAAATTTAATCAGAATAGGTGAAAAAATGAGGTACATTTTATTTACCAAGCAAGAGTGCCCTTATTGCGTCAGAGCTATAGATTTGCTTGAAAAGCAGGAAAAAGATTATGACGTTGTTAAGTTTGATGCCGACCAAAGACTTATATTGGAGCAGATGAAGGCGGCCTATCAATGGGGGACTGTGCCGATGGTTTTTGAACGCCAGGATAACGACATTAAGTTTATCGGCGGCTATACTGATTTGGTGGAGCACCTGGGAGATGGATGAAGAGGAAGAAAACCGATTATTCACTGTCCCGGTTGATTACATATATGATATTTTAGACGAATCGACCCTACAAATTGATATAGCGAAGGATTTCTTGCTTGAGATATTAGACCATACAGCGATGCATGAAGATGTGTTGTTTCACACATCAGAAATTTTATACGCCAATTTGGCTCTTAGTCGATTGACGGAGGCAGAAATTGAAACGGCCGCAAGAAGGGTACACCCGGAGACTGACGAAGAAGAATATATTTTAACGGCCCAGGTTCTGCAAGCACTCCAAACACTTTTATTATCGAAGTATTACGCCAATATGGGTTTGAGCAAAATATCATATTCGTTGAGCTTACATTGAGATGAGTTATTTATTAGGTATACTCTTCTTTACGGTTGGAAATATTTTAGCTTGGTTTCAATTTAATTCTCAGTTTGTGTGGTCATATTGGCAGAATAGACCGATTTTATCAAATGTTATTTTTGCGATTCCAATGGGGATGTGTTTTTGGTATGCTGTTAAACATATTGTCGCAGCTAGCGGCGAATTATGGACCTCAAAGTTAGTTGGCTTCGGCGTCTCTAATTTTGTGTTTGCCATACTAACATACGCCTTACTTAAAGAAAGCATTTTTACTCCGAAGACAATGATATGTTTATTTTTGGCTTCCTTAGTTATTGTGATCCAGGTTTTTTGGAAATAGTTTGTTTTTCCCCTTGACCGAGTAAGAGTGGTGATTATTTTATTGTCGTGAGCAGCGCTTTATGGCTGTTCACGGTTACTTGCTTTATAAGGAGAAAATATCATGGGTAACACACTTACTACTTTTAGACCGGGCCTTCTTGGCCGCACCGTTTTTGACGACATTTTTGATTCTATGCTGGATTTTCCAGCCGCGCTGAATCGCACGACTCAAGGATATCCTGTTGCGGATATTTATCGAGACGGCGAAGATCAAACCGTGATGGAGTTTGCGCTCGCTGGCTTTACCAGAGATGACCTCTCGATCGAGATTAAGCCTGAAAAGAACAGTATTACTGTTAGCGCCAACGCCGCTCAAGAAGAGAAGGAGTTTGACTCTCGTCGTATTGCTCGTCGTAGTTTCACGAAAACATATGTGAATTATGACAACAACCTCGACCTTGGAGCGACAACTGCTCAGTATGAGAACGGGCTATTGCGTTTGGTCGTGCCTACGCGACCAGAGGCCAAGCCTTTGACGATTAGCATTAAATAAAATCGTCCACCTGGACCAAGGAAGTGCAGAAAGTAGTGCTTCCTTGGTCTTTTGCTTTCTATTTATACTGAGGGCAGGATGAATTGCGTTATGTTCAAGGCAGAAAAGCACTTTCAAAGAAGTGTAGACCATGTGAAACAGTTACAGAGGGCCTATTAATAGGTGACCGACTGCTCGAAGTCCTCAAAGAAGGTGGGGAGGGCTGCGGCCTCGCAGCTAATCAAATTGGGGTCGATTTTGCCGCGTGCGTTATATATGTTGAAAAGCCCATAATCCTGGTCAACCCCAGGATTGTAGGCAAATTTGGCAAAAGTTTTTTTCAAGAGGGTTGTTTATCGTTTCCTGGTGACTATGTTATGACTGAAAGATGGACAAATATTGTAGTCAATGCAGACAATCACAATGGTATGTTAAACTTTTCGTTCGAAAAGAACCCACTTGAGTGTGTCTGCATCCAGCACGAGATCGATCACCTTGAAGGTATCACAATGTTTGATAGAGTCGTTGATATGGAGGTTATAAATGGCAAAGGCAAAAAGCGATAAGGGGCTTAGCTCCCCAAAGAAGAAGACCGACCAAGGTCTGGGAAAACACACAAGAAAGACCCGTTCAGGCGGAGAAACATTTCACAACGGTGCCCGTGCCGGCACCCCGCCGAGCGCGAGACACAGACGACGCAAACCCTACAAAGGCCAAGGCAAGAAATAATGGAAGAAAGGCCCTATTTACAAATACCAGTTCCGAACCCAGAAGATTATAGGGCATATGAAGAATGGCTCAAGCAGAAGCAGAAAGAGGAACCAGAAGAAGGTGAGCACGTCGTCATCTTAGAGGTGTAAGAGGAGAGAAGCAATTAATGCGCGTCTACATTCCAGACAAGCGGGATGAAATTATTAATGAAGTTTTAAGTGATTTATACCTACTTAAACAAGCGGTTGAATTACAAGCAACCAAAGTAAGTTCAAGATTAGATTTGATTGAAAGAATCAGAATCAAATTACAACAAGTTTTAGAGGTTAAAGATGAATAACGCAGAAATTCAAGAAACGCTTAGACAAGTATTGATGCCAGAAATTAAGTTTTTGCTCGCAGAGCAAGGCTGTGAAAGAGAGAAGATATTCGAGCAGTTAGAGCTTTTAGTTGAAGACCTCAGACTAACTCCAGAAGAAGACTTTTAATTTTAATAATCTGTTCCTATAATCACTAGAGGAGGGACAAATTATGAAGACAGTATTTATCTTCGCCGCACTATATTTTCTTTGCCTATCCATATGGGATGGGACTAAGCACGCTATGTCAAGCGGCACCATGGTTAATGAAGACAAAGAATAGTTGCCCCGGCCGAGTGGTGGAACTGGTATACACAGCAGACTTAAAATCTGCCGCTAGTAATGGCTTGCGGGTTCGAGTCCCGCCTCGGCCACCAGATAAACATACGGACTCTTAGCTCAGCGGTTAGAGCCCCCGGCTCATAACCGGGTAGTCCTCGGTTCAAATCCGAGAGGGTCCACCAAGTACATACAATAAACTATAAGGAGTTTTATATGCAGTATTCACCACAAAAAGCAAGTGGATTTAAGATTGATGAGAATGTAGCAGAGGAGCTTGGTCTGCTAAAAGAGTATAAAGTATGGAAGGATGACTGGGATTATGACGCCTTCTGTGAAGCCTTTGAAGAGAAATATGAATCAAAGCCAGACGAGTTGAAAGAGTTCGAATATCAGCGAGGTGGTTATATTCAGAGTCTTGAAGGGTTTGACTACGACGCAGATTATGTTTTGTGGTCTTGGAGCGCTCCCCCTGGCGATTTGCCAAATGACCTGCTGCTAGAAGAGGCAACTTGGGCTGAACTAGGTTAGGCAGAAGCGCCCGTAGCTCAGTTGGATAGAGCAACGGCCTTCTAAGCCGTAGGTCACAGGTTCGAATCCTGTCGGGCGCGCCAAATAGTTTTTTACTCGCGAACATGCGTTATTACGTTACACACACAAGGGAGACAGAATGTTAGCTGATATTGTAGTGGGACTTCAACACGGAGATGAGGCCAAGGGCAAAGTAACTCACCGTTTGTGTGAAAAAGGAAAGGAATCTTACACTCACGTTTTAAGATATAATGGCGGCGGAAATGCGGGCCATACAATATATCATAACGGGCAGAAATTTATTACTCATTATATACCGGCAGGAGTATTCCATGGTATTAAGAGTATTTTAGGAAGTGGGTGCGTAATTAATGTTCGCGATTTTTTCAAAGAAATCAGGATGTTGAAAGAAGGTGGCATTGACACCTCCTTGATAAAAGTCGCAAACAATTGTCACGTAATTACTGAAGAGCATCTTTACGAAGACGTGAAGGACGAGAAGATTGGCACCACAAAGCGAGGGAATGGCCCTGCATATCGTGACAAGTATTATCGGCAAGGCCAATTGGCAGAAGACGTTCCTGGCCTTAAGCCGTATCTCATTGATTTATATAAGGAATTTCACGAGAACGGCCCGGTTAATATCCTATGCGAAGGCGCACAAGGCTTCGGTCTTGATATTGATTGGGGCGACTATCCGTATGTGACTTCAAGTCACTGCACTGCGGGAAGCGCAACACTAAATGCTATCCCGCCGAAATGGATTCGAAACATTTGGGGTGTGGGAAAGGTTTATGAAACTTACGTTGGCAAAAAGAATTTTGAGCCTGACGACAACGTATTCAATCTTTTAAGGCACTACGGTCAAGAATACGGTTCAACCACTGGAAGGCCGAGACAATGTAATTGGCTGAATCTTGATGAGCTTCTTAAAGCCGTCAACATTAATGGTGCAACCCATGTGGTGCTAAACAAAACAGATGTATTGGATAAGGTGAAAGAATGGAAACTTTACCACAGAGGAAATGTTATTACGTTTGATTCTGGCGAAGAGATGTGCGAACACATTTCTTCCGCGATAAAAGACACAAGCAATCTTCGTAATATAGTATTTTCTGGAGACAAACACGGTATGGATATGGCTCTATAGTTTGGCCTCGTGTGGTAAACGCCCGTAGCTCAGTTGGTAGAGCACCGGACTTTTAATCCGTAGGTCGTAGGTTCGAACCCTACCGGGCGTACATAATTTTTTACTCGCGTATATCGTGTACACGTAAGGAGGCGCCAAAGTAATCTTCATAAAAGGGAGGTGCCTCTAAACTTTTATCATTTGAAATAGTATTTATTGTGCATGAAAAGGAAAACAACTGTATTGGCTTGGCTGGCAATTGCAATTGCTGCTAATCTCCTTGACGCTGTTTTCACTTTGCACTTCACCAATATGGGTATTGAAGAAGCAAATCCGATTATGGCCTGGGCGCTGAGTGTAGGCCCTGCATTCTTCTTCATACTCAAGTTTGGGCTGTTTACGACAGCAATCATCTTTTTGGCTAAAAAAAGACCTAGACTTCTAATCCCGGTTACTATATTGTACATATCGATTGTCGCATGGCACATACTTTGGCTGTGTCGGATATTTTAATGAGGAAAAAATGATTACGTTAGAAGAACTTGAAAAGCACCACGCGGTGCTGGGAAATCTGTTAGAAAGTAAATGCGTGTGCATCAATGTTCCCTCTGGGAGAGAGGAGATCGCTGAAGCTGTGTCGGTGGCGAACACCATGTTTGCTGCGCTCATTACACAACTACAGAATCAATCAGTCAGTTTTACTCCGTAGATTCGGTTTCTACAATAGTGGTGTAGCTGGTTGTATATGGGGAACATCGCCAAGGCGGTGCTTCCATGAGCCGTGTTTCGTGCGGTGGGTTAGGGTGGGTACATTGATCACAGGAATATCTAATGAGTCTTTGCACATTTATATTTAAGCCGAAACATGACATCGAGCTTGCCATAAAGCCTATCAATAGCTTCGTTCAAAACTTCCTATATTGGGAGGACAGTGGCGTCGACTGGGATATTCGTCCCGTCGAAGACCGCGAAGGGTGGTATAAGCTGTATGCGTACCAGGAAGGCGAAGGAAATGACGGATTCACCGAATGTTGCTGGAATGAAGAGGAAATCACACCCAAACAACTGACAGAAGACATGATGGTTCTTCTTGTCGAGGCTGGGATATGCAACGAGCACAAAGAAGAAGAGATAGGCACTTGGTATAACCTGCTAGACGTTGAGCTTTCACAAGTGATTAGCGCAGTTAGCGAGGATGATAGTTATGTTTATAGCCCGTCTGAAGACCAATTGTGGTTTTATCACGTCAAAACGGGCCACGCCAGCAAGGTGTCGATGGTTGACTTTATCCTTAGCCAAACCATTCCAGAGGCCGAGGCTGAGAAAAAGCAACTATCACTTGAGCTTGACGGCTTTTCTGAGGCGAAGGAGAGCTTTATAGCGCCATGAACCTGAAAGAAGCCAAAAAACTAAAAAGCGGCGCGATGGTCAGAATGTCTTGGGAAACATATGCTGAAACTCAGGGAAGAATCGGAATTGTATTATCAAAAATGCATGTTAAGGAGCGCCACATGGCGAAGGGTCTAAGTCAGTGGAAAGACGAGAAATACGACTTGATAATTCATTGGTTCAAGAAGCCCTTCAACATTCATGACAACCCTTGTGTTATGGAGAACTGGCAAGTTATGGTGGTATCGCATGTTTAGAGAGATTTTGGGTGGCCTGTGGTTTTGTACCATGATGACTGGTTTACTTTATTTGATGATGTTCCTATAGTGTTGACATGAGATATATTATTTTTTGTTTGCTCCTCGCCAGTTGCGCGGCGCAGCCACAAGTTATTGAGATTGTTGACCTTTGGGAACCTAGCTGGTTATTTGACTGCCTTGAGAGAGGCACTCCAGAGGAGAAATGTAGGCCCCCCCACGAACAGGAATTTTGCCCTGTGCATCACAGGATAATGGTAACTGATAATGAGTTTGAAACCCGGCGACTTGATTAGAGACACCATTGACGGCATGTTGGGCCTCGTGGTTACAGAAGCTATTTCTATTGGCCAGCACGGTGTTGAGTACGTTGAGGTCTTATGGGAAGGCCAGTCAGAACCAAGAAAAGTTGATTTGGCAGTTGTTAAAAACCGATGGATTGAGGCAGTAGATGAAAGTCGGTGATTTAGTTAGACTTGAAACAGACAACCGGATTGGCATTATCACTCGCACCGATTTAAGGTGGAAAGGCTTCGTCGAGGTGTTGTTCAATAATGATAGACAAACACAGGTTCAGCCTGATTATTTGGAGGTAATAAATGAAATTGAATGAATTTATTGTGTGTGCTGATGGTTTTTCCATGAGCGTTCAAGCAAACGGTGGTGCCTATTGCGAGCCGAAGATCTTCGATGCTGAGAAGTATGAGGCAGTTGAGGTTGGATATCCAAACGACTATGAGTCGCTGTTGGCTAGTTACGCGGAGGACGAAGAAAACTATACCGGCACAGTTTATGGCTACGTTCCAGCACAAGTTATTGTTGACGTAATTGCCAAGCACGGCGGTATCGTCACTGGTGATTTGCCAAATGGGATCCCTTATCTCAAAGCAGAATAAGTGGTTCCTCTACGTTTTACTCTGCGCTGACGGTACTTATTATACTGGTGTGACCACTGACACGAGTCGGAGGCTGCACGAGCATAATCATTCACAGCGCGGGGCTAAATATACACGCCGTCGCAGACCAGTTAATCTAATATATTCAGCAAGTTACGCCAACCGATCCGAGGCACAGAAGGCTGAATATAAATTCAAGAAACTGAATAAAAATCAGAAAGAGGCAATCATATATGAAAGTCGGTGACCTTGTTAAACTTTTGAATGACCCAGAGGTCCACAGGAATAATTCATATATTGACCCCAACGCATTGGGTCTTATAGTTGAGTGGACACACCAGGGAAAAAACGACTATGGACCTTTGGCGTCTGCCTGGGTCCAGTGGCAGAGTTTTTCTGATTGGGATTCCATGTATGCGGAAGACCTGGAGCTTGTAAATGAACATCGGTGATTTGGTAAAATTTGATTATGTTAATGGCCACACCCACAGCATAAACAACAAGTTGGTCATCTATCTTGGAGATAAGCCCTTTCATAGAGACGACGGGGTTGTTATAAATAATTTTGAGGTCTGGGTTGTGGGTGATGATTGTCCAACTATATGCGATGGCTCAATGAAGCGTTGGCTAAGGGTACATGAAATTGAAAGTCTGTGATTTAGTTATTTATAAGCCCCACGCCAGCACCTATGAGGGCACGGGTTTGATACACGCGATAGAAAAGATTGCAACCGATGTTAATCGTTATAAAATCAGTTGGCCAGCAAAGCCAGCGCACATTGGAAAAACGATGACTTGGGAAAGCCCACGAGATTTTGAGGTAATCAGTGAAAGTCGGTGATTTGATAAAGTTTAAGCGCACAGGCATACTCGCCACCATACTAGAAAAGACTATTGTGCCCACGAAGAAGTCTGGAGATTGGATGTGTACGATATATGTCCACGGTGATGACGCGGGAATTAGATACAAGAATCCCACCAAGGTCACTGTGAATTGGCTTAAAACACAAGTGGCTGTCATATAATGAAAGTCGGTGATCTTGTTAGGAAAACATACTGGAAAGACGACATTGGCATAGTCGCTGAAAGGTGCCCCAACCCTACCAAGGGTGGGCTGTGGTCGTGTGTCCTATTTGAATACGGTTTTATGTATGAACGTGAAACTGAATTAGAGGTCATAAGTGAAAGTCGGTGATTTAGTAAAACACTTTGCGGATCCTGAAGATTGTGGAATTGTCCTCGATATCAGCGAGTATGAGTATGAAACGTACCCCTACCTCGTTCAGTGGTTGGGTGGTGATCGTGATTG
>Ga0209756_1002218_pt1 | contig 17045 bp, 21 predicted proteins | sample ETNvirenome_6_85_FD_184071 | JGI IMG/M metagenome (GOLD analysis project Ga0209756, IMG submission 184071) | Marine viral communities from the Pacific Ocean - ETNP_6_85 (SPAdes) (version 3) | ecosystem: Environmental > Aquatic > Marine > Oceanic | place: Pacific Ocean | collected 2013-06-19
GCACCTGCTTGACTTTGAGGTGGTTCTATATCATCCCAACCTGACACTGCATCTCTCCAAGTAAAACCTTGTTCGTTTCCTGATGGTGTTGATTCTTCTCCTACGGAAGGTTGATTTTGTATCTGTTCTTTTAGGTCTAAAATCTCACGTTCAGAACCACCACTACCTAAAGCATACCCTTGTCTCATACCAGAAGTTATACCTCCAGCTGATCCGCCTTTCCTAAACATAGGTCTGTGAAAAATTCTACTCATTATGAAAACGCTTTGTACGCTCCTGCTCCTGTTGATAGTATACCTAACGCTTGTTCTAATGGTGATTTGTTAGGTGTTACTGTTGTTTGATAACCCCCTGGCATACCAGCTAACATAGAAGAGAGACCACTGCCTAGGTAACCTAATCTTTCGTATGGTTCGTATGCGGCCATTCTATTTCTCTCTCTTAACGCATCAGCTTCTGCCTGCGCTTGAGCTTGTTGGATCGCGCCCGCTGATCCTAATCTAGAAACATCTTGACCTTGTAATTTATATTGTAATCCACCTAGTCCAGAAACATCCTGTGCTAAATTTCTTTGTTGACCGAATGCTTGGTTAGCTGCGGTTTGTGCTTGACTAAATCCTTGTTGTAACATTTGTGCATTCATTAATGCTCGTCTTGCATCTTGATTTGATTGGTACTCTGCTCTCATAACACCTTCTCTACCACCACCTAAGTTTCCAGACATCGCAGCTTTCTGACCTATTCCAGTTAAACCAGCTTGGGTTTGTCTATCAAATTCTGTTAACGTTTTATCAATAACATCTTGTTGGTATGGAGACATGAACTGTTGGTAAGCACCTGGTCCTGTATATCCTTGAGCTTGTCCAAGATAATCTTGCACACCCATCATGTTAGTTGGTGTTCCAGCGTATGATCCTTGGCCCGTTAAGTATGGTTGGTAAGCACCTATTCCTTGTTGCGCTGCTGTATAAGCTTGTGCTTGTAATGGATCTTGACCTGCAACTGTTGGTGCAAAGGCACCTGTTTGCATTGGTTTAGCTGTTAAAGCTCCTAGATCTTTAGAATATTGTTTACTGACATCCGTTAGAAACGGTGCCGGTAACATTTGTGATTGTTGTACAGCCATTATTTAATTCCTTTTTGTTGATGTCTTCTCCAAGACTTTGGATGTTTTTGTTGAGAAACTGCTTTTTTTAAATCAGGATTAGATGCTATTTTTTTATCTAAATTAGATTTTACTTTACTTTGTAATCTATCTTCTCTTGCTTTTTCAATCTTACTTTTTAAACGATGTTTTTTTAAACGTTGTGCCTGGTCCATTCTCCATTTATTAGCAGGACCTTTAACTATTTTTCCTATACCTTTTAAAATACCACCGACAGCTTTTCCTGGTCTTCCTTTTTGATGTGCGCCTGGGCCCACATATTTTTTAATAGATTTAGCTGAACGTTCTGAATGAGGTCTTCCCATTATTTGTCCCGCTCTATTATATACATCTCCTTTTTTTGCAGACTCTTTCATAGAAAGATATTTTCTTCTTTCAAATGGACCTGCTTTATCAAACCATTCTTTTGAACCTATTTTAGGTTCTGGTTTTGCAGGAGCTTTAGGGCCAGCTTTTTTCTTACCTAATTTGCTGCCTATTCCTTTTCCAATTTTTCCTAGACCTTTTAAAATACCACCGAGAGATTTTTTAGTTCTATAATTTTTATCGTACGTCCAGACTTCGTCTAGATGATGAGAGCCTTTTACTTTTTTTCCAACTCTATATTTAGGTCCTTTTAAACCCATTTTTTTCCAAGATTTGTGTCGAGTTTCTGTGTCAGCCATATGCTTGGCAGTTTTTTTACCAAACTTTTTAATGACTGCTCCCATTCCTTTAGTTATTATTGTCATACTACCTCGCTTAATCTTTCCGAAACTTCAAACATATCTTCAGCTCCTTGTTTTCTTGAATCCAGTCCAATTATTTCAAAATATGCTTCACTGTCAGCAGCTATATCTGAAGCTTCTTCATAGCCATAACCTAAAAACATTAGGTGTTCTACTCTTTTAATAAACCAATCAGGTCCAGCCATTCTCCTGTTTTCTTTTTGATCTTTTCCTTCTAAATTTTTCATCATATCTTCCATGATCGATGCGCCTTTGTCGATGTCTCCATCACCTGCGCCTCTAACAGCATCAGCTGTCATTACAAATTCGTTCTTACTTAATCTTGCTGGTACATCATCTGCTTTTTCTTTTGCTCCCAGTTCTACAAAGCCACCAGTATTTCTATAATCTTTTTCTACACCACCAAGGTCCATGATCCCTCCTTCTCGTGCTCCGATTCTTCCGCCTTCAGCTGCATAGAACTGACCAATGTTTCCTTTACGTTGAAGATCAGCAGTTCTCATAACATTTGTAATACCACCAATCTCATCTTCCATTCCACCAGTTAGTACATCTTCAATAGCAAAGTCTGCTTTAGATCCTAAAGCGTATGGTTGTCTTCTAGGCATGTCAGGCATAGGTCTCATAGGTCTTCTAGGTCTTCTAAAATCAGGCATAGGTCTCATAGGTGGTGCTGGTCTATTAAAGCCAGGATCTCTATCCCAATTTGGTGCTGGTCTATTAAAGCCAGGATCTCTTGGATCACCTCTTTTTTTTCTTATAAAATCTTTAATCTTTTCTATCCAGATAGCTTCGTCTATTCCGGGAATCCCCATTGCACGGTCGCCACCTTCAATAATTCCTTCTTTTATTTTTTCAATAACATCTACACTTCCTGGTCTTATCTTTTTTATTCCTTCAGTTATTCCTTCAACCAGTTCTCCACCAGCATATCCAATTCTTCCACCATCTGCTGCAAAGTTTTCAAAAAGTCCTGGTGTAAAACCAAACTTCTCTGATAAAGCATCTAATTCTGCTTTGTCTTTTGATTGAGCAATAGCTCTTCTCATTCCAGGAAAACCTCCTGCTGTTTTAAAATTTTCATCCCAGTCACCACTTACAGAAAAACCTTCTGGCATTTGATCTTGTTTAGCTTTAGTTCCAATACCGAGTAATGGTAACATACTTGCTGCACCAATACCAAGTTTAGCAAGACTCCATTTATTAGGGTCCGCCTTCTGTTTAAATAAACCTTCTTTAATTGCTGTTGTAGCACCAGGAAATTTACTCATTAATTTTCCTATACCACTACCACCACCAAACCAACCTTTTCCTCCGGTTAGTCCACCAGCTGTAGAACCAAACATAGGTGCTCCACCAAGTAACGCTGCAATTCCTATTTTTCCTATTGGACTTTTAAATACTTTCTTTGCACCTTTCGCAATTTTTTTAAAAGGTTTTGCAATTTTTTTAAATATACTTCCTAAACCGTAAGCTCTTCTTCCTGAATCTAGATCCATCATACCACCATAAGCTGCTGGTTCTCTCATCATCATTTCTTCGCTCATCATTTCTTCTTCAGGAGCTTGAACGCCCATCTTACTAGCTTCGTAAACTGATTGATACCACTCTTCAAAAGACATAATAGGTTGATCTATTTCTTTTTGTTCAAATACATATTGCATGTATTCTTCTTTTAATTGAGCTAACATTTGCTCTTGTCTAGGGTCTTGTGGACCTTCATCTCCTTCGTATTTAATAGAAGGTGCTCCTGTTTGTAGTGTATCTGTAATTTGTTCTTCAAATAGTGCCATAATTTTGTCTCATTTAAGTTAAAGGCAGGTGATAATTTCCTGAGTTTATTACTTTACTTTGTTTTTGCAAACAAATCAAGTGCTGGCATGACGACATTAACATCTCTTCTAATGTCTTCTTCAGCTATACCTTTAGCTTTCCATTCTTCCTCGGTTTTATAAATCTCTCCTGTTTTTGAATTAGATATCTTAGTAGTTATTTCCGTTGGTTCTAACACAGGAACTTCTTTTCCATTGATTAGTGTTGTTTTCATTAGGTTGTTATCTCCTTATTAATATCAAGGTAACTAATGCCTATTACTACACCATCAGATACCGTACCTGCGGTAGTGGCTGTTAAAGTAGTAGATCCTTCTACGATTAAGGGAAGACTGAGTATCTCTACACTAGCTGCTGTTGATAATGTTTGAGTATGAACTATTTCAAATGCATTATTTTTAATAGTTATAGTAGGGGTATTGGAACCTGATTTGTTAGTTACTCTTAATGATTTAATAATTAAAGTTTCAGTAGCTCCAGGTGAAAGGAGTGTATTCGTTTCAGCTGCAGTGACAGTTTTCCCATAAAATTTATATTGATTTACAACAGCCATTATTCAACAAAGAAACTTTTAGCTTCTATCTCCTGTTTTAATTCTTCTTGAAACGTAGTGTTTAATTTTTCTAATACGGCGTCTAAGTCTCTTACTAAAGATTGTGCTACGTCTTCTCGGTAGTCTGGACTGGCTCGGGTTAATGATTGTACTATCTTTGCCATTATACCCCGATGCTTCCATCTGGGTATACTCCAGGTGCTGTTATATTTCCTTGTTGCAATTGTTGATATTCATATGGTGTCATTTTAGATCCTTGATATATTGTATCCATAGCAGTCCCATAATCAGTTGCTCTAGTAAGGTCTCCTTGTTGAGAATATCTAGCTAAATCTTGGGGAGAAACACTAGCATACGTTGCCATATTTTGCCAGTTGGGACTGGATAGCACTGAATTAGTCATTATACCTTTATTCATTAGGGGATTTCTATTATCCCACATTGGATCACTCATTGGTGATCTAGAAATAGGTTGAGACCATCGATCCATTCTGTCCATAGGTACACTTGTTGATTGATTAATTAATGCGTTAGGATCAAAGTCTAAAGTTCCTTGGGGTAAATAATCTTTTGATCCCCCTAATCCATATTTATTAAATTGAGACATGTCTCTTGGGTTTTTACTAAAAATTCCTTTACCATAATCATAAGCACTTCCAATTGCTCCACCTACAAAGGGTACTCCTGTTAATAAACTCATTAGTCCACCAAGTATTCTTCCTCCATAACCAGGTTTAGTTTCTCCAATTTCTTCATCATCAGAATAATATTCATATCCTCTTTGTCCTGGGACACCTCTTGTTCCTAAATTTTTTAATCCTCTTACAGGGGAGTATCCGTACCTATTACTTCCACCAAAAAGTTTACTTAAAAAACTACGTCTACCTGTATCTTTATAAGCTGATCCAAGATATTTCATTCCACCAGGTGTGTTTACATATTCAGGTACAGCTCCACGTCTCACTCTGTCACTTACTCTAGATGTTTGACCAATATTTTTTTGACCAGTTAAAATAGATCTCATATGGGCTTCACTTGCCTGAGCACTAGGACCCCTACCACTGCTACCAGAACCTGGACTTCTATCTGGAGTATAATCTCCTTGTGAGTCTAAAGACATAATTCCTGAAGGACCTTCATTAGGACCTCCGGACAACGAACCGTGTAGGTTCGTTTTCATAATCATATCTTTTTCAGCGTCAGTAATATAAGCTAATTCTGTTGGAGGTGAATTAGGTCCTGATCTCCAATACTTAGGTGCATCCACCATAGGTTGATTACCTAAATAATTTTTCATACCACCTTGATCAGCCCATGATGTTATTCCTCCACTATTTTTTTGAATTCTACTTCCGTACGTATCAGTCCAGTCACGAGCAATCTTTGGCTCGTTGGCCCATAAATATCTACGTTGTTTTTCTGATTGAAATGGCATTAGTCTTTATGTGGTCCTTGTGTAAGTTGTTTGATATGAAAAGGAACTCCAGGGGCTGCAATTTTACTCCATCCTTTTAATTTTTTTCCTGGGGTACTTGCTTCCTTAATAGCTTGCTCTCCAAACTTATTAGCTTTTTTCTGAAGTTTTTTTAAAACTTTACCAATTCCTTTTTTTGCTATACCTATTCCAGCCATTATCTTCTTCCTCCAGCATGTACATCTAACCTAAAAGTCCCTAATTTCCAATTAGAATCTATCGCAGTATTGGATATTTTTACAGCAACAGATCTCCCTCTAGCCCTACAACTTTGGTATGTAGTACTAGAAGTAATAGTAAAGGGGCCTAATGTAGAACTAGCTGCTGTTTCATTAGGAAAATCTCTTAAATCTAATTCAACTATAGTGTTGCCAGCTTGTGAAATAAAGTCAGGTAGAAACCTACTAACCCTCATAATATATTCTCCATCTCCCTTGAAAGTAATTCCTCTTTGTTGGTCCTGAGTAATATCAAAATCACCAGATAATATGTTAGATGGAACTGCATAAGTAGTTCCTCCTTTAACATAATTAACACCTGTTTCATGTTCATAATAAATTGAAGTTCCATCGGTGTTTCCTACTGTATCACAGGTATCCGTACCTGCATCATAAGCCGTTGCATGAGGCAAGCCAAAAACTGCTGAGTCAACCCAAGTTGTTCGTGGAAATATACTACTTGCATTGGTAAACCATATAGGTCTATCCGTAGTAGAGTCTAGGTAACTATAAACTACACATCTATTAACTACATTGGAATCGGATGTTGGATAAAACCACATCACCTCTCCAAATAAGTTATTAATTCCACAATAAATAAATTGATTAGAAGTTGTATTAAGATCATCATAAACATAATCTTCTACTAAACAGTCCATAGATTCTAGTTTACCAGTAAATTTAAAGAAACCATTATCAGACATCCAATACGCAGCGCCATCCACTTCGGCGGATGCGTTCTTTCCAATTAAACCACAGTTGGTACCTACTTGTTCATAGGCGAAAGTAAAAGGTTGACCTACAAAACGCATGGTAAATAATGAGGTATCCGTCCATACGTAAATAGCATTTCTACCTAGTTTAGCTCCCATGATCCGTGATCCAGCGGCCAGTCTTTGTGTACCAGCACTATTGGTTGCTGTAGGTGTCCAAGTATTTATATCTTCTTGAGAAGAGAATCTAATAAACATGTCATCTTGTGTGTCAGTATCTCCGATTGTAGTTTCTGTTCCAAATAAAACTAAGTGCCGATCGGGTGTTGAAACTAACATATCCCTAGAAGCGGTTGGGGCTCCTGAAATAATGGTTGCTCTAGTCGCCGTTGCATTAGTTAAATCTGCATCCCATTCAAAACATGCACCATTAAAAATTAAAGCTATAAGGGTTGATCCTAAATTATCTAAGGACCATAAACCAGGTTCAGCAACTTTATCAGTTGTAGCCGCAGCTTGACCCCATGCAGCATAGTCACTGAAGTTTGTAACTGTTGCTCCATCTGAATGCGCAGCTCTTGTTGTTCCTCGAACATTTCTAGTAATCCCTGTTAAATCACTTCCTGAAACTCCTGTGTAAGAAATTTCTTCTGTGCCTACTTGAATGTAATTAGTACCTGTGGTTGGAAATCCTGTAACCGATGCTAAAGTAATACTGGTTCCTGATCCTCCGGTTCCATAAACATTATCTCCTAAGGCTCCATCTAAAGTTGTTGTTTGAGGATTAGTTGCTGTACCACCAAATTGAGAGATACCCCATCCATAAACTCCAACCTGTTCAGCTGGGCCTACTGGGTAATACCATTTAACAGAACAGTCTCCATCGGTAGCAGTAGCATCAGCGGTGGATCCCATAGTAATAGTTACTGAAGTAGAGTTTACTACTTCAGTTATCATAAAAGTTTTATTATCAAAATCAGATGCAGAATAACCAGACCCTGTTGGTGGTGTAACACTTTCAAGATATAAAATATCTCCTGCTGTCATTCCACCAGTTGTAGATAAAGTAATAGTAAGAACAGCTGAACCATCCGTACAAGCAAGCTTGTCGGTTAATGCTCCGAAGTCAGTTTTAATTGGATGTATATCATAATACACCCCTCCAGAATAAGTGTATAAAATTCTATTGGTTCCAATGATAGCATATTTAATACCTATCTTATTAACCATTTGATGAAGAGCTCGAGCAGGGCCACATAAAGCTTTGTCTCCTAACTGAGCCCAACCTCCTATTTTTTCAGGAGTACCATATCTAAAACGAACATTCTCACCCTCTTGCCATTGAGCTTCCGCTCCAGTAGGGGTAACTTGTTTATTGAATCCGGGTAAAAAACCTATTTTTTGCAGCATACGCTTCCTTAAAATCTTGTGTTCACTATTTTATACTACAAGATGCGCTGCCAATCAACACATTAGGGTGGCTTTTACCTCCACCATGGACCCTCTACAAAATATACCCCTGATATTCTGGTTCCTTCTGTAACAGGAGCAACCTTATGCAAAAAGAAAGAAGGAAAAACTACCAGCGTGCCAGGCACGTTAAATTCTTTTATTTCAATCTCATAACAATCTAAATATAAAAGTAATTCCCCTCCTTTATATGGTTGTTCTGAAAGATTTAGTATGGAAGTTAGCTTTAAGGTATAATTTGTATCATAAGGCTCTGAATCCATGTGAAAATCATATCTTCCCTTATTCTTCTCTTCATATTTATGATGAAGAAAGTTAGATCCTCTGTCGGGTGGATAAATATCAAATCCAAACGCTTCTTTATTTACAAAAGAAATTGCACTAGATAGATTTATTAAAGGTTCTATTCTTTCATAGGGAGCAAAAGTAGTAGAAGCTTTCTTTATAGTAGAAGCTTGCTCCGAAAATTCTTTTCCTTCCTTGTGCATAAAGGAGTTTACTTCTTTAATTTGTTTCTTATTTAAGAAATTTTGTATGTAGTAATAATTATGTTTCATATTCAAAAGTTTTAAAGGTGTCAGGTAAACCTAGACGCGGTCTAGTATCTGGTGTAAGTCCCAGTATTTTTTTATCCGTATAATGAAGAAAGACTTGGGTATGATATATTCCTCGAAAGCTCTTTCTCCAATGAGGAAGGTCTATTCCATTATAAATAATCATATCTCCTGGATCCATTTTGACTTCAGCACCATCCATAAAAATAGACCACTTATAATCTTTTTTAATATTACTTACATCAAATCCAATACAGGCTGTGGCAGAGATTCCACAGCTCTCTCTATCTATATGACGAGAAAGATCATTATCTTTTCTATAGTATCTCCAATAAGAATAAGTTGGCCATACATCTTTTTTAATAATTTGTTTAATTTTATCAGTTGAGTTAAACAACATTGCTTCCATAAAAGGATCGGCATAAAATGAACCTGCTCCAGGAGCATGAGGATCAGATAATATACCATCCGTGAGTGGTCTATAAACTATCTTTTCCCAGTTTCTAAAATCTGTAATATTTTGAAATCTATATTTACAATAAGTATCTACTATTTTGCATAAACCTATAGGAAAAAATTCTTTAATCAATACCCATCCTGTTTTCTCATATGCTTTATTTAATTTATTTATATTCATTTTTTTATTTCAATATTCCAATCTAAATTTTTAAGAACAAATTCAAGATTAACCAGTGGGGATTTTGTTTTTAGGACATGGCGTTTTAGTTCTTTCATGTCTATTATAATCCATTTGTCTATTGCTTCAAAAACCATTTTATCTGCTTTACTAGACATCTTTCCTGTTTTTCCAGCTCCTTGTTTGTAGTTATGTGCAGGCCTCAAATCAAATTTCAATACTTCATTAGAACGATCTTTTAAAATTCCTTCCACATTCCATCCTTCTTTTGTTTCTTTTTCATTAGCCCATTTTGAATTAACTAAATATTTTGTTACAAAATCCTTCACACCGGTACTCTTCCTGCACTCGGGAGAGGAGAACGAAAAACAGTTTTATTATTTTTTATATTCTTAAAAAAACAAATCAAGGTTAATCTATCTTCCTTAATATGATCTTCCTTATACTGATCGGCTTTATGCCAACATGCTGAATCAAATAAAATTAATCTATTAAATTTAGATTTAATTTTTACTGTTTCTTTAAATTGATTATTAGTTTCTTCTTGAAACTTTTTCATATGTTTGTCTTGTTTTAAAATCATCTTATGCTTCTTATCAGCATGACTAACAAATTTTTTAGTGGTAAAAGGATTAAGATCATGAAGAGAGGTTCCACATTCCGTGTGAGAAGAAAGATAAATCATGGCTGTAAATTCCTCCTCATCCGTATGAATCCATCCTTCGTTAGAAACTTGGGGGGCTATTTTTTGAAAACAAACTGAGGCGCTCCAGTCCAGATTTCCTTCAAAAACTTCATAAGGATATAAAAGCGTTAGTATCTTTTTCGTTACTTGATTAAACAATTGAGGACTTAAATCATGTAAATAAGGAGATCTTGTACCAGGCCATTTTCCTTCAGGAGAAGGAATAAATGTTTGTTTATTCGCAAATTCTTTCATTTGTAAAGGTTCGTTTAAAAAATTATCAACAATTAAAGTAGGCCAGATCATGTTAATTGAAATATACAATTTAAATTTAATCTAAAACTTAGTTTCTTCGGTCCCAATCCTCTATGACTTGTGTCACTCGGAAATAATTTTGCTGCAGATTCTATATCTTTATAAACTTTTTTACCAATCTGTGTCCCTCCATCAGAATCATGTAAGTTATAAACAAAACTCATACATCCACTAACCGATCTATCTAAATGCCAGTCCGTCACATCGAAAGGCCTGTAGAAATTCCAGTAGAATCTAAGAATTTTATAATTTTTTATTTTTGCTTTTTTACATACGATGCTGGCTATTTTTCTACCCCTCTCATTTAAAAAAAGATCTTTATCTTTACCATACAAAGGACTCGCAGGATCTAGACAACTATAAGTAATCATAGACATTCCAGTAAAGGCTTTAAAAACATCATTTAAATCCTCTAGCGACATGTTTCTACTTTTCTCTACTTGAATCATTCCTTGTTGAAGGATAATTTGTTTGTCTTTTGGCTCATTGTCATAAGACATCATCCAGTTATCTGCTTTTAATAAATATTTAATAATTTGTTGATTCTCCGCTTTAGAAAGAATATTTTTAATTACCTTCATAATATAATCTCCTTTTCAATATATTTTTTTATATTTTTTTTACCCAATATTTTTTCAACATCACAAGGAGTCTCTACTATCTTCTTTTCTTTTATCTTATGAAAAGGATAATGAATTATTTCATCATTATATTCTATACCATTAATATTTAATTGAGTTAATTGATCCACATCAATACTATGCGGTTTTATATTAACAAAGTTGCATAGTTTATTAATTTCTTCTTGAGGATTTTTAACAAAATTTTTATATTCAATAAGATGATACTTGAATTTAGATTTTAAAATATTATTAATTGATAATAAATTTGATCCCATTATTTCATCATCATTCATTAGATGGGTACAATATAAATCTGTGATAGGTTCTCCTTTATTATTTCTAGGTTTGACTACATCAATATAAGAAGCCAAACATTCTAACATGGGTCGATGTAAAATTATAAATTGGGGCTCTTCTATTTTTGTTATAAGATTCATAAGACTAGGTTTTCCCCAGGCCCCTCGCTCTAGAATAACATCAGCTTCCCAATCTTTATAATAAGATTGAAAAGTTCCTTTAATTAAATTTAAAAAAGAATGAGAATCAGGAAAATTTTGACCCGCATCTCCTTTACGCACTCGATCCATTTCATCCATAATAGGAGGAAGAATAGAATTAGCCGTCATTTTAATCTTTTTATTTTGATTAATGACTGCAGCTAATACCGTATTCCCGGCTCTAGGTAGACTTACTAAGTAATATATTTTTTTCATTTATAGTTATGTCCTAACGTCCACATAACTAAAGAATACCTAGTCCCTTTAGTGATCGGCAAAACTCTATGCCACATGAAGCTAGGAAAAACGACTATAGATCCTTTCTTTTCTATTTCGTGACATCTAACCGTTTGCTCTTTAATAGATTTTTTCTCAGGATTAGGAATATAAAATTCTAATCCTCCTCCCTTATATGCTTTAGGATCAGAAAGAGATAATACCATAGATATTTTACGAATCTTTCCACGGAAATTAGGACTAGAATGATCAGTGAATTGACCTAACATACAATCTTGGTGCCAACCATAATGCTGATTATGTTTATAGCTTGTAAATTGACATGATTCACTATAATCATATTGAAAATTCCACCCTGCACTTCTATTGGCTGTATTTAAATAGGGATGTAAGAGGCTAAAAATAAAAGGATTGTCTAAAAAACAAACCTCAGAGTTTCTCAATTTGTTGCCAGCTTTCCAATCAAAATTGGTTTCAAAAACTTTTCCTTTTTCAAGTTTTTGTCTTTTCGCTATTTTAATAATTTCCTTACAGTCTTCATCCGAAATAACGCTAGTAAAAGCCCAGTATATATGATTTAGATTCATTCTTTAGTCTTTGCAGGGTTGTCCTGTTATTAAAGAATGACTATAAAAGAATTTATATTAAAAGTAAATGATTATTTAAATAATTGATATAGATCAATTTTATTCTGAGTAACTTGGATCCAGAACCCATGAAACAGAAGGTTCGTCCCACATATATTTTCCTTCAGCTTCACCATCAGGATAAGCTACAGGAGCGTTGTATAGCCACATCTCTTCATTAAACACCCATGAAGGGTAAAGAGGATCTCCTTTAAAATATCCTTCAACTGGATACCATTTCGCACCGATATGCGCGGTTGTGCTATAAGCAGTTTCAACAGATTCAACCCAGTTCGCGGCTTTTGTTTTTGTTAAAGTACTTATAAAATTTTTCCCTGCTTCTTCTGTAGGTGCATCTGCATCAGCCACCTGAGCAATATTAATGACATAATTGTCGTTATCTAATTCTGCAAATCTTTTCATTAGCCTGTGTAACTTCCTGAGGAAGTATATTGAAGAATTGTATAGTCTCCATCAGTGCTTACTGCCGGAGAACCTGTAGTACTACTAGAATAATTTTCTGTTAATAATTTGAGAATGACTCTTCCTCCGTCACCCCCGCTTCCATTTGGACCACCGTTTCCAAAATTAGATCCTGTTGGACCACCGCCTTCAGCATAAGTTACTGAAGCACCTGTTATTGAGTTTGCCACTCCTGGGCCTCCTGCTGCGCCATCTCCACCGGCTCCACCACCATTACTTGAATTACCATCATATCCTTCAACGGGAGAGTAGCTACCTTTATTTCCAGCTCCAGCAGGTGAACCTCCACCGCCGGATCCTCCGTCTTTTCCAGAAGATTCTGAACTTTGGCCGCCACCGCCGCCACCACCAGATGATGAATATTGATCTAATACTTTATCGCCTTCTACTCGAGAAGTTCCTCCGTTAGCACCGCCATATCTACCCGGGCCTCCTCGAGGACCAGCGCCCGAACCAACTGTTACGGTAACTGTTTCACCAACTTCAACTTCTGCTGTTTGAGTTCTATAACCACCAGCGCCAGCATTTCTACCACCGCTTGGTTGGGGGCCTGCGCCTCCACCTGCGATAACTAAAAATTCTATTTCGTATGTTGCACCGCCACCGCCTGAGCCAAAACCTAAGACTTGATAACCAAAAGACATATTCTATTCTCCTTATACATCATTAGCTGAATCAGTAGTGTAAAATAATTTAATTCCTAATACTCGAGCTTCACCACTGAAAGTATCACTACCATCGGCGGCATCTCGGTATAATTGAAAATAAGTTTGTTGATCGTCTGCAGGTGTACCTGCAATTGTCATTGCACTACTTTCAGATGTTACTTGTTGATCTTCTACTGTTCCTATACCAGCATCTGTAACTTCTATTGCTGTTCCGTATGCAACATCAATAGTGTCACTATCACCACACGCAACTCCTTGTAATCCAAAAATACAGTCACCTGTATTAGTTGAACTAGGAGACCAAAAAACTTGATAAGTCACTGTTCCTAAATTCCATGATTTAGGCATAGCAACTGTAAATTGAGTGTACTGTGCTGTACTAGCATCAAAATCAAATACTTTTAAATCTGGTCTTGTTGCTGTTGTTTCAACTAAAGCTGCATCAGCAGGATTAGTTGTTGGTCCGTACATAGCTGCAGCCGGTACCCACATAGTTTCTTTTCCTGCAATTTTAACTGCAGAAACAGTTCCACCACTATCTTCAGCTTTGATAACACCACTTCCTTTAGTGGCTAAGGAAATACCTACATTAGCATCTCCTCCTGAAGCTGTTAGAGTTGGATTATTTCCTGTCGCTGCGTTAGCATAAGTAATCTCATTAACAGCAGAACCTGTTGCTGTTAATAAAAATAATTCATTACCACTCGTATCTAAAATTGAAGTTCCAATTTTAGGAGAGGTTAAAGTCTTGTTTGTTAAAGTTTGAGTTCCAGTTAATGTAACATCACCGAAGCCCATATCAGTTAGGTCTGGATTAGATCCTGAACCTGTTCCATAAATAAATTTTGTCGAAGTATCTCCACCCGCAAATGTAACACTACTTCCAGTACCACTTACATATTTAAAAGTTACTGCCTGTGAGCCTGTTGTAGAATTTTTAACTGCGTACAGTTGCTGTACATCAATAGGTATAGTTACATTTCTTGCACCTGTAAGTGCACCTGTTAAGTCAATTACTCTGTGAGCAAGCGTTGCTCCTGTTCCACCATCAGTTACTGAAAGGTCAGTATCTCCAGAATCAGAGACCGCTTGAGTAGTATAACCACCAGCGAATTGTTCTATAATTTCTAAGTTTGTATTAGTTTTTGTTCCCCATGTACCGGCATTTTCACCGGTTGCCATTTTTTCAACACCAAGAGGTGTATAAGTTGATGCCATAATTATCTCCTAAATCTTACGATGTTTAATATTTATTTGTTTTTACTTATAATGTCAATAACATATATTATGTTTATGCGGGAGTTCTTTTACTCCAACTACCGCCTTGTGTAGCGGTTCTTTCACTCCAACTACCTCCTTGAGTAGGAGTAACTTTTTTCCAAGCTATTGGACCACCAACCTGTCCTACACTAATAGTTGCTGAAACACCAGTTAATCCCATTGTCATTCCAGTTGGTGAAATAGAACCAGTACTCGCTGTTGCCGATTGACCTGTCAATCCTACACTCATTTCTGCAGGAGAAATAGAACCTACGGCAGATGTTGCGCCTACACCAGTTATATTAAATATTTGGGCATCGCTTACAGTTATGGATCCTACAGAAACTGTTGCTGAAACTCCTGTTAATCCCATTACATCAGCTGGTGTAATAGCACCTACACTCGCTGTTGCAGATTGTCCTGTTAAACCAACCGCAAATTCAGTTGGTGCAATTGCTCCACTTGAACTGGTTAAACCTAAACCTGAAATTTGTTCTGGTATATCTAATTGAGTTGGTACAGAAGCTGTTGCTGAAACTCCTGTTAATCCTACTGCATCAGCAGGATTTAAATAGAATATTCCACCCCATCCATCTTCACCCCATGTTTGATATCCCCAACTTACATTTGGAAGCTCTGCGGTAAGACCATCAGGAGCTGTTAAAGTAACTGTTGAAGTATTATCACCCCAATCATTATCTCCCCATGCATTACGTCCCCAACCATCGGTTGCTTGCGCATATGCTAAGTCTCCAAGAGAAGCCGTTAAACCAAAACCAGTTAATGTGACAACAGGATCATAACTATCGCCCCATGGTTCTTCACCCCATACATCACGACCCCAACCTGTTTGTGAAAAAGCTGATATTTCACCTACTGAAGCAGTAGCCGAAACTCCTGTAGGAGTAAAAGTAAATCCACTTTCACCCCAATCTTCACTTCCCCATGTATCAGATCCCCATCCTTGTTCAGGATATGCAGCTACATCACCAATAGAAGAAGTTAATTCACTAGGAGCCGTTAATGAAACATCAACTTCATTTTGATTTCCCCATTGATTATCTCCCCACGAACGCATTCCATAAGAAGCGGCTGCGGGAGTATTTACTTGACCGCCTAGGCCAGAGTTATTTGTGTCATAATAATAAAGAGGATCAGGTGCACTTGTAGCTACCTGAATTTGAAGATAGGCACCTGCGTCGCCTGGAGTTCCTGAGTTATCAACTCCTGTTGTATAAACAGAACCTCCTGCATGTGTACCATCACTTGTTGTGGAAAATCTAAAATCGTGGTTTTCGTTGGAACTATCGGAGACGTCAAATTTATATAGGCCACCTTCTGCTATATTTATAGTAGGTTGTTGAACACTATCAATATAATATTTACCACCACTAACCGTAACGGTAAATGTTCTTACAAAGGCCATAAGGACTTACCTCCTTATGCTATACGAATTATCGCTGTAGTTGCTGCCGCTGCTGGAAATTGAATTGTAAAAGTTCCAGAAGAAACTGTTTTGTCCCCACCAAAAGCTACTGCGCATACCGATCCATCTGTTGCATGTGAATCATTAAAAATTAAACATCCATTAGCTGTGAATGAAGCTGACGTCCAAGAGACATCTGCAAAATCACAGACTGCTGTTGATGAATCTAATGTTGGTGTAACACTCGTTAATGCTTTTCCTTTAGCTGAATAAGCAGTTCCGGACGTATTAGTAATTTCATTACTAGAACTGTACGCTGTTGTTGACGCCCCTAAAGTTGCTGAACTTGTATATAATGCTAAATTAAAAGTATTGCCGGTAGAAGCCGTAAAATTATGTTCTGCTTCTAAGATTTCTTGCTTAAAGCTATTACAAACTGCCGATGTTATTGCCATATTTTATCTCCTATTACTGAGGCGGCGACTCGATTGGTATACGAATAGTACCATCCGTATAATCGTCTCGTCTTCGTCTCCCAATTTGCACACTTGCAAATTTACTTAGCTCTTGTTTATATTTATTTTCATATAATGTCAACATGTCTTGAGGACCTTTTAAAAATGCATAGGCTTCCACCAGGGAAGCATAAAGTAGTCCTTGTGGGAAGTACTTACTTATGTAAGTTCCAGAAGTATTAGTCCCTAATCCTGTTGGTACTACATTTCCATGAATATTTATTAAATAATTAGCATCGGGTGTAGGAGCCATTATAATATTTCCTGATGTAGTTGAGGCAGTTCCAGTTGCTCCTCCAAACATAGCATAATATTTAGGTAAGCCTGTAGTATCTTGACCCGTAGAGCCACCTTCTGGCCCTGTTA
>Ga0209756_1002219_pt1 | contig 17043 bp, 23 predicted proteins | sample ETNvirenome_6_85_FD_184071 | JGI IMG/M metagenome (GOLD analysis project Ga0209756, IMG submission 184071) | Marine viral communities from the Pacific Ocean - ETNP_6_85 (SPAdes) (version 3) | ecosystem: Environmental > Aquatic > Marine > Oceanic | place: Pacific Ocean | collected 2013-06-19
ACCAGTTTATTTCTAAGCACTGGTCGCACTTGTATTCAACCATGCGCGTCCTGTACGGCTTGCCATCTATGTCTATTCCGGTTTCGGTGTAGTAGCGGGTCTTGATTGCCATTTGGTCGGTTCCTTTTTCGTATCTGGTTTCGCAACTAGGTTAAACTTACTACCCGCTGCTTGCTATTGTCAATACTTATTACAATCTATTTACAAGCAACCTATCGTGGTGCGTCAATCCAACTGCGAGCGCAGACCATACGTGACCGCTAATACCGTGAAGCACCCCGGCTGGCGTTACAGTCCCCCGGCTGTCGCAATCCTCGCAGGGCGCATGATCTCGACCGAGCCAGCCTTTGCCCTTGCAGCCCTTACACTTCTTCCCGCCAATAGCAATCTCGTCACCACCGTACCGGTCTATCAATGCTTGCCTGATCGTGCCGTCGTTCGCCCTAGTCGAGCCACACAGAGCCAGCTTCACATCTGGACGGGTAACATACGTCGCCGCCAAGCCAAGCGTGTCTGCGTGCCGGTCAAAGCGTCCAGTCCAGCGGATTGTCTCGAATACGTCCCTGCCGACCGGCATACCGTAATGGGCAACGTCCTCGATCACGACTTGGCAACCGAACGAACCGATCAGCGTGTAAATCTTCTCGTTATCGAACCAGCCCCAATCCAGCGGCTCGCCGTCCTGAATGTAGCACCAGCCTGATTTAGTCGTGCCGGGGTCGATTGCAAGTACGTCAGTCATCGTGCTTCCTCTTTATATTCTTCCAGATGCCATTTCAATGCCACGCTGCTGCCGAAGAACTTATCGCAGCCATACGGACAGGGGAATGTCGGTTGCCATTTCACGTTCATAATTCTTCCTCTATTTTTGCTTGCGGTCGCCAGCCGCAATAAACGCAAGACACAATATCTTCGTATCGGCTATCTTCGCCCCACCTCAAGATGCCTTCGCACCTCGGACAACTTTCAATCCCCCGAACGTCCTCACCGATTACGTCGAGTTTTGCTATACGCCTCAACTCTCCGATGGTGGAGCGGGGTTCTGCTCTTGGGGTCATTCCAAACTTCCTTCCTCTTTAGAATTCATTCCAAAATTCTTGGACAGTTTTCAAATGTACTATTTGGAACATCTGCTCACGCATCCCCTTGCGGTATTTGGATACTCATAAGCGTCCATGCGTTGCCCATGCCAGCGACCCTGACGAACGTATCGGTCATGCGCTCCAGCGTCGCTAGTATCACGTTGTCTGGTGCGCCTGTACGATCTGCCAGTTGCTCTATCGTCATCGAGCCGTTCCGCATCAATCCGATCAGCCTATCTCTAAGGCTCGTTCCCTTCGCAAGTTCTGGCACAGTCTGAATATCTTGGGCAACATATTTGATAAATGCGTTGTCAGATTCAGCGTTGCCATATTCCACATCGTAAGCGACCGGGGCGATCAGTTTTGAGCGGTTCGACTTTTCGTGGTACAGCCCCAGCACCGGATTAGTCTCAGGCTCCGAAACGCTCGTCAATCGGAACACTTGCCGGGCGAGGTTCCAGAAGAACCGACTGCCATATAGACCGTCCGATTTGTTGGTGTGAGTAATCCCAATCGAAGCCACGTTCAGCGACCGAACAGCATTGTGGAAGAACCGAGCAGCTTCCGCATCGGTTACGTCACCGCCAGCCGAAGCCACCAGCGAGTCCACAATTATCAGGTCAATATCGTTCTGCACAATCGTTTCCACCAAATCGTCAACGTGGTCAATAAATGCCCCGCTCATGTTCTGGTAGTGGATATGTCCGTCAGGTATTTTCACCTGCGCTCCACGACTCAATTCTTTGAGCATCTTGGAAACGTCATCACTGTCAGCTTCCCAATCCAAATACAACGTCTTGATCGGTCGTTGGGCGGTATTAGTCACGCCGGGTATGAACGTCGCCTGTGTCGCTCCTGTCGCCGCTACTGCAAGAGCAAACGTAGACTTGCCGCTGCCGCCGTCCGCATATAGAACCGTCGATTGGCTCTGCCGGACTAACGGATACACAAGATAAGGACTTAGCGATTCAGGAACGTGCGCTGCTAGGTCAACAATTACCCCGGTCTTTTCTGAGTGGCTATCAACGATGGCAGCGATGTGATGCAGTATCGAGTTCCAGTCCGCAAGCGGGTGCGAGTGCATCAGGTAGTCCACGATCTCTTTCCGACTGCGCTGGTCGTATAGCGAAATCGAAGCCATGTAGATCATGCCCCGCTCGCCAGTCCAGACCCGCATCTTGGCGTAGGCTCTGGTTCCCCTTCGGTCGATCTTGCTCAACTCCACGCGAATATCTGGCTCTGCCCAATAGAACGTCGTGCGCCGGTCGGTCTGAGATTCCACCAGTGGCGGGTTAACCAGCTTTCCTGAGTATTGCAATTTCCTGCCAGCGTCATACCTCATCGCAGAAGCAACAATGCTGGTCACTTCATTGTCTGGAAGTGGCGGGGCGTTCTTTGCATTAGCTTCGTCCAGAAGCATCTGTATCTCGTCGGCTTCGTGTCCCATCTGACGGTACGCAGCAGCGAGGCGAAACAGTCGGTCGTTACGGCTACCCTGCAACGCTCCGTTGCCCTGCAATTCTGCCACCCAATTCTGAACAGGTGGGCGGTTCGCCTGATAGCCGTTCTTGAAGATTGGCGGGAAGTCCCACATCGCAACAGGTAGGCTGTTCAGGGCTTTGTAAGTAACTCCGTCAACCTCAGAGCCAGCCGCCACGACGTAGCCGCCATTGTTCCGTATGTCTACCTTCTCCACCCTTCCCGCTGACTGGCTGATTGACGAGTCGAATTGGTAGTACACATGCCAGCCGCGTGGCGTTCTTACTCCGTAGCTTGGCGGCGGGTGCGTGAATCCCGGCAAGGCTTCGATTCTGGCTTTTGCACTGTCATCATCAAGGTCTAGGACTGTCAGCCCCGATACTTCCCCTGTTGCGATACCGACGTTCGCGTTTGGATACTCCCCCCACAGAATCCGGATTTTAGCCGGGTTGTCGGTCGCATCGGTTGAGCCGTGTTCTTGGAGTACCGACTTAATTGGTATCTTGCTGTTGGGTTGCAGGGCGAGGACTTTCCAGCCCCGCCCCGCGAAATCCAAAGCAATGTCCACTTTGTTCATGGTCTTGGTTCCCTTCGTTTTCGGTTGTTATCCCCACGGGATTTGTTCGACGTTCTCCAGTGGCGGTGTCGCCGATTCTATATTAGTCACAACGCCACCCGCTTCGATAGCTGCGTTGACCATCGGCGTGTCAGGAATCTCAGGCTCCTTGGACTCGTTCAGTTTCGCCAACGCACGCTTCCTAACGGACTCACGAAGCATCAGCATCCCGGTGTCGAAATATGCGACCAGTAATGCTTCCTGCTGCTCCGCTGGTAGCTGCGCCAGAATGTCAGGGTTGAGGTTATTGAAGAACGCCTGTTCCCTGATCGACTCGTTCCGTGCTTCACCAGAGGGCGTTTGCGATGGCGCAATAGCGTTATTACCCTGCCAAGCCCCCTGCTGCGCCTGTCCGTTCGCCGTAGGGCGGTTTACAGGCTTGATTGAACTGATGTTGTTGTACCGGTTGCCGTTCTGCTTAAACCCGCCGAGTGAAAGTACAACTTCTGATTCGACTCCTTGAACAATGTTTGAAGCCGCACCTTGATACGTCCAGAAGCCTTCCAAGTCCTCAAATGCCCAGCCGCCGTATTCGCCTTGCAGCTTTGGTGTCAGCAGCAACTTCGGAGATTGCACAATCGGCGTTCCGTCCTTGCTTGTTACTGGTGTGATGCCGTCGGGCTTCAGGACTGGCTGCCAGTCTATTTCGATGGTTCCATATTCGCTCGTCATTACTTTGTTCCTCTTGCCGCTGCTGCGGCTGCTTCTTTACTTTTCACAATCGCCTGACACCGCTGCGCCGTAAGGTCGAAACCCCGGCGAAGCATCTCCCGACTTATTTTGTTGTACGAGAGTCCCTTGCGGTGCAGGTCGAGGATTATACGGTTGCGTGGCGTATCCTCTGCGCCCTTGATGATTCGTGCCATTATTTTCCCTTCTGCCTGATGGTTAGTGCTGGCAATCCTTCTTGTTTCGCGAAATCAATGATGCGCTTTATCTCACCGCCCTTCTTCGCTTCTTTGTTTAGCTTCGTTTTGTTGAATGTCCGAGGCTTCGGCTTGGTCAGTAATGCTTCAAGATCATCAGAGTCGTAATGCTCCAGCAGCGGCTTCAATGCTTCTTCGTTCCAGACCGCCGACACCTTAATCTCTGCGATCCAAGCATCATCCTCGTAAAGTGAGGCATCGTCAGCTTCAAGTTGCCGCTGGATTTGCGCGGTCATTAAGCCGATTTTCTCGCTGAGTTCCTTACGCTCCGCTTTCATAGATTCGAGCGTGTCCAGTCGGGTTCGTATGTAATCTTGGCTATTCGTTCCGGTGTAGCCCGTACTCTCCGCTCCCGCACCTTCCATCGTGTCCAGTCGGATTATTTGGTCTTGACTACCCATTATTCCACCTCGCAAACAAGTTCAAGGCTTCCGTGGCTTCCTCGGTTGAGATTACCGAATACCGATCAAGTAATGGCTTTTCAGAGGAAGGTAGTTGGAACCCAATATCCCCGGAAGGAACTTTCGACGTTCGGGTTGCTCTGACAGCAATAATCCTCTTGTCCGATAACAGTTCCAGCAGATGCTCAACCAGCTTGGCTGCTGTAATGTGTTTGCGGCGATTTGTTGCAGGAGTATTAACCGCAGAGCGCAGAGCCGATAAGAAAATGCAAGTTGCAGTTTTGTGCGATGCTGTTGCGTTATAGATTTTCCGTTCGATGTAACCAACCGGGTCGGTGTTGTAGTAAACCCTTTTGAGTTTTCCGTCACGAGCGTACAGCAGAGTGTCTAGCTTGTCGGGTTCAGCATCAGGCGTTACTTCGTCCGGTGTTGAAATCAAAGTTGCTCCCATTGCCTTCGCAGCCCGTATAATCACTGGCTCCATTTCCTCACCCGGCTCCACAGGCTGGTTACGAAGCAGCAGCAGGGTGTCTAGCTTTTCCTGTACGTCATGGAGAATCTGGTCAGCAGCTTTCGCCCATATGCTCGCCTGATCGAGTCGTTGATTGATGCTGTCCAGCTTCGCAAGTATCTCCAGCATCTGTCTCGGTTGTTTCGGTAAATTACGATTCGTCCATGATTCAGTTTTATCTTGTTTATTTCTAAACATTCCCTCGCGCTCCTTTTGTTAGTTGCGGAGCAGCACCAGTGTCCGCTGCTGCTGCCCCTGCCGGGTACAGTGAGGCGTTCCCATTGCCCGGTTAACCCCTAAGCCCCACAGAGCGGGTTGCTAAGTGGGGCATCGGGTGTATGTGCGGTTGGTTAGTGACCCGGTTCGATGTGGCGAGTCTCCTCAATGTTCTCCCAGTCAAGTGCGTTCATCGTGTTCCCTTTGGCGGGGTCGATTTTCTCGTAGCCTCGCATGTCCGCAGCAGCTTTACCAGAGCGACTTCGGTTTTCCTTTTGCAAGGCTTTCGTATGTGACTGTATTCGACTAATCACACGACCATCAACTTTGATTCTTTGCGAGTCGCCGAACTCGTCCGTCCATTCTAAGAACGCTGTGATCTCACCGTCGATGCTGCGGACAACTACTATGTTGACCACGTACTCAGGCAGGGTCAGTGTCTCTGGTACGATAACAGTGGAGCGTTTGTAATTCGACCAACCCATCGGGTTGTCGTGCATTGCTTCCCTGCGTGTCTCATGCCAGCCGTAAGCATCACGCCACGGTGCGGCTTCTGTGCCGGGTCTTGGTTCCATTGGTCTAGTTCCTTTTCTCGTTCCTCAAAGCGACTTGCTCTGTTAACCCCTAAGCCCCACGACGCTGTGCGAGGTGGGGCGTTGGGTGTATGTGGGCTTGGCTCCTAAACCTTGATCGCCCACTCACGGTTCCGGTCGAACTCTTTTAGGAAGCGTTGCGGAACTTTGTTACCATCGTCGAACTCGGTCGGAAGCCCCTCACTGGTGACGTATGCCCAGCTTCGTCCGGTAACGCCTTCCCACTCGTTTCCGACGGTTCTAACGAGTACCAGTTCTGCTCTAACTATATTGTCATCGAAGTGACCAACTTCATGTTCGGCGTGGGAGGAGAGTTGCTTCAACTTTTCACTGAAGTCGTGGTCGAGAATGTCACCGTGTTTGTCGGCTCCTTCTATATCCCATTCGTATTCAATTGCCATGTGGTCGGTTCCTTTTTCGTATCTGGTTTCGCAACTAGGTCAACCTTACTACGGTTCCATTTCTATTGTCAACACCTAGAGCGACGCATTACAAAAATCAGCCCCGGCATTTCTACCGAGGCTGAACAAAAGGAACCAAAATGTCTCTCGACTGCACAGCGACCAAACCGTGCAGGAGATTCCGTGACAAGACGGTCGCACCAATCATACCACCAGAGGCTACTTCTTGCGCTTGCTGTTTGCCCTCGTAATTCCCAACAAGCCGCCCAGTTCTTTCCACTCCGAAGTTGTAACTGTCCCATCAATCAATACTTCGTTAATGAAGTCCATTGTTTCCCTGCGCTCCGTCGCCGTGTCGAGGTTGGCGAAAATCTTTCGGCTGAACTCCAGCGGTATCCGAATTTTCGGTGGCAAAAATCCGGTTATTATTTCTAGTATTTTTCTCATTTTTTCATTCTAGTAACTAAGTAACTAAGTAACTCTTATTAATTTAATATGTTCAGTTACTTAGTAACTAAGTTACTTAAAGTTAACGCGCGAGACTTATTCAGCTTCAAGCACTTTCATGCCTAGCGCAATGATGCCGCCGATGGTTCCGGTTGCAATCTCTGGCATCTCATTTGTTGCTCCAAAAGCAGCCAAGATTCCCAACACCAGAATGGCTAGGAATATCTGCGGTCGTATCTTGCCAATCATTTCTATTTGCCCTTCTTGTTACCTAGCGTTGACCCGGTAAGCAACGCTCCGAAAGCAAGGTGGAACAAGCCGCCACCCTTGAGCGTGAACGGCTCATGCTGACTCACTAATTTCTTCAGGTATTCCATTTGTACCAACGGATCGTCGATAAGTTGCAGATTTGCCATGTAGCCGTCCACATCTAATCCCACTCTCGACAGCCCGTACCAGACAGGCACGACGATGAAATCGTAAACGCAGATCACCAGATAGGTAATCAGGGCAGTCCACCGCCAGTAATCAATCATTAGCTTGGTGGTGAAATGCTGACTTCAACATTATCTTCGTTCACAAATGTTTTATAGATAACACTCGTTGCAATTGTAAATTCCTTAGTTGCAAAGCCGTTACCAAGACCAACTTCGTTAAGTATTACTTCCAAAGTACCAGCCTTAATTCTGTCTAAGACACACGCGCCACCCTTCGTATAAAGGTTGCTGAGTATCAGCCTGTCAACCTTGCCGTTTATGTTTGTGGTTGCTGCCGTGATTTTCACTTGGTCGTAGTAGCCGCCAGAAGTCAGCATATCGTCTGCTCTGTTACCACCGGAGATTGCACGATCTCTTGGCGTACCTGCAACAGCAGCTATCGACTGCCCATCACTGGCGTTGTCCCTGACAATTAGTTCATGCGCCTCGATGTTCGTCAGAGTCAAAGTATCACATCGCCAACGGTCTACGGTCATATGCCCGACCTCAAGGAATGTTTCCGCAAAGGCGGGGTCTGCAACTGTTGGCAGTCCACCTACAATGACTGGTTTAGTTTCGCCTGATGGCAAAGCAGAGTTAGCGTATGCGGTTCCAACAGTAATATCTGAGATTTCAACTACCCCAATAGGAGTTGTTCCTAAGTCTAGGCGCAACGTATTAAACTCATCGCTACTGAAAACGGGCGAGTCTGTCGGTGCGTTGTAAATGCCGGGGTCGCCAGCCGCGAAGGACGGTGGTTTCATCGCTTCGTTCACCACTACCCCCGTAGCGGCAGTCGAGCCGACAGCCAGTAAGCCAAACGCCATTTGAGGGCTAAACCCCATTGCACGAAGAAAAGAATATGGAGCCTTCAAGGTCGTGAAAGTCCTGCGCCACTTGTCCGACTCACCCTGCAAGTAATCTATCTTTGCAAGCAGCCAGTCACGCCACACAGCCGCCTTGCGATACAAGCGCATAGGTGAACGCCCGACTGCGCCCGGGGTCGCCGCTATGCCGTAGCAGACCGCCCGTAATGCACGAAGTACGAGCCTCGGCAGCCAGAGAATAATCCGGGGCAACTTGCGAACTAACCGAATTATCCGAAGAAATGCTCTGAGGACGAGCAGCGGAAGCCAAAGAATAACTTTAAGCAGCTTACGAATCATCACGGAGTTCCCTTTTCAAGTTCCTTGTATACATTGTTCATCGCAGCGTATCGAACCAGCATTTCTTGATATGTCATTTTCTTTTCGCCGGTATACGGATACGCATAGCCTTTGTCGATCAACTCAAAGTTGATATTCAGACCGTCAGCGTAAACGACACCAAGCGCACGCCCGAACTTTCCAATGTCCTTGACAGTGATAACCAGCTTCTCGGTTCCCACCAGTAACGCTCCGAGGAACTTCTTAGCGGCTAACCCGTGACGCTTCTCCTCTAAGTCGCGTGTGCGGCTTTCAGGCGTGTTTATGCCTGACATGCGGACGGTTTCGATCTTATGCGTTTTGAAGCCGAGGTCTAATTCTGCAACGAATGTGTCGCCGTCGATAATCCGAACCAGCTTGGCTGCGTACTCGTACATTAGAATCCTTCAGCCTTAGTAACTAATTTCATTCGCAAGGAAACGTCTTTCCTGCTACCGCCACGAACTATTTCACCGGTCAAACCGCTTCCATCGCTCGCCTCGGTTAGATAATCGGAATCATCACGTATTTTGGCGGCTGTATCTTTACTCGCAAAATACGCATCAAGGTTAGATTGCCAGCTTGCATCTTCATATTCAATCAAGACGGTGGCTTCTGAATTATCAATGTCGTGGTCTAGTACGGTAATCTCGCACAGGCTTTTCGGAGAACTTCCTACAAGCCCAAACAGTTCGCTCATACCTAACGGAACCACGCTTCCTTCCGCTAAACGCGTCCCGTCGCTGCGTAGTATGACGCGCACTGCCTCGCCGGTTATGGGTAAAGTGACCGTTTTCTCAATCATTAGAACCCTACCTCTACGGCAGTTACACCGCTTCCCGCACAATGGCTGCCGTCGCCACTATTCCGAGCCACCTTGAATTCAGCCCCATACGCAGTCGAACTCGCTGCCTCGTCGGTGTCTACATAGGTACTTTGAACACTCCCCGCAAATATGTAATTCGTAGTCGATGAAGAAACAATGTTGCTTGATTCTTTAACTTGAACACCGGCGCGTGTCAGCTTCACAAAACCAGTCACATTACCGACGGAGTTTGAGTCCGAGTCTTGCCCCCAGAACACATTGAATCCGCTTGTCACAACAGAATTACCAGCCGTGGGTGTCATTGTGTGAGACTTGTTTGGAATCGAACCGTAGGTGACAGGGTTGCTTCCGCCTTCATCGTCGTGCAACGCAGCTTCTAACCCTGCCTCATCACTTTCAATTCGCTGCTGCTCGCCCTGTTGTTGATCCGCAATAATGTGAGTGTGTCCAACTAATGATATTGCGACCGCTGCGCCTGAAGCACCTTCCCGAACTTTTAGCGTTTCAGATTCGCTGAAGATATTTACTTTGCTCGACCCCGGAGCCGACGGAGTGCTGCCCTGATCTGCGAACGTAACTGTTGAAATGGGAGCAAGTGCAGCAGAGCCATCGCCAGCAGCACCAGAATGTGCATGAGTGGAAAGGACATTCATGTTATCCCTGATATGCGTATTCAAATCGTCAGCGTCAGGAATGTCACCGTCTGCCCACGTTTTCGGAGTTGTCCATGCCATCAGTGCGCGTGTCCTTCCAGACTAATCGCCGTTACTGTTCCCGCTGAATTCTTGACCTTCAGTGTCGTGCCATCAACCCACAATATAATATTGTTCGAGGAAGGCGTAGACGGCTCCGAGATACTTGCCTCGGTAAGTGTGTTCAATGCACCCAGCGCAGCCGCTCCGTTACCAGCAGCCCCCGTGTGGGCGTGTGAGGTTAGAACGTCGAGGTTGCCTTTGATCTGAGCGTTCAGATTATCGTCATCAACAAGATCGCCTGTTTGATATGTTCCCGGAGTTGTCCATGCCATTAGTAAGTCAACCTTGTCGCTAATCCAAGTTCCGAAGTCCCGACCACCCAGAAGCCAGCGAAGCCAGCCGTGTCACTGAGTGAATAACTGGTCTGGTGCGTTCCACCTGCTTTGATCTGGTGCGTTACAGATTCAATATAGAAATCTCGATCCAACCCAAGTTTAGCGTTCGCTGATGCTTTGACAGTCACCCGGTCGGAAACATCAAGAGCCAGAGCCTTCGCCAGAACCGCCCCGCTCTGGTTCGCAGAATATGAAATATTGATAACTGGAGTCGGTTGCTTATGCGCTCCAAGATTCTGCAACGACCACGACTTTGCTTCCTGTTGCGTCGGAACCCATTTCGCCTCGCTGCTGCGTGGGTACGAACGTACTCCGTAAGCAGTCTGACTTGCTGAGTCGTTCGCCAAGACCGTTGCAGGATTCGATACAGTCACAGCCGTTCCTCTTGCTTGGAACTTGGTCAGGTGAACAGTAACCGCAGCGTTGTTCGTGACTTGAATCTGCATGGTGTTCGCAGTCTTGACCGTAGAGATTCCGAGGCTCGATGTGTAGTTAGTTCCCCCGCCGCCAGTCGCAGCATTGGCTAGATAATCTGTTGTCGCTGCCGGGGTTGTCCAAGCATTGACCCCCACAGCCCCGTTTGCCGTATCGGGGTTCGGATACTCCGCAAGAATCGTTATGACCTCTCCAGCTTGTAATGTCGGAGCGTTGCCAGCCGTATCAGCGAGCGGGTGCGTCCACAACGTCGTGACGCTGCCAGTCGAATATGTCGATACCGGACACAGGAACTCGTTGTACAAAAGACCCATCGCATCTTCTTGCTGGATAGCCATATAACTGTATCCGGTTCCATCGTCTGCGAAGGTCGCCTGTGACGTTGTAGAAGCTGCTGTGTTCAGCCGGTGGTATCTATCCTCAAATGCAACTTTGCCGTCTTTTGTTTCGCGCAGGAATCCCGACTCAGTTGATTCAACTTGCCGCATTAAATCGAGTGCCTTACCGCTACCGAAGAACCTCGTCATTGTGGTCTGTCCGGTGTCGATACTGCGGAGCGGGGCTGACCAACTAACAGCGTCGAGAACGTCGCCTATGGCTGCACCAGTAGTCCTAGAAGTCTGCATCGTTACGCGTGCATCAGTGGTCGCAAACTTCTTGAAGATACCGAGTGCCCTTATCGTCGCCGACGTATACGCACCCTTCGTCACTGACGGCTGGATATTCTCGATGTAGCCCGACCAGATTGTTGTAGCCGTTGGCAGATCAGTTGCGATCTCGATTCTGCGGTTCGGGAACAGGCTGCCGGTCAGAACGCTGCTGGTATTGAATGGCGAATACTTGCCGGTATTGTTCTTCAGCTTAACTTCCAAAGTACCAGCGACAGCCTTGCCGGTTAGCTGTGAAGCAAAGTTGCGTCCCTGCTTGCAAGTGACTTCTAAAACATCGTCGGTTATTTCATCATATGTGTCGGTGAAATCACCATCGTTGTTCCAATCGACCCGCACGACGTAGCGACCGAATCCAAGAGGGAAGCCGTCCCAACCACGCGGGGCATCGTAATCAAGGACGGCATCATAAACGACCATCAGTCAATCGCTTCTGGTTCTTCGTCAGATACAAGCGCATCGAAGTTCGACAATATCTGCGGGCTGTTAATCCCAAATACGGTTGCAGCGATCTTCCTCTTGTTCTTCATCGCTTGCGCCCAATGATCGTCCTCGACTTCGATGTAGCCGTTCGCCCTGCCGATGCTCTCGATGACCTTCTGTACCTTCACCCACGCCTCTACGTCCTCACCCGGCTCCGAGTTCACCGCAAACATCCTGAGTGCTGACTTTGAGTCCAGCATCTCCTCTGCTTCGGCTGTGCCGACGTTTATCCGGGTGTCCTCGTAGCCCTTGATTTCTTCAATCTTCACGTACTTCATACTGTTCCTCTTAGTCGAACGCTGGTGCAGCAACCTGCTGCTTTAAGTCCGACTGTACCAGACTCGTGTAGTGGCTCACGATATGGTCTTTGAAATCGTCCACCGTGTTAGCCCTTGCCTCTGGCGGGTCGCTATCGTCCGTCTTAGGCGATACACGGTCAAGGTACGCTGTGACCTTCGTGAGTTGGCTGTCGGTTAGTCCGAGTGCCGTTTTCATTTGCGCTGCTGTTGTCACGATGCTACCGCCTCTGTGCCTACTGGATTCGCTGCGTTGATTACCGACTCCCGGTACTTGCCGACCATCCCCTGAAAATGTCCCAAGCCCCACGCCTTTACGTCAGCAGCGTCGGCTGTCCCTGCTTCGTTGCCTTGATGATGATCGAGTGCCAACAGCATTTCTGCAAGTTGGTCGGCTGTCAGGTTATACGTTATTGTTGCCATTATAAATTTCTCCTATGCGGATATTGCCGCTAATTGCTTCTTTGCTTCGATGAGTTGCACTTCAAGCCCGTCTACCTTTTCAGCAAGACTCATGTGGTTCGTGTGACCCTGCCAAATAGCACCACCAAGAAGGTCGTTCATGCGCTGCATATTGTAGAGCGAGGCATCTGAACCATACACACCAACTCTAATCAAATCGTCCTTGTTGGCTTGCATGGCTTCGTCCCACTTCGTCATAGCCATTCCCATGCCCTGTGAGCGGTGAGTCTGGTGCGCTCTGATGAGGGCGATGTCATCTTCACCGTCAAGTGCAACACCATCTAAGTCACCAGACCCAGCCGTTACATTTGTGGCGTGGAGCGTCCCGTTGCCTTTGATTAAGAAGCGAGTGCCGAACCCACCATTGTTGTGAGTGTTTACGCCAAAAGCGTTGTCCGTGTCATCTAAGGAAACTCTTACATCTGAGTCAGCGTGTAGTACTGCGTTGAATAGAATCATTGCTTGCGATGACGCTGTGTCTGTTTGGTCAGGAGTTCCACCAGCAGCAGAGAAGTTTAGAACCCTGTTACCACCGCCATTGTTCATAAACGTACCTATGTGTGCGCCGCCGTTGGCATCCCTTTTCCTAATCGCAAGGAAATCATCTGTCTCCACAGCTACCAAGCCGTTGCCAAGCATTCCATGCCCAACATCGCTCGACTTCAGCGCAAGTATCTGGTCATCATTCGCACCCTGATTGATCGTTAGCCCGACCGTCATGTTGGCGTTGGCTGAGTCGCCCATGAATACAGTCTGATTGCTGTCAATAAATATCGCATCGGTATCGGCAGTGGCAATCCCCATTGAGTCATCGTTGTTGTTATAACGAATCATCCCTCTATACGTACCGCCAGAATCGGCAAAGAAGATACTCGCCTTATCTCCGCTACTTGTTCCAGAAAGAATGGTCATTCCATTACGACCGGACGTACTACCGACCACCAAATCGTTAGCTTCGGTGTGGGCTGTGAACGAACCACCGCCAACGAATACAGTACCCGTACCAGTGTCAATCCGCATCTGTTCAGTCGTGCCAGTGCCGAAGCTAATGTCTAACGATGAGGAATCAGTGTAGATACCAGTCGTGTTGACTACACCGACACCCCCGCTCGGAATAGCCGAACTAGAGTTCGATGTGAATACTCCGCTAGCAACCGAACTACCAAGCCGGATTCCAGAAGAACCGCTGGCGTTGGTGTTTCCGATATTGATTTCGGTAAATGCTGCTTGGTTCTTCTGGATGCTAATAACATTATTTGCAGATGGTGCTTCACCAATACCTATACCACCCTCGGCACGAATATCCCCACTCGCCACGTAGATCGCAGCGTTGGTTGTGCCTTCGTCTGGTGCGTTGGCAACGTAGAGCGTAGAGGCGATTGTTGCCGTATCGGAAGTGCCGAGCGTGATGTTCGGCTCGAAGAACTCAGCGGTTGATATTCTTGCAGCAACACCCGTTCCAGCAAAGTTCGTCGTGATAGATGAACCACTACCACCGACAAGGAAGTGCTTTGCTGCTGTCCCTGCGCTCGTTGTAGTAAGTGCGGCTTCAACTTGGAACGCCCCCGGCGAACCGTGAGAAAATGAGCCATTCACGCTCACCATCGTGTCGGCAACTACGTCAGAGCCATTACCGATTCCGATATTCGTAGAGTCTTGGTCAATGGCGACCATGATTGCACCACCCACAACAATATGTAGATCGTCGGCAGACTCCTCGTAGATGTAGGTGTCGCCAGATGCCGAACCGTCCAACCGGAGTTTCTTCGCTGCAAGCATGGTAATATCGCCCGAATTTTCCCACACCATTGCGTCGATTGGAGAGTCTGTGTCATTAGGCGTAACCTCCATCACCGCTTCGGTTCCGGTTGCAGAGTTAGTCCAGACAGCACCTTCGGAGTTCACAAACTTTAGGCGACCACCGAACTTGTAGGCATCGTCACCGAAGCCATAACCAGCAAATCGAGCAATAATCCCACCTGACAGGGTAGCTGATATAGAGGCAGCCGTGCCACCTGTGCTGCGAGCAGAAAACTCACCGCCAGCTGAGTGACCGTGCGACATAGCCCGCATCTCACTAACACTGTCGGACGTAGCAGTTATGAGTGCCTGACCGGACGTTGTTACAGTGAAAATATCGCCACTAGCCGTCAACTCACCAGTAGCAACAGCACCAGTGGTAGTGATCGAAGATGACCCGTTGTCGATAGTGCCGAAGCCTGATGTAATGGAAAAGCCTGAGTCCAATGCTCCTGTCGCTAGGCTCGCCAGAGGGAGCGTTCCAGATACGTCAGTGGCTAGAGCGACCTGCGCCCATGCTGAAGTGCCTGTGCCGCTGCCTCTGAGGACTCTACTGGCGATTGGAGTGCTTGCGCCTGTGCCGATCTTTCCTTCAATGGCAACAGCAGCTTCAGACAGGACACCATGCAGGTTTGAGTGAACCTTGTTCGCGTTACCGTCGCCGTCGAGTTCTACCGTCGCCAACGCTGATGCGATTGGCAGATTCGTTGTTGTATCTAATGCACCGGGGTAGTTTGTAGTTCCTGCCATTACTTATCTCCAAATCAGCGGGGTACGATTCAGCCTTCGCTGATCTTATCCCACATGGAAGTACCCCAAATGCCTCTTTGCGCTCCTACTGTTATGCCTTCGTTCACTTTGTCGGTGAAGTCATCCAGCCCGTAGGTATCGCCGTTGAAAATAATCGTCGTGTGCCCCTGAGTCGCAGCAGCAGCACCGAACGTCATGCCGGGTATCATTGGGGGCGCAGAAGTTCCATACCCGCCTTTCGGCGCAAGCACCGCACCAAGCTGAGTGCCTTTGAATTGCTCGCTTTGAGTTTGTTGCAGCAAATCTGACTGCGCCTGTATCGCTGCCGCAAGTTCTATCTCCAGTTGTGCGGTGCTGCCTTCCGTCCCAATAGAACTGATTTGGTGTCGCAAATTCTGAACGGTGGACGTTGCTGCTGCCAGCGAAGCTGTGACGGCATTTTGCGAATCCTTGAAAGCGCGCATCACCCCGGCTCTATTGTCGAGAGCCTCACGACTCATCCCCATCGAAGTCTGTACCTGAATGTTTGCCGGTAGTAAATCGACCTCGGCTTTGATTCTCGCGAACGCTGCACTGTTTTCCTCTCGCAACGCCTTCACAGCGTCCATGCGTAATTCGGCATCTTTTAGAGTATCCGCAAGAGCCTTCGCCCTCTCATTTTTTAGCCGCTCCCGCTTCTCCCTTTCCACTTCCGTCAGTCTAGCGGCTTCGGCTTCGGCTTCGGCTATCCTTTGTTCTGATGCTTCTTCTTCCGCAAGCCTCTCCCTCTCAAGATGAGCAATCCGCTCCGCAAACAGTTTCCGGTTGTAAGCCTTGCGATCTTTCCATTCTGCGATCAATCGCTGATCGGTATGATCTTGTGCTGCGCGATCCGCAAGCCTCTCCCTCTCAAGATGCTCCTCTTTTTCCTTGAGCATCTTGCGATTCCATTCCTTACGCTGTTCCCATTCGGCGATCAGTCTTTTATCAGTATGTTCCCGCGCTTCACGAGCAGCCTCTTTCGCCAGCTTTGCTTGTTCCCCAAGTTCCTCCCGCATCGAGTCGGTGACTTCTTCTTGATTTTCAATTATTTCTTCTGTGGACTCATCTGACACATCTGCCATTTCTTCCATCGCCGTGTTAAATTTAGGAATCTCAACCATTGCAATATGATCAAGTTCTTTACCGAAAAGACCACCTAGCGAATTTACACCATCGATCATTTTATTTATTAATATGACGAACATATTGGCGTATTTTTCAAACATTCCTGTCATAAAATTAATGCCAATTTTCATAGCGCGAACAGCAGTCTCCCAATTCATTATTAGAAGAACGACCCCGGCGACAACTGCACCGATAGCAATGATGATTCCACCCGTAGCTGCGTTGAGGGCAATCCAAGCCCCAACCTGCGCCCACAGAGAAGCTGTGAAAATTGCGCTCGTAGCTGCCACCATCCCGAAGCCTGTCGCAAGAATAGGAAGCCCAAGCCCTATCAGACCAACAGTTACAAGTAACGTACCCAACACTAATCCGAGGGCGGCTATCGTTTTGGTAAGAACAGGGTTCTTCTCTGAAAATGCAGATACCTTCGAAATAACGTCGCCTATTGTTTCAAGGGTTCCCGATAAGGCTGGCGCAAGATGTTCAGCAAACGCCATTTGCAACCCAAGCGTCGATTTTCTCATCGTGTTTTGTGCGTCAACAACTCTGGCAGCAGAATCAGCCATATCTTGGTCAAAGACAATTCCGAGGTCTTGCGCTTCTTCCCTTAAGGCAGCAATGCCGTCTGCGCCTTGTGCGAGTAGCGGAAGCAGGGCTGTCCCTGACCTACCGAATAAATCTTGAGCAAGAGCGGCTTGCGTAATATCATCTTCAACGTCCGCTAGTGCTGAAGATAGAAATACAAATGCGTCCTC
>Ga0209756_1002221_pt1 | contig 17039 bp, 16 predicted proteins | sample ETNvirenome_6_85_FD_184071 | JGI IMG/M metagenome (GOLD analysis project Ga0209756, IMG submission 184071) | Marine viral communities from the Pacific Ocean - ETNP_6_85 (SPAdes) (version 3) | ecosystem: Environmental > Aquatic > Marine > Oceanic | place: Pacific Ocean | collected 2013-06-19
ACAAAGTATTGGGAAAATCCATTAATATTATTGATAGCACTGAAAAGATTAGACCCTGTTATAGCAGAAGGTCCCAAAGTAGAAGCTATATTTTTTGCCGATATTATATGGCTGTTTATTAATAGATCCGTATCTTTATATTGAGTTCCACTTAAAGATAAATCATCCTCTAGATAGACATCAGGAGTAATAATTTCAACAGCATCTACAAAGCTTCTCTTATAATAATTTCTTGCCATTTATATAAATTCTATGTTTACAGTTAAGTTATTTAACTGAATTACCTCATTAAACGATGCTGTAATTGATTCCGTAATATTATCAACTGTAGAATAGCGAACTTCTACTATATCATAGATGGATCTAGCAAGGTCTTGAGGGAGAAAAGTGTCCCCAAATCCTAAATTAGTGTAAGAAAAATAATTGGTTACCTTTGACGCTGCTGATATTTTTAACTTTTCTTCTAAATCTCTATACGCCTCATCGCAATAAAGAGTAATCACTAAATCTAGGGTCCTAATTAAACCATCTACAACATTAATCTCATCTGTAAGCATTTTATAGGTTTGTATAGCGTTTAAAAGATTAACCTTGTACTCCACCGTTGCTCGCTGTAGCTGTGAAGATGTTGCTTTTTGTAAAACATACAGATCAATAATATTTGCAGAAGAAAAGGCTTGTCTAGTTACTGCTGTTCCTATACATTGCCCACCTGTAGGGCTTGAATACCTGGAAACATAAGCTCTAAAATCTTCTAAAGTAACAAGTCTGTCTTGCTGCTTAAACACTAAAGGCCCATACCTTTTAGCACTGGCGATTGTTTCTGCATCTAAGCCTCCTGTCGCTATACTGTTATTGCTTATATTTCCAGTTTTGCCTGTACTAACCGTAACGGGGGCGTTAATAGCCGCTCCCAAAATATTACCACGCAATCCACCACCTACTCTATACAAGATTCGGTAAGAGGAGCTATTAGGAGGAGATGCTCCTACTACTCCATCCCCAAATCTAATGGTAGCATTATACAAATCATCATACAAAACATCAAATATCTTATCGGAAGGACCTGAAGCAGATAATACATTTTCAACTTGGGTATAAGGACCCCCTAAATCCCCACTGTCATTAACGTATATTTGAACACTCTGCTCGATGACGGGACTTTCGCCTAAGGAAATAGTTTTAAATACTTCAGTACTGTTAAAAATGCCCGTCTCCTCTACTAATGTTCCTTCTAATAAGGCTAAGTTCGTCCATTCTACTCCACCCTCATCAGTGGAGTCTGCTTCAGCAAAATCTAGCTGCGTACTATTCGATGTCATACCTACGACTTTTCCACCTAATGTTTTATATAAAGTAAATTGGAGAGAACCTCCATCAAAAGGAGAGGTTATAATAAAAGATCTATCTTCAGATGCAATACTAAATGGACTGCTCTCAGCGTCATTTAATGTTAGGGTCCCCGTGGATGCTGCAGATGTTGGGCCTTTTAAGTTAATACCAATTAACTGTAATAGTTTCTTTACATTCTTTCTGTTTTTTGCGGTACTAATAAAATTTTCATTAGCTAAAGCATCTGCTTTAAAGGAGAGTACTGCACCCATGTAAGCTACTAATTCAGTAAACATTACCCCAAAATCAGACTCTGAAAAATTTTGATAATCTTCAGGATATACCGCTCGCATATAGGCTATTAGGGAATCCCTTAAAGTTCCGAAATCTGTTGCGGCATAATCAATTAACTCCTTTTTATTGCTATATGAGTCTGCAGACTGAATTAATTTTTGATAATCCGAGCCAGCAGTAGTAAAAGGAACTCTTGTTGGGCTGTCATAGTTTTTTGTCATAGTTCAATCTCCAAAATAGAAGTATTCACAGAGTTTTTCTCAGAAACAAGTAAGAAAATCTTAATGCTATTAAGTCCCAATCCAGATATAGTGTCTCCTTCTTGTACTTCTAGTTTTCTAATAGATATTTTTTTTAAATATCTACCAACACCCACATAAATCTCTTCCCGAATAGCGGATACCAAATCAGGAGTGATAGGTTCAAAGAGGTATTTTCTCAAAGATAATCCATAGTTAGGCAGCATCACTCGCTCGCCGCGCTCTGTTTTGATAAATTGACGTAGTTCGCTTTTCAATAGGCTGAGACCGCTAGTTTTGCGAAACAATCCATTCTCTGTGCTGTCTTTAGAAGCTAATGGGTATCTTACCCCAATAACTCCTGTATTGGCTTGGGCGCTAATAATAGCCGCCTTATTCGAATTATCGGGTAATCTGCCGTAGATAGTTTTTGTCATGTTATGATGTTTTTATAGAACCCTTTTTGTGCGTTAAAGTTATTAAGAACTTCTTTAGTAGATAGGGGTTTTGAATAGAACTTAACGCTTCCTACATGTCCCCCTAAGCCGCTTGACCAGCCATGGTGTTTACCCATAAAGCCTCCTGTAGTATTAAGACTATCAAAAGGCAAGCCATCTGTCCACCCACCCCCAAGTACCCAAGGGGTGAATCCTGCTGCGTCAATGTAAGGACCGTTATCAAAAACGTGAACCCCATCAGCCTGATTAGTAGTTCCAGATGCATAGTAGAAGCTACTAGAGTCCGAATTGGCAGGGGAAGCAAAAGTTGGTAGTGATGGAGGTTTATGTTTTTCAACACCAAAAACATAACCCAAACTTGACGTTGCCATTAGCTGTGAATCTAAATAAACTCGACATTCATCAGCAGACGTATCGAACGATACCGATAAATGCATAAACTGGCCTGATAAATCTAAAAATCTTTTCCCCCCTACGGTGGTTTTATCATCAATAACCATCTTAGAAAAACCAGATGAGATACACTCCCCTTTGTGTGGGGTAAATGTTGCGGAAGATTTATCCAATGCCATGGTAGGGGCAATAAAGAAGCAGCTTGATGCCGTAGTGGCAGACACCTCAATACCTGCGTTTATCCCTGGGTTTGTGTCAGTACCTGGAATTATTAAGCTTGGGGAGTATATTGATGGATCTCGGGTGAATCCCATTAACATACCTCGCACAGTGTCCGTTCCATATGCTGTAAATATAGAGCTAACATCAGTATTTAAGTTGCCCCCCACATTTTCGTTAGCTAATAAAACCTTATAGTAATTATAATCACCCCAACTCGCGTCTTCCACATTTGTACTTATGTAAGGTGAATCTCCAGACTCATAATAATTAGATGATGTCCCATATCCTGGCATATGAAGCCAACAATCAAAAGAGCCTCCACTTAAATTGTATAAAAAGTCTTGATGCTCAGTTGTGCTAGGAATTCTACAAATTGACCTATACCCGTTAATCTTTCTTGTAGTAGAATCCAAACTTACCAACCCACCCAGCTTTGGAACCCCTAAACCAGACACAAATAACTTGGTATCCTTTCCAATCAACTGTGCGTTCTCTCTAATTCCTAAGGTTGCACAGTTTAAACTAAGAAACTCCTCTGAGCTAGGGACCTGACCTGCAGGTTTTAGAAAATTAAATATACTAAATAATTTACTGGATTCAATCTCATCGTTTATTGATATTGTGGGTATAGTTACAGAAGAAACTGACCCGCCATTAACAATAGAACCTTTTCCTATTGTTAGCAAGTTAAAAGGAACAGATAATCTTCCTGCCTGACCGCCAAAACTCTTTACAAATTTAGGTTTAATAGGAAGCACCACTCCTTCTACGGAACCTGTCTCAAAAGTTAACTCTTGCTGCTGGGCAAGGGATATATTTAAATCAACTGAACTAAGGTAGGAGAAATCATTTATAGGAATGTCTCCAGCAGGAAACTGTTCAGTTATTCCAAACTCAGCATACGCTTTATATGCTATTTCTATCTGCTTTTTCCTCTTATTTTGCATCTTATTAAAAGAATCAATAACAGCGAACAAGTTTTGTTTATGGTTAAGCACAATAGCAGAGTCTGGTGAATGCCCACTCTCAAGTAATTCTCCTATTTGTGCGGAGGTATCATATAATAATTTTTGTTTTTGTGTGCCTATTACTTGCAGCATGTGATCCTGATCGTAAAACTCTGTTACTTCCGCACCATTATCAACAGCATTAACATCAAAAACAGTATTTACATACTTGTTGACATAATCCAAAGTTACTATAACGCCCTTACCCCCCAAGTTGGGGTCATAGTCGAGGCCCCAAGCGTCCTCAGTAAGGACTACTCCAATATCTGATGCGGACGGTATATCCTTGCCATTATAATCAAACGATTGGGAATTATAATACAACCCATCTTCTGACAAAATAAAGATACCGTTTTTGGAAACAGGGGGTCCATATATTAATCTAAAGATAGGAGCGTCCTCGGGTGGGTCGCCAGTTGGGAACCAAGTGTGTCTCGCTAATTCACAGGTCCTTTGGGTTGTGTAAGTAGGATCAGAGCAAACCCCAGAACCTAAAGGAACACCTAGCTCGGCTGCTTCTCTTTGCCTTTCGGCTAAAACAGTGCCAATATTAATAAGAGTATTATTAACACGCTCTATGAAATCCTCGGCTTCTGCTACTTCTTGTTGAGCTATTGCTAATTGAGCAGACCTCATATTCTCAGTATATGCTGTGTCTGAGCCTCCAGTCATACCTCCAGTGCCTGTTGATTGCGGAGGTGCAGTACTGTCTAAGAAGTCTTTAAAGTCATCAACGCAACTCTGTATATCTTCCGCTATCGAAATACCTTGATTAACTAAACTTTCTATTTCGCTGGCAAACCCAAACCACTCCGCAGCCTTGTTAACCCAAGACAAATCAATGCCATGTTTACTAGAAGCAGAAAATAGATTTAATCTTCCAGTCGCTGAATCGTAACTAAACAACCCAAAATCTTTGAAAATAGCATTTACTTTGTCAGCAATTGCGGTTCTTGCATTTTTCTGGCCTTCCTGAAGAGAAGCGGCGAGGTTCCCTAGACCCGTGCTGGGAATTAAAGATAGCGCATCCAAAGTAAGTGCAGTTATGCAGCTTGGGATACCGAATTCAGTATCTAGTGCTCCAGCAGGATCAGTAAAAAAGTCTGGGTTAAATATTGCCATATTAGCTTAGGGGTCCGCTTGTATTTCTTCCTTCGTTATAATTCTCATCAAAATTACTGTCCTCAGAAAAGAACTTTTTCGGGGTTCCATCTGTTGCTTCTGCTAAAATCTCAATATTAGTTTTTCTTATTCTCATCTTACCACTAACAGACTCTGTGGGGTTTAAGTTTATTTTATCCCCTTTAATGTTTACGTTTGCTCCATCTATATTTATATCCCCAGAAGATTTTAGATCAATTCCATTACTAGCGTATAGGTGTATTCTATTTTGGCTACGTACTTGGAAAGATGCGGCTTCACCAGTCGTTTGGTCTTTGCCGTAACAATCTATAAAAATACCATTCCCCCCACTTCTAATTAAAATGTCTCCTCGATCTGTGTGAATTTCTATATTTCCAAAGCCAGCCTTTCTTTTATCTACACTACCTGAAACTTTGCTACCACGGGAATTATTCAGTATCTGCATATTATTACCATCTACAATGTCAAGTTTCAGGCCCCCCTCCCAAGCTCGAATATTTCCACCCTGTTTAGCATATAGATTAAACGAAGACGGACCATGGGCTGGATCCTTATCCCCAACATCATCTCTTAGTTCTAATCCAGATTCTTGTCCTGAGCTTTTTAAATTAACCTTAGATGTTTCAGCAGAATCATCTAAGTATAACGCATGACCTTTAGAGCTTTGTAATTTAACCCTTTGGCTGTCCCCTTCTGGGTTCCTTCCCTCTTGTATAACTATCTGTTTTTGGGTTGGAGTCTTTGTACCGTATGTCATGGATTGCCCATTATACTGGTAATCACTAGAATCTGCAGGACTCCTAGGAGCGGGGTCACCCTGCACAGTAGGACTGTCGCTTTGCACAATGTCAAAATCAGGCTTATAAATAGACCCTAAATAAAAGTAATCAGGCGAGAGGGGCATGTCGTTGTCTACAATGCAATATAGTATTTGAACCCCAGACTCTGGAATCTCTACCCTGCCTGAGCGAGATCCTCCTAAATAAGGGGAAACATACCGCACGTTCACACAAGCGTCCGCAGGAACTGGTTTTGTTATATCTACATCTGCGCCATCTGGGACAACACTCATAAAACCTGCTAAATCTGGATCTCTCTTGGTTACTACAGTCCCTCTCATTATGTTCATGTCGTTTTTCTCCCGCTTCTAATCAAATAATCATTTATACGCTCTTTTTGATTTTTGTTTAATTTAGTTACTTGGTAAGAACTCAAAACTCCTTTATCCCTAACAAAGTTTTTCTGTGGGTGATTCCTTTTCTTCCTCTCTATTGGTTGGTTACCCAACATAAATTCGTCTACCTGTCCTGTTTTTATTTTTATATTACTCATTATTAAGTTCCATAATTACGTTTTTCTGCAGCGTGAACTCGGATTCTCCTTTCTCTTTAGTTATTGTATGAGAGAAACCTAGTATTGTTTGCGGACCACTAAAAAAATCATTAACCTCCGCAGTATGGTGGGTGGAGGCATTCGGGTTTATTTTTCTAGTAGACTTTATAATAGTAAGAGCATCTCTTGTTATATCAGCCGCATTACTTAGGTGAAACATGGGTAATGTTTTAATCACACCAATATAGTGGCTATTAAAGTTTTCTAAAAATAACATCATAAAACCTAACACTGAATTAGATCTCCTCTTCCTTATCCTAGTTTTAATACCGCCCACATTCTCTAAATACAATAAAGTGGCGAGGTGATCATATACCTCCTCTGCATCTACAGTCCTGCCAACTCCTGTAGTAAGCGTCAACCCTTTTCCTGTAAAGCCGTGCCTAGCTCGTAACCCATCAAGCACACTCATAACTTCCTCATAAACCTCTTCTCTAGTTCTTTTTCCATCTAAAATTTCAGTAATATTCCCATATCTTTTGGCTACAGTTGCATACACCTCATTTATGGTCCTTAAGAGGTTACTTAACATAAACTTATTAGCGTCGAAAGAGTAACTGAGTATGTTCGCATTATGAGTATTGGCTAGGAAAATAGGAAGATTTAATCTAAAGATATTTTCTAGTGATTCTTCAGAAAACCCCTCAAACCCAAACTCATCAGGAAGAGCGTCAATAAGCTCGTCTGGAGTTCTCGCTAGTCCTGTAAAGTACCCCATATTATTTGCAACAGAGCCTTGAAGAGTACCTGTGTTTGCTAAGGATCGAATATTCCACATTGTTGTAATAAACTTCCTACTTGTTTCATCGTTCGAGTGAAGAAGAAAATCTATATCGCCATATATCAGTGACCAAAATGGATCAGCCAAATCTTGGATGGCCCCTTCTTTGGACTTGAATTGTCCTTTGTAGGGGTCGAATCCTACGCCAAAGCGCAACCCAACTTGCTGTAAAGGCCAATCCTGCGTTGCGGATAGCCAATCAGTGCTCCTCCAAGTCCACGCAGGCCAAGACCGATCCGAAGCAGCATCTGCATAATACTTACCATAAACCAGACTTTGGATCAAGGACTCATCCCCTAGTATAAATAAAGGCTTATCTTTGAAAGCAGGCGCTCTAACCGCTTGCCCCCCAGTCGTCATCGCATATCCCATGAAAGTGCCAGCACCAAATTTGTGCAATATAGGAGCAGAATACGCTATCTCAGAAATAAAATAATGTTTAAGCATAATAGGAGCATTTGCAGCAGAATTTATTTTATCAAAAAGCATTTTAAGGGGCTTCGTCCAATCTTTATTCTCCGTCTCACCCCACACTGATTCATGATCCCAGTCTAATCTTAATATTTTATCTCCTGCTACTTGTGCGGGAGTACCATATTCAGTCCCAATAATATCAAAAGGATTTTCGCATTTTACTACATCAGACTCATGGAAAGCAATGACTGGGCCTGGAACATCCCCAGCTAGGTCCTGCGAGCCGTAGTTGATATTGCTCTCTGTTTGAAAATTAACATATGCGGGATCTAAATCCGAACTACTTTCTTTGCTTATTGTAGTAACCTTCAAACCTATTTGATTAAAAACAGAAATTATAATATTCATGTTGGCCTTAGCTATTAACGGATGGTCCATCGCCTCACGGTCTTTATAGTCAGGTAAATCAAGTTGATCATAAGCTCCGTGTCCCTTGAATAAACTTTTAACGACTTTAGCAATCTGGGCCTCCCTCTCTAAGCCTGCATACTCATCAAATCTAATACCTGGGTATTCATCAGACTCAGAAGCTTGATAGACTTCAGGCTTTTGAAATTCTTGAATGATAGCATTGTTTATCGCACCAGAAAGTAAAGAGTCTAAATTAGGGAGCACTACTAAATTATTTACTATCCCAAGCTTCATTAAATAATTAGATATAAGCTTTACTATACAATCATGGAAGGAAAAGCTCTTTTGATTAAAATTTATAGGCTCATCTACATAAGACTCCCAGAATAGCTCATACATCGAAACCGCGTCGAAGGGGAGAGGTAGGTAAGGGTTCGGCACAGTCCTATACGCCTGAATTGGAATACCCGTATTAGAAAAAAAAGTGGAGTCTTCTTGCGGAATTCCTATTGTTGTAGGGCTCGCAAGTTGCCTAGTTAAGAGATCAGTAGCAAATATATATTCCATCGTCTCAGATCTACCATCATTAGTGTACTTCACATCGCCCAAATAACACTCTATTGGGCCAGCCCAATGAGCTAACTCTGGTCCTATGCCATACATAATATATACTTTGGGTTGAACATGCGTAGCTTGCATCTCTGCAATCAGATCCTCTAGCTCGCGCTTTCTTTTGGTTTGCTTTTCAAGTGATCCCGCTAATAAATCGTCCCAATCTATATCTATAACAGTAGGTTCCCTCGGGTTTTCTTCATGTTCTTTTATGTCCTCTAAAGTCCCCTCAAGAGCTGTTTGAACCTCCTCCAGTTCAGCATAATATTTTTTTATATTTTCAGCATCCTCGGATTTTTTATCCGCAAGAAACCCAAGACTATCTTGTAAAAAATCGAAATAAAGAGTGTTTAAGAAGGATAAGCCAGGATCAAAAGTCTTTATGCTTATAGTCGGGCCCATCCCATCTGCTTTTGGCTTGAACTTATAATCATGTTTTAATTCTATGAAATTATCAAGATCGGAAGAGAATAAAGTGGTATCCTCGCTCCCCTTATAAGCTGTTGCCAAATCTGTTGTAGTCTGTACTTTACTAAGAAACTCTTCTCTTATTAACGGATTAACACTTAATAAGATTTGGTAAGATCCAACACCCTTACTTACTTTAATAGGACTCATAGATCTGGTATACTTATAGGCTTCCCTGGCCCTAACTCTTCAAAAGGATCAGTTATACCATTATACTGCATAATATACCACCAATATCCAGGTGAATTATAGAAAATATTAGAAATAAGGTCTGGGCGGTATGCAACCATTGCTGGTACTTTTCCCCGCTTAGAGTTTCTAGAATGTAAGGTTCTTACGAATAAATCATATTCTGAGCCAACAGATGTGGTAGTATATTTATTTTTGTGTTGCATCTTGATTGATCCAAAAGAGTACCTAGTGTAACTTGTGCTTTGTTTATTTAATGGCATAGCTTAATATCCTTTACTAAACCCCTCCAGGGTCGGTTGTTTTGCGAGATGTTCTACCAATTACTTGCTCCCAGCCAACAAGCTGGTCTCTAGTGATAGGATTACCCGCTTCAAACCCATCAGTTCTAGACTCTCTAACCTCACTCAGGTTTAGAGTAACATTATATTGCCTAGGCATCAAGCTCATAACATCGTAACCTACAGAGTCATCGACACTTATTGAGTATTTCGTAGCAATAGTTGGGATATCCTGATACATAATACCAAAAGACAGTCTTACAATAGGAGGTCCAACGGAAGGGTTTGGTGCATATGTAGATACGCTGCTTCTTATTAAAGTCGCCCAATAAAGCATAAGATTTATAACATCAATGTAGGTTTTGCTGGTGGATTCATCAATACCTGGGAATCCTAACGAGTCACCATACATTTCCTTTAGCTGTTGGCCCCCAAACGCATTAGGATGAAACTTCCCTTCAAGAAAAAATCCAAATTGATTCATAAAGGATTCTCTATAGGCCCCAAAAGTAGTCTTTTTGATTTCTTCCTCAAATAGTGCTTCCGACCCACCATCAATGAAAAAGGATTGTGCTTGCTCTGCTTTTGAAAGCTCCGCAGGCCTATTATTCTCAGGGGATATAGATTGAGAAAGCTGTATCAACAGGGGGAGGGTTATTTTAAAACTAACATCAAACGTCCGTGATTGTGCTCCTGAGTAACCAAACAGTTGTCCTGCCCTTCCTATGGGTTGGTATTGGACTAAAGAAGCAGCTTGGCTCTCTTTAATTGTAGGATTTTGAAAAAATGGGCAGCTTCTGTAAAAACTAGGTCCACCATCAGGGTTTGGGAATACAAACATTAATCTCCCATGCTCTTCTAATTTAGTATCTACCTTGCTATAATTGTCATTGGTTATTTGCATAAATTAATTTACCTCACTGGTATGCTAACTGTCGTTGGGGTAGGTGGTTTACGGGTAGCGTCTCTAGTTTCCTCATTAACCTCGATAAGTCTACCCAACTGCTGAGATGTGATGCCTTCCATTAATGTTCTTTGGAGCAAGCTGTCCTGAATAATTTTAAGAGTTAGTCTTTCAAATCTGGAGGAACCTTTTTCACGCTCCCTCCTCTCACGCTCTTTTTCTATGTTTACAAGCTCGTCTAATTTTTCCTTGGAACTTCTTTGTTCTTTTTCCGACTCTCCAGTAAAGAAGGCTATAGCCTCTAAAGCCAGCAAGATCACGCCTACGGGACCAAGGAATTTGCTTCCTATTCTAAGTAGACCTGAAAAAAACCCTTTTTTAAAGATCTTCGTAAACGATCTAAAAGCAACCACAAACCAGTTACCCCCAGTTCTTCCCGCAATTTTCGAAACTCCAGGAAATGCACGTTTTAGAAGAAGAGCGCCGACAATCGCAGGAATAAGCCTATCCATACCAAGAAAACCACCCGACATGCTATCCATTTTTTTAGAAAAGTTTGCTAAGTGTTTTCCAAAAGAAGCTAATTTTGTTATCGTGCTAGTAAGAGCTTCTTCAAAAGGAAACAAAGCTTCATCAACTGCTACCCTAAGGGAGGTCAGAATTCTATCAGTAGACCCTTTAGCTGTTGCTACAAAATCTAACAAGTTCTGATCTAATTTTTGTGCCATAGCACCCAAGTCACCAACAATAGCCTCTACAGCCTTTTTCGCTCCAATATTTAAATTCTTAAACCCTTGTGTGAATTTGTATGCTCCTGTTGATAGTCTAGAGATAACAGCCCGAAGCTGGTCTCCGCTTTGGATGGCTCCTGAAGTTATAGCTTCTAGGTCTGGTATTGCACCGAGAACTCCTGCTTGAGAGATATCTGAAGTGGCAAGCTTATCAACAAAAGCTCCTATCTGCTCTGACATACCAGGGAAATCAGCACTTAACTCAGCTATAGCATTGGTAACCTCCCCAGTGGTTCCCCCTAGAGCGAAAGTAGTTAGCGAAGCTTTTAACTGATCAAGACCAGCAATTAAGCGGTCTATAGCAACATTCTGAGATATACTGGTGTTAAGCAGTGTAGAAGCTAATTTTTCTGTCTCATCCCTGGATAAAGCCCCCATGGTTATGAGATTTTTCTGAACAGAAATTAACGCGCCCATATCCTGCCCCGTCAAGCGCATTCTAGTAGCTAAATTCATTGAAGTAGCTCCTAATTGATCCAATCCTTGCGCCTGGAACGCAAATAACGCATCTAATCTAGTTGCTAAACCCCCAGGAAGATTTGCTATTTTTTCCGAAGAGTGCTGCATGGTCTCATTGAAAGTTCTATTGAACTTTAATGAGGCATCTTGAATTTCAAAAGCTCTAGTAAACACCTTCCCTAAATACTGAACAAACTTGTTAAGAGGAATAGTAACCACACCACCCATTCTACTAATAAAATGACGGTCCTGGTCTCTTCTAAAGGATTCAGCTTGGGCCCTTATTTGATCATCGAACTTTTGTCGTTCCTTTTTATCAGATTCAAGGGTTTTTTCCCACTTTTTGAACCCGTCTTCACCTAGTTCTACGAATTTGTCTTGTTTTAGCCCTACCTCAATCGCTTCCAGTTGCTTTTCATATGCTTCTTCAACACCTTTGGATCTCGCCATGCCTGCGAACCCTCTCTCCAAGTTTTTGGTGAGTTTAAATGCGGCATCGTAGGATTCCTGAAGTGTTGCCTCCACGCTACCCCTCTCATACTCCTTCTGCAGACTCTGAACAGCCGCTACAACATCATCGCTACCTCCACCTATGCCTCCTCCTCCACCACCAACATCCCCAGTCTTAATGGCATCCTTAATATCTTTCAAAAGCCTTAGTTGCATTTTTGATCGTTTTTTATCTACTTTTGAGCCTTTGTCGAAATTCTTAAGGATACCTTTAAAGGACTTCCCTAAGTTCTCTAGACTCGTAGCGGCTGCATTCAGCTTTTGTGTGGCTGCAGTTAAATCATTTCTGATCTCGTCAAAATCACCCATTTATATTTACCTTATACATTGTTTTCATACCCTTATTAAGGGTAAACGTCCTGAAGTCTGTGGTGGGGAACAGTCGGCGCATACCGCTCTCATCCAACCTGGGGAGCTTTTTCTTCTCTCTTTTTTGATTAACCCTGTTCTGAACTTCATTGTCTTGCTCATTATCATTTGTTAGTGGCTTATATTCCTTCCAAAGAGAATCAATCTCCTGATCTAGCAGTACATCTACTACGGCTGCTAAAGTATTTAGGTCTGTGTCCTCATTAATAACAAAACAAGACATTAGAGTATTTTTGGTATTTTTGTTATTGTATACGCCCCTCTGGCCTCTTGCTGCGATAACTATGGCAAAATAAGTTTTATTATCGCCTTTCAAAGATATGTAATTAAATATAACCAATACCCCAGGGGTAAGCATACTGTAACTTTTATGAACATCTGAAATAAATTGCTCTGCTATATTTTGTCTACGTTTTTTTATAGAGAGGTTTTGCTCATCAGCAGACCTCTGGAGTGCCGTCCATGCCTCATTTACTTTCCCTTCTGATTCTCGTTGATCAAAGTAAGAAGTTACAAGAGTACCAACAGCTTCAATAATATTGAAGTTTTTTCGAATTTTTTGTGTCAGTTTTCCAAACATAAGCGTATTATATAATAATTAATAATGTATAACAATAGTGATATAGAATTTATAGATTTTATTGATTTAATCAATACCACACTAAGTAATGATTTTATAGATAAATGGAGACATAGGTTTAGTGAAAAGTTTGTTAAGCACTTTCAAATAAAAGTATTAAGCTCTTTAACCAAAAGAAAGGTACTCAAAAAAGAAAGCCTATTTAACTACCTAACTAAGAAATGTAAGTATTCTAGCGAACAAGTAGATAACTTCTTTAAGGCAGTAGATATAGATATTTACTACCCATTGATACAAGGAAACAAAAAATAAACAAGTAGTTAGCTTATTTTTTGTTTTTCTCTTTACTTTCTTTAAGTCTGTGTTCGATCAAGGTATGCTCTGTAAACTCTGGGCATAGCGACTTATAGGCACACCAGTTACAGAACTGATTCCTTACTGGACAAAGCTGGGCTTTCTTTGATTTTCGAATCTTCCACACATCCTCAACTACAGACTTAACATGGGCATGTATTTGATTAACTGTGTAGTTTACACTCACCAGATTATCTGTTAGGGGGTAGTAGTGTGCAGCCGTTATCTTATTAATGGGCACATCATACAGCTTATGTACCGCATAAACATACCCTTTTAGCTGCGGGTCTTGATATAGATCGAACTTACCCTTTTCTCTTTTTGATGTTTTATAATCAATAACAAGGTATCCCCCAGAAGTACCCTTTATTATTCGGTCTATATACCCATTCATGTTTATACCTTCTGCGATCTCTAGATCGAAGTGTTGTTCAGGTATGCCTTTTTCTGGAAAAGAAGCGTTTAATCTTAGGAAGTTCTTTAGGCATGGTAGAACCTTTGGATTGTAGGAAGAACCAAAAGAGTATTTTTCCTTATTTTCCTCTGCAAGCTTCTCCAACTCCTCTAAAGTGCTCGCTCCGACCCCATCCTCAAATATTTGGTGAATATATGAGCCAAAATGGAGCGCGTCGGTGTTTAATCTATCGTACTCCGCAACTCGATCTACATACTTGTAGCGGTATTTAAGTTTGCACTGGTTAAAAGTGCCTCGTTTTGAATTACTGATTGTATTTATGAACATATGTTTAATCCTCTATTTATTAAAGACTACTTATTAGAGAAGTTGCACTGCGATTATCGGATATCTTCCAATAATCGGGAGTTAATGCTCCCCTCTATATTTATAGAGCACGATTATAAAAGGCATATGAGCATTAATCTAGAGAGTGGGCTTTGGCAGTGCTTCAAAACGGGTCAGCAGGGCAATTTCATCAAACTCTTCTCAATTTTAGAGGGGATCTCGTACAAATCTGCAGAGTCTAAGCTCCTTTTTCAAGGTATAGAGAGTGGTAGGTGGAATTTATGGGAAGAAAGGCCTTTGGAGCCTGTATCGGCCAGTACTACCCCCAGTATTGTGGATACAGACAGTTTCACCCCCGTCAACATCGACAGTTACGATTCTAACGAACAGCTTGTTGTTAGGGCTTGGAAGTTCTTGATGGATAGAAAGCTTTTTAATCTAAAAGAGTACATAGAGTCTCCTTTTTATGTCTCTACTGAAGGTAAGTACCGTGGAAGAGTTATTATACCCTTTAAGGATTATGATGGGGATACCTTCTTTTTTCAAGCAAGGAGCTTGATGCAAACAGTTAACCCCAAGTACCTAAATCCTAGCACCGAAAAAGGCATTAAATCAAGCAATATTCTTTACCCCTTCGACTTTGAGGAAGATCACCTCTGTATCTGCGAAGGGCCAACGGATGCAATCTCGCTCAATTTACAGGGCTTAAACGCAACTTGTACGGTGGGCAGTACGATATCACATGTTCAAATGCAAACGCTCCGAGAGTTCGAAGGTAAAATTATACTTACCTACGACAATGATGAGGCTGGAATCCGTGGCATAGAGAAACTAGAGGGTCTTCGTAAAAAATATATGATGCCTACTTTTTATGTTTGTCCTCCCCCACCCGCGTACAAAGACTGGAATGAAGCCCATATAGCTGGCGAGGATTTATATGCTTGGATGACAGAGAAATGCTATGAGTATAACTTTGAAAATAAGTCACTTAATAACATATGATTAATACATACAGTAGGAGCTATTATAATATATGGAACAGGTTTTAAATTTATTTATTTGGTCGTTAACATTGCTAGGAGTTGTAGAGGGTATCTTGAACTTCCCTTTAATTACGCGCATAAAACATGCTTTATTCCAAAAAAAGTATACTTATTACCTTATTTACTTTTTGTCATGCAAACAATGCTTCTCTTTCTGGATAGCTCTTATCTTAGCCAATGTTTACCACTCTCCAACAGGAACACCGTTTCTTGATGGGTTTTTAGGGGCAGGAATGTATCTTTTACTGGCTAGTATTATAGGAGTAAAAATGAATAGTATGCAAAATCTAGGTGGTGCTGAGCCACAGCCCTGAGGTGGCTGTCAAGAAGGCTAGGTAGCTTTCAACACTAAAACTAGTAAGTACGGTTACCAGTAGCAGTAGTGCGAGTCCCCGCCTTTTGTATTTCTGATATAGGTTTATTGTATTTACGAGATTTCAAAGAATAAACTTTCTTCTTTGTTATTTGTGTCTTTTCTATTTGTGGGGAACCCTTTGTAGGTTTATAGGGTTTATAAGGTTTATATGTCTCTTGAATAGCTTTGGACGTTTTCCTAGTAGGAGCCCAAGGACGGATAGCTGAAGAAAAGGCGAGCGGCGAAATCTTAGCAGAGCTTACCTGATCTCTAGAGGGGAGTGGTCTTCTCGCTCTCATAGAATCTCCCTACAGATCAACAAGGTTAATCTCAAACTGTTGGCAGTTTTGCTTAGAGTGAACAAGCATATCAAGAACTGTTGAGTTTGTATTTGCGGATACATCAAAATTGGTATCATAGGCCCCTGGCATCCTTCCAGTAATGCAGTTACCATTTACTCTATTATTCACTTCCGCATCTCCTGCCCTAACTGCTCTACGAGTAAGCCCCGCTAATCGTGTTCTGATAACCCCGCTAGTTCCAAGACCACCTGACGAGCTATCACTAATTAAATCTAACGTCTGATACTGAACAGTATCCCCCGACGAAGCGTTTAAGTAAATATGCTCTCTACTAGCTTCTATGGTATAAGCAGTATCCAGGTAATTAAAATCTGCAGTTCCGTCTGAAGCTTTATATTGAGTTTTTCTTACATACATAACTTCAATATTCTGGACATGGACTCTCCAGTTTGTACTCTCATTGCCTGAAGTTGTTCCAGAAGACGAGAAAAAAGTAGACCCGCCCCCATATATTGTCTTATCTGCTCCCTTTAGTTGATACTCGTATTTTGTCATAGTTTATGATCCCTACTAATTTATATAGTATATTCTTAGCTATTTTATAATAAAATACATTAAAGGACTTACGATTTTTTCAGATAGCATATTATAAGACACTTGAACTGAATAAGTTCCGTGTCTACTACCAACAGAATCTTGAATACCATTAAACATAGTATTTGTGTCTAAGCTGTAAATCAATGTATCGTTTGAGGTAATGAGCATATCAGGGCTCTCTTTTACTAGTACGACTCTAGAAGCTAAACTGCTATCCTCATTATGTTTCACTATTGTTATTCTTGGTTCTCTAATAATTGAGTCCTTAAATATATTTTTTACTGAATCGGAAATATCTCCATTTTCTACTGTTACTTCCGTTGTCACCTTTAAATCAGTTATAGAACCCAAGATAACTTGTTTATTGGTTAGGGTATTTTTTGATCGAAGAAGGAGA
>Ga0209756_1002225_pt1 | contig 17019 bp, 25 predicted proteins | sample ETNvirenome_6_85_FD_184071 | JGI IMG/M metagenome (GOLD analysis project Ga0209756, IMG submission 184071) | Marine viral communities from the Pacific Ocean - ETNP_6_85 (SPAdes) (version 3) | ecosystem: Environmental > Aquatic > Marine > Oceanic | place: Pacific Ocean | collected 2013-06-19
CTGCTGCTAAGCCCCGAATATCCTGTCCCGGGCGAACCCCTGGTAAGAAGCGATCAGTCAATAAGGCAGGATGAAACGAGTCCCCTGGCCGTTTTAACGCCGAGGCCTTAGAACTAACGGGGCCAGGTTGTCTCCAAACCATTAACTAGCAAACCTATTCACGAAGCCGAATACATTAACTGTACCAACTGCCGTAGCATATGCGCTAAGTACCTTCGCGTTCCTTCCGACCAGCCCTGGGATCATAAGAACAAGACCTTTCTTATCATCACCAGTTATGGTATGCGTAAATCGGCTACCAGTAGCGGTAGTCACACCAAAGTCAAAACTAAGCTCAAGCGCCGTAGTCACGCTAGACCAAGCATAGACCCACATTTCGTCGATGCTATTCGCGGCTCCAGTTACAGAAGTATGAATAACAGTTCCTTGTGAAGGATTAAGGCCTGTTACGATGATACCTTCACCGTCAGTAGAACCAGATAATATAATTTTACTATAAGTACCCATTACATAAACATCCTCACTTGTACTATTAAGTTATTGAAATTAGTATTAACTGTGCTAAGAGAAATATTAGGATCTTCATACCAATACGTCTCTCCTATAACAAGATCTAATTGATAACGGAGTCTTTCTAGTTCCCCAGCTAAGTGTGTGGCTCTTGAAGTGGCGTCCGCAGGAAAGGGATCAGTCTGTACCCGCATCTCCGCATCATCAGTCGAATAGTCATCCATCTGATTAGGCACGTGATTGTTAATATGATTCTGGTGGTCGGTATTATAGATACTAGCAGTAAGCGTAGTACCAGACGACCGCGTAGTGTGACTATAAAGACCTGCCATTACCTATTCACCTTATATCCAGTTATTTCTCTACCCACCCAATGTTCCCAGAGAACATCCCCGTGGCCCGAAGATTCCTTTTCTGCAAACTCTTCCATATCTAGTCCATAGATCATTTCAAGTTCCTCCCCAGTTAGGGTATTCGCACACATTTTACACATATGAGTAACATGGGCAGAGGGGATACCATCTTGGATAAACTCTATAGTTATCTCGGCATAGGTAGGCAGCTCTAATAAACGTACCGTTTGATAAATCATAGTTCTATCTTTAAGAACAGTCTTTACCTCATTCCCATAGGGGACCATTCCTTTAATCTTATCCCCACATTTAGGACAGTAGATAGCTTCGGGGAGGCCCGGGAGGTTTTCATCAATAGATACAGGCTTTTTAAACCTTTTTACTAGATGTTCCTTCTTAGCTTGTCTAGCCCGTTTTAATGCACGTTTCCTACTCATGACCCTGGCTCCTCTCCTGCCGGTCGGAAATAAAGAAGAAACTTGGCAACCGAGTAGTCCTGGGCATCTCCACTATTATATCCCTCAAAGGAGATGCGAGTACCAGATCCATTCATTGACTTCTTCTTATTTAATATCTGAAAACCACCTAATGCATCTGTATCAAATGTAAAGGAACCTAACGCAGCCCCAGAGGCTCCCATATTAAACTGGAGGGTTTCACTAGTATCTCCATCTATGATAACATCTACGGAAAGGTTCCAGTTCCCTTTTGGCTCCACTACTAACTCTAAGAAATCAAAGTTCTTTCTCTTAGCTGATAGGCTGGGATCAATATTACCTAAGTCCAGGTGAGGAGTCTGAAATCGACCTTCATAGCCCACTCCGTCAAAACTTCTTGCTTCCGTATCCAAGTCCCATACCTGTCCGCTATCGTCCCCGGAGGTAAGGCGAGGAATACCATCACTATCCTCTTTCAACCAAAGGGATACCGGGGTGTCCCTGGCGCTAACCCTAAACCGGGGAAGCTGCGGGTTAGATATATCAATAACCGTTCTATGGGATGGGACACTAGATCCGGTCCCCGCCATAGCGAAATGAGCTTCCCGCTTAGCAGTATAAAATACACTCTGAACTTGGCTTAACTTAGCCAGGTTAAAGTTCTCTCTTATAAAGGGATTCATATCGCTTACATCGGACAACGAGAAAGTCCCCAAATTACCGAACTCCCGAACGTCAGATATTCTATGAAACGCCCCGGTTGCGTCTAGGAAGATAATATCATCATCCACTATACAGGCACCCATTGGGCTTATCCCACCAATCGAGTTGGATAGACGAGAGATCTTCCAATTGGCAATCGTAGGATCAGTAGTATCCACAACATAGATACCGCGAGGCTTCTTCCAGCAGACTATGACTCCCTTGAAGGACAAAGCTCCAACGATACCCTGCCCCTCGCCAGGATAAATAGAAAGACTCTTCTCGTCTGAGAAGTCCTCATGATTGGTAGTCTTGGGATAGTACAACCTGTGGGGGTCATTTGAGTTTCCACCCCCCCAAACACGACCTTCGTGGTTAAACCCGAAAGTTGGATAATTAGAACTCCAGTCGGCGGGAGGGGTAGCTATATCTCCCGTAGCAGCTCCATCCGCATCCAGCACCTGTACTTGGTTAGACCCGGTGAAGATGAATAACTTCCTATCGTTAGCGGCAGCCTCTTTGCCTCCTTCAACAAAGACAGGTATATTGGTGACACTTATAGATAAACCAGTCTTCAGTTCGGTTCCATACGATCCATCACCTGCATCCTTATATATCTTACCATTAGTGGCTACAATAATGGATCTCTGCGTAGCCCCATCGTGGTTCCAATCCCAACCTCCCATTATATTAGGAGTACCGGAAATAGCAGAAGCATTGAACTTAGAAGCTCCTCCCTCTTTCCGCATAGTTACAGATTCATAAGTTATATTATTAGCTTGTAATAGCTGGGTAGGCTGAATTGTCGCTTGGTTCTTAGTCCCGGTTAACCCCGAGACTCCAACTACAACTTCTGCTATCTGACCGCTATATGCCATTAGCCAATAATCAACCCCGCTTCAGTACGAATAGGTCCTTGCCAACGAGTAAAGTCAGCAGGACGAGTTATAATCTGTGCGAAGACCTCTCCACCGAAACGGTTCATTCTCCGCCTATGTTCCTTAGCCATAGATACCACACCATTCTGAGCCAGCTTCATAGCTTCCCCAGCTCGGGTATCATGCTTATCGAATAGGAGAAATGCAAGAACATAATCCGCAAGCGTCTTTCTATATTCCCGAGGAATCAGGGGCTCCGTGCTGTCGTCCGCAAGATCAGAGGGTTCATACATATACTCATAGTCAACCTTCATAAGGTCTGTACTTTCCGTACCTCCTCCATGGGAGAACCGAACCTTCTGCTGTCCAATCATAGAGAACTGGTGAGGTACTCCTGTAAACAGGTTATTTAGTGGCCAGCGGCGCTTAAGTTTCTCTAAGTCCACACCCTCAATTTGTCGTTCACCATCCTGGTAAGCGCACATAGGGCCGGTTACATACAATACGTCGCTGGCTAGTGTATAATCGAATAGGATTGACTTAAAAGCAGCTGTTCCATCGGTAGTACCTGTATAGACACTTTCCAAAGTAGCCCCAGTCTCTCCTGCTGTATGTGCGGTAACAACGAAGATATCAGCATGATCGGTTACCTTGAAGTGGCGTCCAACCTGACTTGCAGTGGGGCCAGTGGAGAAGGTAATAGAGGCACTATTGTTCGTCACCGAAACAGTCCCGGTGGACAGCACAGGTAGGAGGGTAAGAACCCCTTGGCCATCTTTCCGAAGCCACCACCAAACCTCATCTACCTCAGGAACAAGCTCACCGCCCCCCTTCCAGATAGCCTGATAGCCCCGGTTTAGGTAGCGGATAGCTGCGGTGTTGAAATCGGAAGTGCCATCTATAGGCTCCCCTGCCCGATCAAGAGCATCATCTAGTAAATCCGCAGAGGTGGTATAGTTAGCCATAAGGCTCTCCTAGCCGACGTTAGTATATGTCTGAACGTGAACTACTAATCCATCTGCGGCTGTTGGGGCAGATGTTACGGTGCTAGCCCGGGAGTGGATAAATTGAGGGTGTTCCGCTACATCGTAGTTTAGACCGGCGATAGCACTGGTAATTGTCAGAGCCACTCCGGTTACACTATTCAGTACAGTGAATGGACCAGTAACTGCGGGGCCACCTAATAGAGCAACTGCGCTAGTTCCACCAGTCGGACCAGAGATCATTGCAGTCATACGGTCGTAGTTGCCAAGAGATAGGATATTACTATCTCCAATAACCGCCGCTGCAGTAGTAGTAAAGGTCCACTTAACCTCAGCCACTCCCCGGGAGATATGAACAATAGGTGATGTTGACATTAAACTTCCTTCCTAACTAGGCCAGGGGCTGCGGCCTCGACCTGTGGTCTACTAATATAGTGACCCATAACTTCCCGCAGATGGTTAAGGTCAGGTTTACCTGATTGATTCCAATGACTTACTTCGTTATGATCCAGGGTGAAGATAGCATCCTCTAAGGTAAGGGCATCCATACTTTCACCGGCGGATTCTTCTTCCGGCGTCTCAGCAGACGTTTCTTCAACGAGTGCTGGTTCATCCTCAGTTTTTACTATTTCGGTAATTTCTTCGACTTCCGGTTCAGGGGTGATCGGTTCACGGTCAACAGGGGCAACTCGGTCCCAATCTGGTTGTAGCCCCAACCTCTCCAAGTAGGAAGCGTCCGTTTGCCGTACCTGCTTCTTTACCCAGTCTGGAACATCTTCTAGGGGGATAGCAGATCCACCTTCGTCAAAATAGAACCGTCCATCCTGAACTGATATAGGACTCTCACCTTCTGCACTAAATCGCTTATATGGGCGACTAGCAGTAAGGATCATCTGATCCGTTCTTGGGTCGTGAACCATAGTATGTACGTGGTAAATGTCAAGGGCCATTATAAAATCTCCTCTCGGTTTGCTACTGCAAAACCTTGTTTCTCCTTAGCCTTCTTTTCTGCCATTTCCCGAATACGATGGAACCCATAAGGTTCACGGGACATAACTCCGTTGGGGTGTTGTTTAACTCGGTTAGCATAAAGAAGGGTACTTGTCTGTGGAATCTTATGAGTAAACCCAAAGTATCTACCCATACCCAGAAGATAGCAAAGTGCCTGGCCACCTTCCTCTGAGTTATTGCCTCCAGGATAATAGAAGTCCGCTCCATATACACTTATTTCCTTTACCCCTATATGGATCGCATACGCGAGCATATATGATATAGTATTTACTGTAAATACATCATCTTGGATAGTAGCCATAACTTCCTGTAGGGGATAAGGAATAGCCATAGGGTAGTCACTATATGAGGTGGAACAAAAGATGGGTTTATCATGTGCCTTTAGGAAATTAGCATAGTATGGGTCCTTCTGCTCTATCCAGGAAAAGTCGTCCATACAGAATAGTTTATCGTGTTCGATACCCTTAACTCCTCGATTGCACGCCCAGACTTCATCGAAGGGCTTCTTCATAGCGCCAGGACTCATAACTTCACGATAAAAGGCATCCATAGAACGCCCGAGAGCTACAATAGCAACGCGCTCAGGTCGAGTCATTAGAGGTTCGGGATCATAGTCGGCGCGTACGCCAGTGATCCCGTTAGTTTCAACTTTTTGCTTTTTAGGGGGTTTCTTCTTAGCGGTCATTATAGTTCTCCGGTTCTTGTGAGAAAAGAAGGGGGGAGGTCCCCCCTATTGTTTTACCAACCTACTGCTTCAACATACATAACAGGCGTAAGTCCAAGAACTAAGGATGGTTTGAATGTAGTCGGTAGTTCTGCAAATCCAGTAGCAATTGCCGCAGAAGTTGCGGGTTGCTGGTAACCTCGCAAGGAATGGTTATCCAGATCATAAGACCACAAGAAATTATTTGCAGGAGGCTGCCCAGTAGTCATAGGTGCTTGTACAATAATAACGTAGTCAATATTACGAGTCATGCCCATAGTCGTAGGTAAAGGAATCCCACCACTTGAGGGGTATGTAAGATCTTGCGTTGCGGACATAGCGAGCTTAACGCGGTTCCGCTTATGTTTACCTTCAATAACGCGGCTTTCAACCGTTTCAGTAAAGGCTGTTGCAGTAAGTGCTGCCATAATTAATCTCCTTAACCGGAGCGTTCATCCTCCACCCGTAGGTATACAAGGGATTACTGAACGCCGCCCCGGTTGGTTTTAAGTTAAGATGCAGCTTGCATCCCAGTTACGTTCTCAGCTTCTTCCCAACGTGGTTCTACATAGAGAATCACTTTAGCATTTGAAGCCGCCGCGCCTAATGTCGTTACCCGTACGTCAACATGACGACCAGGAACAATTTCGACATAGTAGGTTGGAGTGTAGTACAAAGACCGATGGGCCTTAATCTCAGTAGGCCATAAGATCTTGAACATATTGGTAGGAGTACCAGCGGTAGAGATATCGGCGTCAAAATTAACACTAACATCATCTGCCAAAGCAGCTGTTACCAAGGGGATAACTGCCGCCCCACGAATAATGTGGGGTACATAACCAGGTGCATAAACCCCAGCAGCCACGGTTGCCCCTGGCTGATTAAAGTCAATGCCGTTAAAGCCAGCCGCAGGTGCCGAACTAGGCGTAGCAGGTTGAACTTCAACTTCGTACTTAGAGTGTGTATAGGCCATTTTTTAAGTCTCCTTAAAATTCATCCGCCCAAGGATGCCAGATTAACTGGAGGTTACGTGTACGACCCGCGCTTCACCAGCGTTTGCCGTATCCCAAATAAGTCCGAACTCAAGAATACCGTACCATGCTACAGCCTTGGAGCGACCGAAGTCACCTGGCATAGCGGCACGAAGTTCAGGAGTTGCGACCTCAGCCATAGCAACGCCATCAGCACCGAATACAACGCCTTCACCGAGAACCGAGCCAGTTCCGACTTTCGCCAGAGCATTAGCATGGTTAGTTTCGATGTGACGGATATTCTCGATACGACCGATTTCGTTGTTAAACTTAGCCTGAGGATCAGTGTATTTATGCCACTCCTCCCAAGCTGGATCGCGTTTGATACCACGAAGGCCGAGAGTCCGGAAGATGGCTACATAGTCATCGTTACCGAGTGTCGGAACGTGGAGTGTATCAAACATATAGTCTCGAACTTCCTCAATATGGAACACATTCCAGTTGGCTGTAGCCGAAGTAGAAGCGGTACCATCTGTATCGAAGGTACCAGCAGCAAGGCCGGTTGGGATGTATTTGACTTTAGCCGTCTTAAACGCAGTCGCAGCTTTCGTATCCATAACAAGACGCATTTGATCGCGCAAACGCCGCTGGATACTATTCTGCAAGTTCAAGAAGGAAAGGTCTTCTGCAAGTGAGGTATAAGGAACTGCCCGACCAATCTCAACAACCGTAATTGCGGTAGTGCTGATTGAGTGGGAATCTTCCGGAATACGTTCACCTTCAGTGAGAGAAGCCGAGGTAGGTTCGGAAATACTGGAAATCCGAGTGAGGGTCACATTTTCACCTTTTCCCTTCCCGAAGGATGGAATAGGCTGGATATGATCCATAAAGACGCTATTTTCGAGTGCTTTCCAATACAACTCACGAGAGAGCGCGTGTTGCTTGAACGTACCCGAAGGAGCGTCGAACTGCCATTGAAATTGAGCCATTTCGTTCTCCTAACTGGCTTTTTCGCGTTGCTTCCTGCGCTCATTAAGAGCATCGGAAAGTGAGATAGGTATATTGTTGGAGTTATCTTCTTGCTGTCGGTCTTGTTCTTGCGAGCCAGTATCAGAGTTGTCTCCACCGGTAAGGGATGGTAAATCGTTTTGTTCCTTGCTGCCGCCGTATTGGTTAGCTATTCGGAGAATCTCTCCTTTTGTTATTCGTGCTAACTCTTTCGAGGCATCGGCACTATTCCTGCTAGATAAGGTATCCCAATTTGCGGATAGCATTAGTTTAACAAGAGTATCTTCGTTTTTAAGTTCCTTGTTATCTCGATAGAAGGAGTCCCAAAATTGGTCCTTGCTTTCTGCGTCTTTACGTTCCCGCTGAACCTCAGACCGGACCTCCGCAAGTATATCTTTTTTATACTGAGTAAGAGTCCCATCAGGGTCTTGGTAGAACCCTTCAAGAAAGGCGTTGGGGTCTTGCTCCTCTTGGTAATCTTGATCCTCTTGTTGACGAGACAGTTGTGTTTCGTATTGGGCTAGAGCTTCATCGCGTCCAGCCTTTTCGGCCATATGTGCATCATATTGGGCTTGAGGCACCTTGAATACCTGTCCCCCGATTTCGAGGTCAACCAACTGGTTCTGGTCACCGCCACTATCGGTCTCATTCCGATCACCCGTGTTTAGATCAAAAGCATCTCGTTCTTGCTGTTCCCGTTCTTCCTGAGTAATCTTATGTGCGGGGTCGTTAGGAATATTGAAATTAAAATCAGCCATTATTTGTTCGCCTTTCTTATCATAGCATTTTGTCTTAGTTGTCTTTTAACCTTCTTAGCGGGGGGCTTTAACATCCCAGCTAGTTTTTTAGCGTCAGGTCCACTCATACTAGCAGTGACAACCCTATCCACTTCATTATTTTGTCGTAAGGCTCTAGTAGCTTTTTTATCTACCTTACCGTCTGGTCCTATTACTCTTACATCAGCCATTGTTTGCTACCTTCTCTTGCTCCACAATACCTTGTCGAATTGTTATCTCCATATCTTCGAGAATTTTCCGAAGTCCTGATATTTCGCCAATACTACCTCTTAGGAAGTCATTTGTCAATTCTCCCGACCTATGGAGGGAAATTAGTCGGTTTAGGATTATATTCTCTTGGTCTATTACTATATCTTGTACTTCTGAACGAACTACTTGCGTAACGCGTCCTTGGTGGATGGTCTGTTCTTGTTTATTGTCCATAGTATTCTCCTATTTATTATCGCTTCGAAAAATTAAACACAGCCCATCTTTTTGAATAGGCCCCCGTACAAATTCACAGGCAGCGGGGTTGATAAAGTAGTTACAGTTGACACACAAGTTAGGTGCCTTCCCATCTTGATACTTAACTTCGGGCTTAGGAAACTTATCCTCACTATCTTTTACTACTGCTACCATACCTAGTATCCAACGTCCTTAGGGCCGCCTAGTACTACTGTCATTTTCTTAATAGACTCATTAAGTTTCTTTTCATGAATAATCCTTACTTTCTTCTGACTAGGATTTAGTTTAAACCATTTCTCATCCAGATCTATCCCCAGATCCTTTGCTTGGTCGTCTAGCTTAGCAATCTTATGGGCTATTTTAGAGGCCCCCTGTTCCGATGGGGATTTAAAGTTTTTCTTAAACGCCACATCCTCGGCCAAGGAAGGATTAAGATCTTCTATCACTTTATATACTTGTTCCCTCTTTTTTACATAAATCCTATATAAGTCATCTACTTTCTTAGAGGCATGCTCCAACTGATCTGCGGGAATAGTACCATCAGACACTTTTGCTTTTAAGTTCGTTATAGCCTTACGCATATTTACCCACGCATCTGAAGTCTCCCTTAAACCATTTGTCATCGGTCGGAAAGACCTCTTGAAGGTGTTGGAATAGAAAGGGTATATCTTCGTCATTCCTGGTAATAAGTTACGGTGAATCTCCTGCCAAGCCTGCGCTCTATATGCTCTACTACCAGTGGCCAACTGCTGCTTAATTATCTCAGTTATACTACTAGGCATATGGAGTTCCGCAACAACACCTTTTGTCCAAGGGATAGGAGCTGGTTCGAAGATGTGACCGAAGCCCTTCTCCGCCGTTGTTTTCTTTAAAGATGTTCTAAGTGCATTAAGTCTAGTATCAGCAAATTTAACTTTTCTTATAATACCGTCTGCATGATGGAAAAGCTTAGTATTCAGAGGTTCAGTAGATACTAATCTTCGACCTATCTTATTTATGAATATCTCAACTTCATGGTAAAAACTCTGAGGAAGGGATACTATATCATTCTTCAACTTTAATCCGTTAGACTCTAACAATGCATATTTACTAGGAGAGAGATTAAGCACCCGTGACATCATATCATCTGGGATATCCACACGAAGCACATTAAACAGCTGCTCGTCACCTCCGAAACTTACAGCAGCGATAGAGGGGTCTCGGGTTACGGAAGTCCCGGGAACATGTAACTCAGCACTGCGTCCTTCTCGGAACCCTTCCTTTAAGATACTCTTTACCCGGTCCGTTTCCGTAGCTCCATGAAAAAAAGGAGGATTCCTGGGTAGACCTCTGGTAGTATTTGGTAAGTCTCCCGGCAGAGATTTTCTGACCCCTCGAGAAACACGAGAGAGCGGAGCCATAAAAGGGACTAATCCAATACCCGCAAGGATTTTCTGAAGAGCCCCACCCTCCTTATCTGCTGTTAGATAGTCACGAAGGAGGGTTGCCCCGGATGCAATAGATACATCGGATAGGGTCTCTGCAATTTTCTTATTATGACGAGGAGGAACCCCCTGCCTCTCAAGAAAGGCAGAGAATAAATCTTCTACTTTTCGAGGTCTACTACGAACCTCTGTATTAGGAAAGAAATCAGCCAAATTCTTTAATATCCCCCATCATAGACATACCTTGGGGCAGCCATAGGTTATTGGAATGCCCCTCTACATTTTGATGCCTCTCAACTGACATAGCCATAAGCTCTATCATTATATCAAAAGACTTTTCAAGGAACTCAAGACGTTTCTCTATATTACTCCTGGGTATCCTGTCCTTATTCTTATGATACCACACAGCGGTATCTATGAGCCGCCGCTCAAGAGGGAGGTGCGTCTCAGTGTTTATTTTCTCCAAGCGGTCGATTAATTCTTTAGTTACGTCTACCATTATTCTTCTTTCTAGTTATCAATAAGGATGAGGTCAGTATCTGGATCGAATACTCTGCCGCTCATTTTGTTCTTCATGTTATTACCCGGACCTCGAGGTTCACTGGCAATACCCTCTATGGTCCGGTAATAAGCAGTCATTGTCGTTCGTCTCTCACGAACAGCCCCGAACATGTTTCCCCGACTATGCCAGTTGGGGGCGTGATGCTAGGGGAACTTTCCTATAGACATTAGGTACTCTTTCCAGGTAGATGGGTGATCAGGACTTTTTAGCCATCTGCCAGAAGGTGTCCTAGAAAATCCGTGCTGTTTTCCACTTTCAGGATCTAGCGCAAACATATCTTCCCCGAGTTCCTGGAAAGCGCCGCGATAGTCATATTCTGGATCGTCAAGATTAGGAGGTCCCCCGAAATCATCGCTAAAGCTTTTAAAGAACTCACTCTGTGTTACAAAAGATTGGAACGCAGCTTCATCTTGTTTCGATAATTTAGTTACGGAAAAGCTCTTCTTATGGTCCTTCTGCATTTGGCGAATTGCTTGGAGGTCCTGGGTATTCAACCTTTCCATAAATTCAGGAGGTATATTAAGGTCTGCCATGCTAGGTGCCTTGTACCCCTGCTAGTCCGGCTGTTGGGTTACTCACTGCGGCAATCTCCGCAGCTCCGGGATCTCCTCCAGTCCCAGGGCCACCTACACTTCCGGCTCCTGGTTGAGTGATGTTTTGGAAGGCAGGCAGTTCAGCGAGGTCCTGGGCTACCCGAGCCGCCTCTTCGGAATCCCTCTCAATGTTCTCTGGATTAATGTTGAGGGAGCGCATCATAGTGTTAAGGATACGATCTCCGCTGTACTTCTTAAAGAAGGCTTGGAGGAGTATCGGGTTGGCTGTCACCATCTGTAGGAGGGAAGCCATCTTTTGGAAATCTCTCACACGGGCGAGGACTGCGGATAGGCCGTGGACCTTAAATGAGCAGTCGTTGGCGAATACTGCGAAGCGATCAGCCTTGGACATTTGTGCTAAGCGGAAGGCTCCGTCAATGCCGATTGCGTTGATAATCCGCTGATTAGATACGTTGTCTACGAACTGGAGAATGGTAAGGAAGATTTTCCCCAGGAGGTGTGTGATATTAATCTCGATATCAGAGATAATAGCGTCGAGGGTTACTGCCTGAGACTGCTCCAGAGACGCGATCTCAGTAGCTCTTACTTCCTTGGCTGGTAGGGAGCCCATTTTAAGCTCACTACTTAGCGCGGCACTTGTGAACTCCCGAGTAGTTGCTTCAAACATCAACATAGCACCGGCAGGTACGTCACCTTCGGAGACGGTCTCGAGGACCTTGGCTCCAGGAGGTAGTGTTTGGTTCACCGCGATAGTATCACCCTGCGCAAACCCACCTTGGGCCTGTCGAGGATCAGACATAGCATCCACCCGCACCTGCTTAATACCCCAAACAGCGGCGATGCCCCCATCTAGCATGAGATTGTACAATTCGTTGAGGGCGAAGTTCAACTGGGTGGCATCATCATAGAGTGCTTTATGCCAAACGCTGAAAGGCACCCGAATAAGGGGAAATGCCACAAATGGACTTGTTTGGTGCCACAAAGGGTTCTTTGTAGGTCTAACTAGGACATATCTATCGTTGGCAATCACGCACCAGCAATTTTCATGGGCGATACTTCCATCTGGATTAAGGAGAGTCCCCCAAAACTCGGTGATTTGCACCCGTTTCCGGAAGGATGGAGTTTCATCTTGTTGCGGAGTTGCAACATTACGGCGTTTTTCATCTTCCGCCCGTACAAAGTCATCCTCAATCTCCTTAACGGCGGCTTTATCGTACGTTCCTTGCTCTGCCATACGTTGTGCGAAGGATAAATCTTGTTCTGTCTCATGTATCTCGAACATTCCCCGCCCAGTTGGGTCTTTGAAGTAGTCCTCTGGCCGAACTACGTCTACTCGGAGTTCCATTTCGTTCTTTACGCGACTTCGCAGCACCGTTTCGCCGGGGGTAAGCTGTCCCGTAGTAAAATCTACCTGAGTTTCCCCCGGGGCTGCCTCGAAAACACGTTTTTTGGAGGTATAAGTATGTACTTTGAGGATAGCAAGGGATTCGAGGGACCCAACCTTAATTGCGTCTGTGATAACGTGGGCCAAGCTCCCAACATCTATATCCGATTCATATAGGGAGTCGGTAAAACAGGTTATGAATTGCCGAATCTCATGGGAAGCAAGAGGGGATTGGCTACTTTCAGCGAGAACCGGCTCATACCACGCACCGAACTGAGTAAGAGCACGTTTAACAAAACCTGTAAATTGCTCAACCGCTGTTGGAACCTTTGGAAGGAACTCGCGGCTTTGCCCTTTTTTCTTGTGGCTCCAGTCTTGTATCCCGAGATAAGCTTCTCGGTTCTCCCGATTCCGCCGCATACGCCTCTTTTGGGCATGACGAGCAGAATCTCGGAATTCCTTAACCGCTTGTATCGTTGAAAGGCCGTCGCTATTCGGGGATAGGGGGCGATCCTCCCCCGGTATCGTCTTTGTCTGTTCGTCTGCCATATCCAGGTCCAGGTATTGTTACAGGTTCATAGGTGGGGTCCACAATGCAATAAGAGCAGATTCCGATAACTCTTGTGCCTCCAGGGGGAAGGTCGTCTCCGCACATCCTACATATATGAACATCTTGCATATCCATTCTATTATATATACGCGGGTGCGCGACTCTTTAATATAGGGTGCTAGGCGCGATCAGGTTCCGATCACCTCTTCCTTTCATAACTCATAGATGGGACCCGCACATTCGGGTGGGATTGTTCCGCCCTGATTGGTCGAACGGGCGCTTCTGCAAATACCCAGTACCCCATCGCGTCAGAAGTATGTGTCCGTTTCACATAAGGGTCCTTCCGGTTGAACGTCTTTTTAATGCCCCCCTTGCCATCAGATATAACCTGTTCAAAGTCCTCCGCGAGCTCGTTACACAAAGGATCTATCTCAATCATAATCTCACCGGTTTCCGTCTTGAAGTTCCGATTCATACTATTGATTCGATCTGGTATAGAGGGGTTCTTCTCCGGTACTTTGAGCCGCATAGGAGCAGGATAGTCCACCATGTTGTTGAGGATCAAGTTGTAGGAACTCATCTTCGTTTGATGGGAGCGGCTCTTGCCAGATGCGTCCCCGTATATGTGGACCTCCGCCAGATGCATTGGATGAACCTGCTTGAATAGATCACACATTTCTGCGATGTTGCCCTCTTCTAGGATAAGCTCCCGAAAGACCCGGAACAAGCCCCGTTCCCTTTGCCCAATAAGGCTGACCATTGGCTCCACGTTGAAATCCCAAGTCCAAGCCAGTGGCCTCCGCAACGCTATGTCTGGCTGCTCTCTTACATTAAGACGATAGTCAAAGCCGCTATAAATCCTAGCTCCAGAAAGGCCAGGAATAAGCTCACCTTGTAGACGAATTCTGCGCTGCACAGACCCAGACGGGTATATCGCTTCGAGTCTCTCGATTTCGGGGATAGGAATATACGTATTATCATAAATACTTGCACTAACGATGCCCACATTATCTAGGACTCCATTTTGCCAGGGCTTCACCTTCTCCGAGTATATCCACGTAACACCTCCTATTTGCCCTTCCGGTGGAAGTAACGTACAGGTAAAGAATATATTGAGCGGCCTTGCGCCAACGCGGATAACAGTTTCCTCGTAGATTCCCATCGGGGGCTCTTCGTCGAAATGCACCCAGTCTTTCTCCGTACCCTGGAACTTGAGCCTACCAGAGTCGGCGGACTTATAGCCGATGATGCTACCATTCTTCAACCTCAGAATCTGATCAGATACCCGCCATCCATTCTTCGCTATCTCTCTAGGAGGTATGAAAGGTTCATGGGTGCTCCCAGGTGGCATAAAGCCGTTATCAAAATACTTAGGCTGTACAATATCACGAGAACTAGGAAAGTCAAGAGATACAACCCAACCAGAAGTGGCGCGATCACGGATAGATACGTCAGACCCTCGTGCCGTGTTCCATTTAACATCGTCCGACTGGTCTCCAAATCTTGCCAACGTAGCACCAGTGTAACAACCCGCATCAGACTTTCCACTCCGGTTAGCGCCCAGGTAATAATTCTCCTGAAAAGTCCTCGAAAGAACATTGTTGATAAACGTCCTCTGTTTGTCGAACGGAACGAACATGGTAAGCGGATCTCCCTCCGCCCGCCTCTGCTTTTCCATGAGGAGCAAGAGCTCACTCTCTTTCTCTAGTCTCTTATCAATTTCCATCTTGCCCATCATACACCCACATATATGTCTTAGGTAGCCAAAGGAACTTATCTTGCGTAGCAAGAGGGTTCATTTCAAAACAGGTGAAAATGCTGAGAGCACTATATAAACCATCCCTCCCACCCCTACCCCACCCACCCCCCGGGCGGCGCGAGTTGCGAATGATTATCATCTTCATCGGGGAGGGCCAGTTGCGAATGCGACGCATCTGCATAGGTTACGCATTAAGTAATAGATTGCTCATTATGTAATAAATAGTTGTAGTGACAACTATCTCATACACGTTTAAGTTGAGCCACTGATTTACGACAATGCTACCTATTAGAGCATAATCATCCAGCATATTTACCAGCTATTGTCAAGCACTTTATATGTTTGAATTGTTAAAATATTATTTGACACATCACCTGGATTTTGCTAACCTGTTTTTAGTCGATAAACATGTTGGTTTGGCCCCAACGTTGAAGTGTAAGTTACATGGTCGTCATGTGCTGAGGGTCATAGGGATTTCCGAACCAATGAACGGTTGACAACCGTTTGCGTCCTCCCGCATGTTGGAATTTGTCGCCAACATGATTTGGAGTATATGTTGGGAGTAATTCCAACACCATAGACCTATCATGTTGGTTATGCTCGCTCGTGATTGAGAGGACAATATGCTTATACCGATTACAACGAAAATAATCCAACAACATACCCATACGTTAGAAGTTAGCCCCGATGGGCAACCACTTCACAAAGCAATCGAAAAGTGCATTGGAGCAATGGCCGCTGAGTGTGTGGACAATGGAGGTGTGATGTATTCTGTCGAAGTTAGTCTCGAAGGGTTTGACCCCCATGACTTTGTCCACCGCCGCCAACAATTAAAAACGAAACCCACAGAAAGCCGATAACCAATATAACTTCGAGCGAGTATAATCAACATGGTAGGTCACTCATACATAAAGGAGAAAAGTTATGAGAAATATGACAATTAAAGTTGCTGATGCAAAAGGCGCAGATGCGACTCGTAATGTTGAACTTCCACTCCGGATAGCAGAGAATACTGCTGACATGGCAGAAATCTGCGGCTCAGAGGAACGGGCTTGCGACATGTTCAATCGCTCGCTGATTATTGCGTTTCAAGGAGTTGTCCGGGGCGACCTGAAGAAAATAGGTGATGATCGTCTTACCGATAAGAAAGTCATCGAAGGGAATCCTCCCGAGTATGTTCCGAGTGTTCGGAAAATTGTGGATCACGTACAACGTACGAAGAAAGCAATCGAAGGACTGTCTGATGAAGGTCGGGCGGAACTACTCGCTCTGTTGAACGCAGAGGAAGGTAAATAACCAAACAAACATGGGTTGGGGCTTCGGCCCCTTCCTTTTGTTTACAAAAGAGGACAATATTATGACTGATCATGTTGCGTTATTAGACCGATTTGATGGTGATCTCTATAATGGGAAATCAATAGAAGATATTTTCTCATCAACACCTGAAGATCAACAACAGGCTATGTTGCTTGCTTTGGCCGATGATGAGGCTGACCTTGAGATCTTTGATGTCTTTACTGATGGTTTAGATATTAAAGAGCCTTACACTCAATACGACGGTAAGGCAATCTTGGCTAACTTTACTTATCATGCGATTGTGCAAGAACCAGGAGCTGTCTGTCTTCTCGTTGCGTTGGCTCACTCATTCTGGAAACATAAACTATCAGATGTGTTGGATCAACAGGCAGCTATGGATACGGTCACTATATCAGCCATGCGTGCTCACTGGGCCTTAGGACAAGGGGCTGGTGATATGAAAGAACTATCAAGTTGATACTCTTCTTTCTACCGCCACTTGTGCGGTACGCAATAGTAGGAGCAATCTTCCTATGGCTTGTATTACCATATTAACCAAGGGGGCAGGGAAACCTGCCTCCTCTTTCTTTAAGAGATGAAATCCTTGAGGTTGAAACGAATATAGATAGTATGAGTATAAAACCTATCTACTAAACTAGGAGGTCCCTTCGGGGGCCTCTTTTTTTGTCTGCC